>Ga0179591_1285423_pt1 | contig 22532 bp, 35 predicted proteins | sample CZOMad2_1_08_16f_FD_182891 | JGI IMG/M metagenome (GOLD analysis project Ga0179591, IMG submission 182891) | Vadose zone soil fungal communities from Angelo Coast Range Reserve, California, USA - CZOMad2_1_08_16fungal (PacBio error correction) | ecosystem: Environmental > Terrestrial > Soil >... | reverse complement strand
TAAAGTGGCCCTTTCCAACCCCGCCTAATTCTTCGGGTGGTGTGCTTTATCTTTTCCCTGAAGCGATTAAGTCTAGATTGGAGACTTCTTTGTGCCCCCTTCCTCCCTAGAATGTGACGCCTCCCCTCCCCCATTCTCAAGTGTGTTCATCTTCTATTTATTTCCCGTTGTTGAGGAGAAGACACACCTTTCCATGCGGTAGGCGTTCTCCTTTTTCCCCCCCACTGTCGCTTCCCCCTTTTTGTAAAACCCTACCAAGCGACTCTCCTTACGGCGCCTAAATCAACCTATCTTCCCGCCTTTTTCCTCTTTTTCCCCCTTCTGTTCTTCTTACCTTACCCCTCCCTCAGGGCGCGGTCTACTGTCGTCATCTGACGGTCTTCTCTTTTTTGAAACGACTTCTTTCTCCTTTCTATGTCAACCCCAGCTTATTTTCCCCCTTTTTTCCAGACCTCCCCCCGTCGTTTTCGTTTCTCCTATTCGTTTTCTGCTTCGTTTATTCGATTCTTTTTTCCTATGCCGAAGCCTCACAGCCGAACGGTCTCCCCAGGATTTTTTCTTAGTTTTCCGCCTTTTTTCCCCCCACCTCTATGCCCCACCGCCTTCTTTCTCCTCCCCTGCCCCTCCAGGGAACTAGGGTTCCCCTCTCGGTTGTTCCATAAATTTATCTCGATACGGTTTTCGGTGTTAATCCTAATGGGAAACGTCTCCCGCGCCCTACGTTTGGAAGTAAGAATTTTTTTGACCCCTCTCCTTTATTTCCCCCAGTTGTAAATTTGTCCACGTACCTGGTCCTTTCGTCGTGTGACTTACAGCGGGGTGGCGTGGCGTTGTTTCCTTGATAATGTGCAGGCACGATTCTCCTCCCGGGTAGGTCTGGTTAGACCTTTCCCCCCTTCCTTTACTGAATGGTCTTCTCTTTTCATTTTGTCTCTCTTTCTGGTATGGGGTTCTAACGAATAAAGTGTCCGCTGAACGCGCGCTAGTCCCTTTTGTGTGAGAGCGTCTACCCCTTCTTATTATTCCCCCTCCCCCCCCGATCTAGTCCCCCCTAGGCCTGAAGGTATTTTTTTTCACCTTCCCTTACTTAACCTTTCTGATTTCGTCATTGAGCGGATGCACAGCTCAGAGCTTCTTTGAGTAAGGGAACCCCCCCTCGCCCCCTTTCTGATATTGTCTGACAACTCATTATTTTTCTACCACTTAAAATAGAGGCCCTGCGAGCCAGCGCGGTTGATTTCCTTTTTCTTTTCTTCATGATTTGAAGGCTTTTTTTTTTTATCGGACTGAGACTCTTCCTCTATGTTTTCCTCAGAGAGGTAATTCCCTTCATGTCCTATACATGTGCCATTTGTTTTTTTTTTCTCTGTCAAGGTTTTTTTTTTTTCTCCCTTTCCACCTTCCTAGAGGGGTGTTTTTTCCTGGTAGTCTGCGAGACGTGCCGATTTTTCCCGGAAAGGTCCAAGTATAGGTCTCTTTTGGAATAACGAAACGGGCGAACTTTGGCCGCTTTTTGTCCCCTTCCATTTATTTAGATTTCTTTTTTGAGGGTAGTAGGTTTCTGTATGAACTAGAGGTCCTTTGGATTGTTCGTTGACCCCTCCTTTACCCCCAAACGCGGCCTTGCTCTGAGGCTCTCCTTCCATCAACATTGATTTCCAGGTCCCTCTTCTTTTCAGATTCAGACGCCTTTCCTTGACGCGGTGTTCAGTTCCCAGTGCTCAGTCCTTACAGCCCGCCGATGGCGTAACCGGCGGTTTTGTAGCTTCTTTCCCTGGTAGGCTTATGACTTCCTTTTTCAAAGGCGTCTTGAAGAGTCCCCCCGTCCCTTTTCAATCTTGAGCCCCAGTCCCGCTTTCCTTCTGTATCACTTCCTTTACGCTTTAGGTCGTGGGTTGGTTTTGACGCGCATCTTGGTTCTGTTTAAAAAGTGGTTTGGTCTTTACAACATTGAATGCCTTTTTTTTTCATTCTCTATAGTATCGGTGTACAAGAAAAAGGATTTCCCCGAGTTGCGTCATGAGCCTGTTTTTTCCCCGAGGCGGCGAGCGGAAATTTCCTTCCCTTATTTAAACCATCTCCCCGTCTCTTCTCTAGAATTTGGCATTTTCTTTCCCAGTTAATTCCCAACTAACCAGGTCTTCCTCTTCCTCGTTCATTTTTGTTTGTAGTTTCAATATTTTTGATGATTTTCTTGTCCCCCTTTTTTTTACCGTGTTGGGCGTGTTGCCGCAGCCGCCCGCGGACTTTTTTCTAGGACATCGGCATGTTTTTCTCTTATGGATTTCCCTTTTCTGTTCCGGGTCTATAGACGGATTCCGCTCTTGCCTATGTTCTAGTTGTAAAACTCCCTTCCCCCCCTTTTTTTGAGACCTTCCCTTCGGACTATGATTTCCCCCTCTTTGATGATACTTGAGCTTTTGTTTCGTTGTTTTCGGAATGAGCGAACGTACCCTCCCCCTTGACCCCCTTCCTGGTTGTTAAAACCTTTTGCTTCGACGGCGGCCCTTTTTTGAGTCCGCTCGTCGCTCAAATCGGGTCGTGCCTGGTTAGCGCGGGGGTTTTCTTTTTCTAGATATCTCTCTTCCTCCATCCCCCTTTCGTTTTTTTTTTCTCTCGATTTTTCTTTTACCCCAAACGCTGACTCCTCCCAGGCCCCAGGCTTTTTCCCTGATTTCTCCCCGCGCCCGGCCGCGGTCGAACGCCCACTTCCTTTCCCCCTCCCTTCTCAGTCCTCCACTTTCCCTCTTTTTCCCGGCCTCCACCCCTTCAATGCCAACCCCAGTTTCTCCGCACCCTGCTGGGCTATTCCCTTCCCTTTTTGCGGGCGCCCACCTTTTCGTCCCTTCGTCCGGCGAAATCCTCTTCCTCTTCCCTCCCGGGATTGACATCACCCCCTTTTTTCCTTACAAGCAATCCCCTGTCAGGGATTTTCCTCGAATTGACAGTCCCTTCTTTCTTGCTGCTTTCACCTCACCCATCACGTAAACCCGTTCAGACCACGCTGCCGGCGGTGCAACCCCCCCCCCCTCTCTCGCCTCTTGCCTATTACTTCCCCCTATGACGTCCAACCTTCCTTCCCCCAACACATGAAAATCCCCTGTGCCCCCAGGTTACCCCAATTTCACCCCCCCCCGGTGCGCTCCGCCCCCCTTCCCCACCCCCCCCAAAATTACCCCTCTCCTTCTAAGATCCCGTGAACCTCCCCCCTGTTTTTTTCCAATTTCCTTTAGCCCCTATTATCCTGTCCCCCACCCTTTTCTCTGTCTTTTCACCACAACCCAAATTTAACAGCAACAGGCGTCACCCCTTCCCCCCTGCAAAAGAAGTACCCTTATTTCCTCCCCTCCCCCCCCCATATTAGGGTAGTCCATCTTTTCCCCCCCCAATTAAGCCCCGCGTCTCACCGTTTACCACGGCCCACTTTTGCCTGCGTAATCCTCTACCTCTGGCGCTCCTCAACCTCGCCTCCTCGTGTGATGCCATAAAGACGCTCCCTTCCGGCCCTTCTCTGAATTTGATCGGACCCGTGAAAGACCTTGTGCTTTGTCCTCTCGCCGCGACCGCGCGCCATTTCTCTTCCCAGCCCGCTAACAAGGCGACCCTGCGTCACATCCCCGTTCTACCCTCATTTCCTTCAACCCTTGGCTTCTTAAAGGTTCGCCCCCCCTTTTAGCCTTTCCCCCCCCATAACCTATTATTAAATTTCGAACTCCACTGAACGAACCGCTCCCCACCCCCCCCCGCGACCACAGCAACCAAGTTTCCCATTATTCCTACTGTCCTGTTTTCCCTCTTCTCTTCCAAAAGATCGTCCAAGACTTTCCCATTCTCCCCCCCCCCGAAAATGGACAGATAATCACCATCCCTCAAACCTCAGCAGCCCCCCGATTGCCATCGCCGCGGGAATTATAGAAATCCTCTTCAAACTCTGAAGGTCCTCTTTTACCAGTTGACCCCCCCCAGGTCCGCTCCCTCTGTATCCGGTAAAATCATCCTACACCCGAAGACATCTATTTCTTTTTCCCTTCGCCGAGGGCGTATTTTCTTCCCTCTATAATTTCTTCCTCGTTCACCCCCCAAACCCCCCCTCCCTGAAGATGCCCCCTCTCAGAGATAGTTTTCGGGCCCATTTTTATCCCAAGCGCCCCCCCATATCCTCCGCCCCTACACAAGTTCCGTACAATCGAGTGATTCAAATTCTCAAACAACCTGAGTCTCATCTTTTCCCTTTCCTTTTATAGAAGCGGTGACACCCCAGACTCCCTCCCCCCCTCCCACCCCAAATCAACCCCAAAATATAGAATGCTTTACGTGACAAAAACCTTTTTCAGCCCTCAGGGCCGTGACTTCGTCTTCCGTCCACTCATTGGTCGTCTTCTGCAAGTCTCCTTTAATGTATTATGCCCCAAATCCGTTGAGATGTTCCACTTGTCAAACTGGACACTTTCATTTCTTATCTAGCCTGCTGAGGAATGTTGACCCTACCTTGTATATCCCGTCCCTCCCGAAGCGGACCGACTTGCGTTAAGTTAGGAACTCGTCCCCAGCACTCCCTTCTTCCAGATAACTTGCATTTCCACTGACTAACGCCTCTTCTTTTCCTCAACCGTCCCCCCCCCCCCCCCCCCACCCCCCACCCCACAAACCCCCCCCACCCCCACTTCTTCTGAAACCTTTACTTTGGTGCATAATACCTCGCAAAACTATCTTTCCCCCCTCCCCCAAAAAACGATCGAAATACAGAAAATATCTCTTCCCCCCATTTCACTTGTTCTCGGGTGCTTCATGGACTCCAAAGTGCGTTCGCTTCCTTTTTTTACTTGAGATCTCCCCATTGAATCTATTTTCCTTATAGTCTTGCTTTTTGTTTTCACGGACTTTTTACTATCCTCACTGCGGAGCCTGTTCCCTTTTTTCATCTTTTCATCCCCCTCCCCTTTTTGTTGTGTTGAGTCTCTCCTGAATAAACAAAATAGACAGTTCCTTTCGGGTGTCTTAAACTCACCGGTCCCCAAAGCGCCATCCCTCCGATTTTTCCTGTGTAAGCGAGCCCCTTTCCTCCCACAGAGAGAGCTCCTGTCACTTTATTCCAGGGCCGTTTGAACATCCTCACCTGCGTTGCGACCATGGAAAGGTCCTTCTCTCCTGTTTCCCCAGGTTCTTTCCCCTCTAGTTTGAGTCCTTTTCACGCTAGTTTATCTCCAGGCGATATTAATACTTTCTCACGAACCGCACTCGTTTTCATCTTTTTCGTCTTGTATGCCCCCCCTTTGAGAGCTCTTCGATGCTTTTTTCGATTCGAACGTCCCCATCCAGCTCGGGATCGTGAGCCGTGACGTTCTCTACCATCTTCTGACACCCTGCCCCTCCCACCACGGAGATTCCCTCAAGCATCCTTTCCCGATTTGTGAAATACTCTCCTTCTCTCTGGTTCGTTGTTCTCTTTCAATAATGCTGTCCCCCGCTCCACAGTGACTTTCCACCCGTCGACGATTCTTCTACTGGACCTATTTACCGGCCCTGAGTCTCCCCACCTTTTCTTTGCCAAGTAAAGGCCTTTCCCCTTTCCTCTGGTGTCCTTCTGTTTTAGTGGTTTCCCGTTCGTCCCTGTTTGTCTCCGGACATACAACCGGCCCGGTCCTGATTCCCAGTAGGTTGGGATTCACATTGTCCGGAACGTGCTTTCTTCTCTCTCTTTTAGCGTACTTCTTTCTCTTGGGATTAAGATTCAACCTTTTTCCCTATAAGAGTTGCGTGTCTTTTTCTGAGGGGGTTTGATCTCGTGACAAACTCGTCTTCTCTCCGGACGCGATCCCCCCTACCAGGCACGAACCTTCCTCTTAGGTGTCTTTAGTCTCGCTAAATTGGCGTCGGCTCTTCGTCGGCTTCAGGTCCCAAATCTCTTGGGGGCAACGGCTTTACTCTCATCCTCTTCTTAGCTTCCCTCTCTTTGGATATTTAGTCTCTTAAAATTGTTTCCCTTCCTGTTTTTTTATGTCTTCCAGGAGTTCGGGTTTTTTTTCTTATTCCTTGTGAGTCTTTTTTTCACTAGCGCGTACCGCATTCGATCATGCTGGTTTTTTCCCGTGTGGCGATTTCCTCAGTCCCCCCCGATTTGAATCCCCCCGTTCCTCCCTCTTCTGGTTTTCTCTTCCCTCCCGCGTCTCTAAGTTTCAATATCTTGCAAATGTTCCGGGATTTGTTCATAAACGCAAAGCGAACCTTTTCGTGCGAAGTAGTTAATTTTTCAACTTTTTATTATGATTTAGTCCATCTGTCTCCGGCCCTTTCCCTGTTCCTCTCGGAATTGGATGATTTTTATCTTGATCCACCACTGGAGGTTCGGTCCTCGCCGATCTTCCAGTTCCGTTCTTCTCTCTTACTCCACTGAACTTCTTTTCTCTAAGGAACCTGATTCATCTGTGTTTCCTATCTTTGATTTTCTATAACCGTCTCGATACCCAGCGCGGTCACGTAGCCGTGTCAACTTGTCTTCCTCTTCTGTCAAAGTTTTTGAACTCCCTTTCTCCGAAAGCCCTTGGAGTTCTTTTTACTATTCCCCTTGAGTTTGAGGTCTTCCGGGGGGTTGTGACGCGCCTTGGTGCTGTTTAAATTTTGGTGGAACAAAATCTCTTGCAACGCTTTTTTTTCCTCTAGATAGGGATCTGTTCTTTTCCCCCGACCCACTCCCCCTTTTTCCTGAGCTTCTCAGGTTGATTTTTCCTTTTTGTTGGGCACCGCGGTCTGAGCTCATTACCTTGTTTCCGTCTTTTCTGAAAAGTTTGGTCACCACTTCTCTTTTTATGTCATTTTGTTTCTCCAAATCATTTTCAATACAAAAGAGGCGTCCTTTTTTGACTAGACGTGGCCATCGTGAAATTTTCTGAAACGTTTACCTTCTTTTCTCTTTTTCAGGAGGAATCCCTCAGTTCTTTCCTCCCCCGCCCCTTTACCCTGAATTTCTCTTGGATGAAGGTCGTATTCGATTTTGTTCAAATCGTAGCGATTGCGTGCTCTTTACTCCTGTTGTAAAAGAATTCCCTTTTTCTCCGCTTCATTTTGTCTTTCTCCCTATTGATGATATTATTTTTTTAGTTTATTGTTTGCTTAATGAAGTCAGTCACGACTGCTGACGTCCTTGGCTTTCACGGCTCCTTTTTTCGTTCGGTCGCGTTCTTCTTCTCTTTTCCAATCGAATTTTCTGGGTTTCTGTCTCTCTCCTCTTTTTTTATTCCTCTCTCATATTTTCTCCTAATACTTTTTCTTTTTGTTGATCTGACTCCCTCCCCCCCCCCTTTCTCGACCAGGCCCGACCCATTTCGCCGCCGACCTCCCTCCCCCCTTCTCCCGTTCGAAAAAGCCCAGTTCTCTTTCCCAAGCCGGAAGTGTAGTAAGTTCCTTAACCCCTCTTCCCCCTAGTCCCAGTCCCAAAAACTCCCGCACCTTTGTAATTTTTCCCCCTAAACATGTGAGTCAGAAGGCCGTCGCAAGGCAGCCGGCGGTTTCCCAACCACCTCTTCATTCCCTCCAGAGACTTCCCTCATGTTATATCCTCCCCCCATTGAGGAAATAACGCCTCCTTTCCCTAGCATCTCAATGCCGGGGTGACGATTGAGTTTCTCCGCTGCCGTTCAACATACCAATCTCCAGTTTCAGAACCTTTCCGTTGTCCCACCCGTCTTACCCCCCCCCTTTATTCAGCCCCGACTTCTTTTTTCTTCTTGACTTCCCTTGATGAGCGCCTTCCCCCTTAATCAACTCCCCGTTGCCAAAGTTACAGTCACCTTCCCACCAAACCCAACCCCAGTTCAACTGTTGATGATAATCACTTCGCCGGCCGCCGCATGGTGCCCCCCCCAAGAGCGCACTGCCAACCGGGCGTCAAGACCGATACCCGCATTGAAAACATGCCGTTCCTCGGGATGTTTTCCTCCAAACCCCACCTTTCCCTCACAAAGACTTCTGTCACCCTTTTTAGACTTCCCCCCACACGCGTCCCCGATGATGTTCTTTTTCTAAAGGTTTTTCGTTCCAACCGTTTACCGCTACCGTCGACGCCGTTTCCCCCGTCTTTTACGCCTACGTGACCGCCCCTGTCCCCTGAAAAGACCCTGCCTCCCGAAATTTCTCTTCCCCTACCCACCTCTGATTCTCCCCTCATTGGGATTACCCTCATCCGCTTAATGTTCGTGCTTACAGGATCTCTCCTGCAAGGCTGGCCGCTCTCTCCGTTCCCCCGCCGCTTTTTTTATACCCTCTTTCCCTAAGAAAAGGACCCCGGGGATCCCCCTCCCTAAGTTACACTTTTTTTCCCAGCATACGCGAACACTAAATCCTGAAAAAGGTTCTTTTTTTTTTTTTTTTTTTTTGTTTTTTTCGTTGCCCCAAATCCCCATCTCATATTTCTCCAATTTCCCCCTCCTCCTACCCACAGCTGAAACACCCCCCTTCCCGAGTGAGGAAATTACACCCTCTCTCCTAGAAAACCAGGGAACCCCCCAGGCACCTTGCTCGGAAATAATTTTCTTTTTTCCCGCGAACCTCCGGCACTCTCTCCATTAATACAAACCCCCGGCAAGCTCATCTTCACCTCCTTTCACCCGTGAACTAGTTCCTCCTGATGGATCGAGCCCTCTTCCTTCGATTTGTACCTCCGCCGCCCCAGAGTGCATGCTACCTCGGACCCGCGCTCTCGGCCAAATTTCCTCTCTCCCTTCAACGTAAAAGACTCCCCGTAGTGACTTAAGCACGACCCCCCTTTTTTTCCTCCACTTTCAGAAGATGGTTGATGCTCTGAGGTCTCTATTGTTGATCTGTTCCCTTTTTCACCCCCATCTGCGGCAGGACATTTACTCCTCCCATACTCAGGCAGATAGAACCCCCCTCTCCGTCCCCCACAAGTCCGATACCCCCTCGTTTTCTCCTCTCAAAACACACCCTGTGAGGATTCATTCTTTGTGGCCGGGTGTATCTCCGCGCCACGACCCGCCGAACCCTTACCTTCCATAGAAGGCCTTTTTCCTTTACCCCCAAAGTAACTTTTTTCTCCTCCTTTTGATAGTTTAGAATCTTCTTTTATCATCATCCTGGTTCTGTGCCCCTACTTTTTCTCGCTTATTTCAGCTACACGAACCGAGCTAGTATTGCTTTCCCCCCTCGCGTGAAAAAATCTTTTCCGTCCTTTTCGCTTCCGACTTTTCCCTTGACCTGGTTTTTTATCCTAGTTGTGTTCTAGAGTCCTGTACTGATCCGAGGCCTTCGGCTTCGCCATCGGAATAATCTCCCTTCTCTCTACCGCATCAACTTCCCTCCCGCCACTGTCTCAAGTGTGTTTGGTTCTTGAAACAGTTTAAAGCCTCGTGGTTCCATTACTATATCTTCTTAACTCGCATACACCCCTCGACCTCACTATCTCCTCCCTCTTCCCTCTCCCGCATCCCTTCTCTCCAGGAAACCCCCTGCATTTCAAAAGATGACCTTTCTCGTGCTCGCTTTGTCTTGCGATCCCATGAATCCGAAGGATCTTTTCTTCTTTTGAAAGGAATTCCAGCGACTTTCAATCTCAAACGACCTTGTGAAACGTTTTGGCATAGCTCTTTTTCCCTTAACCCCTTTACTCCTTGTGAGAACCACAAAGGCGGCGTTTTTCTCTCCCGACTGTTTTCCCCTCAATTCTAAACCCTCCCCCTCTGCATATAAGATAGTTTTCTACCTGGAAAGACTTTCACCCCCTCCACCGAGCGACCTTTGGCTTTTGCCATGAGTTTCATTAAACGCTGGCTGGAGGGTGCTCCCCCTTCCTTTAGGAGACTGGGTGGCCCCTTTCCTCCTTCCCTTTATAGTTTTCTTGTACAGCTATGTTTATCAGATCTTTGTCAAGTTGATTAAAACTTTTCTTCAATACCCCTACAGTCTCTTCGTCCATCACTTCTTCTTATCCCCTGAAGAGTTTGACTGGAGATTGCACTCCGACCTACCCCAAGCCGCGGGTCGGGAGTAGCGACGTCTCGACACCTCTTCTGTTGACGAAGTCACTTCCTTAAATACCGTACCCTTGGATTCCCTCTCCGCCGTTGGTGTTTTTACACTTATAGTTAGACAGTTTTCATGTTCCCGAACTACTTTGCGGACAAATGTCAAGTTCCCCGGCTTGAGACGAATTCCTACCTTCTACTTCTTCTAAACCCGGTGAAGTTTTTCCAAAGTCCTTCCTCAGATTCTTTGGGGTAGGTTTTGTTGTGCTTTCGCGAGCGAACCCCCTTCCCTTCCCCTACGCCCTTGTGTTTTTTTTTTAATAAAGAGTTATTGTACTTCCTTTTTTCTTTTCCTGGACTTCTCGGTCTCTAGAGTATGGAGTAATGGTATTAAGATCCATGTTCTCCCCGTCTCGGGCAGTCGTCTTTTTTTTTTTTCCTTAGAGTCGACCCAAATGTATTTTTTCTTTTTTCCGAGGATATAGGCAAATACTTCGAAGGTTCAACACTCTCTTTTCTTTGAAGGACCGGACGCGCTGGCTGAGTCTTACCATTCTAGCTCCTCTGATCTTGGAAGGTTGAACCCTGCCCGGTCCCTCAGGTCTATCTTTTTTGGCCCCATCGGACCCTTCCACTCTCCTTGATGAGCGTCGTCAATTTGGTCTTTTGATGAGATTCCAGTCCTCGGTTTTATTCCCCTTTTTAGCTTTGACAGAGATTGGTGTAATAAGGCCCTGCCATTCCGGTCCGATCCATGTGCATTGAGTTCAAGTTTTTTCTCAGGTCTCTTTTTCCTTCTCCCTTTAGGTTGGTTTAAGCCCCGTTATCTTTCTCCTTTGGCCCTGACCCTTTTTAAGATAGACGTCTTCGTGTTTACCCCTCCCAGAGGCGAACCAGGCCCAGCCAGCGTTGAAATTAATTATTTCGCTTATTTTCTTGGGCCGTTTTGTTCTCTTCCCCATCCGAGGAGGCCGCCTGTTGTAATATTTCTTTGAAAAACATGATGTCACGTCAGTATTTTCTCCCCTTCTCGGCCAGTCACCTTTCAAGGTCCGATCTTAGCTTGCTTTGAATCATAAGATTTTTCCGGTCCCCCTTAAAAGTAGTAGGCATCACTTTGTTTTATCTTCTTTAACAGCTTTTAGCCAGTGCGTTTCTTGTGCGTTGGCGGGTCTAGGCGTAATGTGTCACTTTTTAGTTTATCCCTGGTAAGTTTTCCCAGATTGATGAGACAGAAATCCCATTGGTTTTTTTTCTCTCCTCTTTCGGAGTGTCTTTGAGGAGGGGCTTTTTACTGAGTCACTTTTGATTAGTTTTTCCCCTTTGGGGGAAAATCAATTTTTTAAGGAATGTTTTCCGGATTGACCTTCACTCTTTTCAAAAAGACCCAGTGATTTATCTTCTCCCTCCAGTTCGATTGGAACTTTTTTGGGTTGGGTCAAATCTTGGTGTGAGGCATGACCTTTCCTTTTCCTTTACCTGAAAAGGATTTTAGTGTTTTTTCTTTTTCAAGTTCTCAACTACCCCCCCAAGGCGCGCGGAATATAGTGTTTTTCCGCCGTTTCCCTAAATTTTTATGGCCCCGTTTTTTCCCGTGGAGTTGGTGCGTCTTGAACTTTGTCCCCTTTGAGGTAAGTTAAATCGGACCGGCATAGTCTTTTGATCAGGATTCTTTCTTTTCCCCCCTGTCCGGTAAGACGATGCCGTCTTTTCCCTCCTTCCTACGTTTTTTCCCCCCCCGCCCGTCCTTTTTGTTTGACGAGACCTTGATTCACCTTTTTCGTATCGCTTTTTTTTTCGTTTCATTTGTGTTAGTTCCTTGCATCGGACGCCGGACTTGCTTTTCGGCCTTTTTTCTTCGGTTTTTTCGATTTTTTTTCGGCCCCCCTTCCCGCGCCTGGGATTGCTAGAGCAGCTGGTTTTGTTTGTATTCGTCTTCCTTAGGTCAATTCAAACGCTGCTCGACCAGGCCACGAACGCGCTTTTCCTCCTCCCTCACTCGCCAGCAAACATTACGTCCTTTTCTCCCCAAAAGACAATCCCCCTGGACCTTTTCTGTTCCCTCCAGTACTCCCATCTTTTCTCTGAGTTCCCGAAACACACCAATCACCTTTCAAAAATCATAGCACCCTGATGGCGCGATCAGGCCGTCTCCCATTCCCCTTCTTCTTTAAACACAGTCTCCCCCTTCCTCTCTTCCCCCTGTACTTTCCTCTTCCCCTCCCTCTCCCTTTAAACGACTACCCCCGTCATCCATTGCACATGGTCGACGCGAAACTCCTCTGGCTTGCCTCCCCCTCCTCCCAAGCAAGGTAAAAAACTTTTTCCTCCCCTTTTAACGCTGACCCAGAGTTCCCCCCCAAGTCTAATCCGCGCTCTTTTGCTACTGAATTTTATCTCCTTCCCAAACACGAAAGCCGCCAACGCCCCTCCTTCCCTTACGGGAATGATTTCTCCTCTCCTTAAGTCCCTCCACTGGAACACCACCAAACCTTCCGGCGCCTGCCCTCCTCCCCTTGAATCTCCAATCCGATCCATCGCTCCCTGCAACACCTGCCTTCCTCCCCCCCTTTTCAACCCCCCCCCCCCACTTTCAACCCTCCCAGATGCGCGTAACCACCCAACCCCCCTGACATAAGTCCAAGAAGTAACCCCGTTTTCTCCCCTCCAATGTCCCTTTTCGCTTTTTCCCCGTTTCGCGCGGCGCCCTTTGTGACCCCTGCCGTCAGTTCCTACTTTCCCCCTTCCAGAAACGTCCTTCCTTAAATATGGAAGCCAGCCTAACCACTCTCCCTCCCTGCTAAATGGGCATGCCTCCCCTCCTTTGGAAGCGCTGCTTCATTCTATTTGCTTGCATCGGCCCTACTCCTCTCGTTGTACTCCCTCCATCCTCCACATTTCCTCTCTGACTTGAACCCAATTCCGCAGCGACCCTCGAGAAAGACCCTTCAGAATTGAACCACTTCCACCGACGGGGCGGCCTACCGGTTCCCTCTTTTTTTTATTACAAAAAGCCCCTTCTTCTTTTTTTTTCCGAAGAGGCAACTTCCTCGAAGACCCCCTACCCCTCCCCCTTGAAACCCACTTTGCTTGCGCGAACTCTTGCCCTACCCCTCCCCCCCAACAACCAGGGCACATGGATTACCGAATTGCTTTTCACGCGTTCTCTCCCTAGAGTTCCCCCCCTGAACCCCTTACTCCCCCATATCTGCAAATATTTCCACGCCCGACCAAGTTTCACCTCTGAAGCCCGTATCCGCCGCCGAGTAATTATCTTTTTTCCTTTTTGAAACACCCCCTCTCCCAGATCTCCTTGGCCCGGAAGAACATGCGAGACCTTCATCTGAATCAGAATGTCCACTCCAGTTCCTCTCGATCGTTTTCGCCTCTCTGGCCTTCTCTCTCTTCCTCTATAATTGTTTCTCCCTTTTCCAAACACCCCTCGAACACCCCCCCCTCCTTCCCTCTAGAATTGCAACCCTTTTTTCTTCTTACCAACTCCTCCAGGTTCTCCCACACTACCTCCCTCCTACTTTTCTTCCACCCTTCCTCTTGATGAAATTCTAACCCCCCCCCCCCCTTTTTGTCTTAGGCTTTCCTGGTGTTTCTTCTGTCCCCCTCCGAACACCAGCCTCCTCCACGACACCACCGAACTGAACAATCTCATGTGAAGTCACATTGCTTCTCCTCCCGGGACGGTCGAATTCGCTTCCCGCTCAATCATGGCGTGAGAAGTGCCTCTCCTTTTCCGTCCGCATTATGTCAGAACACCGACCCGAGTCCAGTTTTTCACCCCAATCCTAACAGGGCAAGTGGACGCGTGAGATTTTTCCTCCGGTGTCTCTTTCCTGGAGGCAGACGATCCATCAGGAATTCCCCCTTCTTTTTCTTCCTTCTTATTCGCACCCTGAACGTCATAGCCCTTCTTCCGCTATTAAACCTTCCCGTAATCTCGTACCCGACGTGCGGTTTTCACATTTAATCGCGTGGTTTGCCCCCTCTTGACTCTTCCCACTATCTTTCCCCTTCCCCGAACAAAAGGTATGAAGCCCCAAGGCACCCCATTCTCCCCCTCCATTTGGTGGTTACCCCTTCTTTTTTCGGTGCTTCCCTCATTCCTTACCAAAAGCTGCAAGTTCTTCGCGGGTGGCGTTTTTATCTCTCTGAGCCGATGAATTGTCTCTCTTCCGTTAGTTTGCCGACGTTACCCTCTCCTTTTTCCAAAGCAGCCCTTCCCGCTGAACTTGTTCTCTCTTTCTCTCCCGTGTTCGCGCGACTACCCAACGTTCACAGGCCCTTTAGTTCTTCGCTTTCAAGTCCGGCCATTACTCCAGCGCGCATCCTCATTTCCTTCCTTTTCCAAGAAATATCAATCCTCCCCCAGATCTCCGCACTCCTTTCAGATTTTTTGAACGGCATGAGTTTGAAATCCACGCAGATGCGGATGACCAACTTGACACCCTCGATTGTTTTTTATTCATATCGTTGTTCGTTCCTATCTTTTTCTCTGTTATTATGATAAACCCCTTGGATTAAAAAGTCCACGACCCGTCCCTTTCTTTTTAGTAGAAGGGCGGCCTTTCGTTGTCTTGCCGCCTTCGCGATCGTCGATGCCTAAGCCGCACTCCCATCTTTCCCCCGTATATTCTCCCCCCTCCTTTATCCTCCCCCACAGGAGGATTCCCCCCCTGAGGACTTCAGATATCCCTCCCTTTTATTGTTTTTCCGACGTTGAATCAATCGTTCTCGGTTTCGTTTCTCTTCCCATGAGGAAGGACATTCTTTCCCTAGAGACCATGCTTATTTCAGCAGACTTTCTCAGCCCCTTTGTCTCCACCGGGATTTGTTCCATCCCCCAGTCCCCGAAGTCGCGTGTCGTTCGTTCTCTCTTCATACAAAAGGACACGCACTCTTTCCTTGCAAGGGTGGTTTTTTGTCTTTACGCTGATGTGTACATCCCTTGTGTTTTGCTTTCTAGTTTATAGCGTCGTCTCTTTTTCCCTCTAAAATGTGTTTTCCCTCCTAGACCCCTCCCGCTTGTGATGGTAGGAGGGTGTGTTACGACTGTCTCGTATCTCCGGTCCGGTCCTTCTCCACCCCTTCTTCAGTCCCTTTTTCAGATGTAGTCCAGGTTCTGTTCTTTCTTGAATTTCCTATCGGACACCCGGCGGCAAAGATCGGGGTCCTCTGTGAAACCTCGCTTCCCTCCTTTCAGTTAATTTCCTCGGCTCCCCTTTCCCATAGTCGGTTCTGAGTAGACTTCACTTTTTTATTCCCCGTTTCTGAGTGCTTGGGTTTTTCTATGGCGTCCCCCTCTCCTCTCTCCCCAGCTCCTTTCCCCGCCCCCCCCCTTCCCTCCCCCACACCCATCCTCCTCTCCTCACTCCGCAATCCCTTCCCTCCTTCCCAACGTCTCCCCCCCCCCCCTCCTCCCACCTCTTCCTAACTACCCCCTTTTCCCCCTATGACCCACCTTCCCCCCGCCGCCCCCACCCACCCACCATCTTTCCTTTTGCGCCCCTTAACATCCCTTACCTTCAGTTCTCATCTTCTCCCTCCCCAGTTTAGCTTCTCCTCCTTCGACCTATTCACCTTCCCATACCCACCATTCCATCCCCTCTCTTTCCCTCCTCGCACTTTCATATTCTCTTTATCCTCCCTGTGCCCTTGTTCCGTTCTTCTAAACACGCCTTTCATACTGTTTCCTTTAACACCGCTCGACTTCCCTCCACCCCAACCCATACCCTCTTCCCCCCCACTCCCCTCCTCGCGCCCTTAATATCACTACCTTTCCTCTGCCTCCCCCCCCACGCCCCCTGTCTCATTGCCCCTCCCCCTCCCCCCCCCCTCTCCCTCCCCTCGCTGCTCCCCCCGCCCTCTTGCCCCCACCCCCAACCCCCCCCCGCCATCCCCCCTTCCCCCGCCTCCTATATGCCATCCCCCACTTCCCCGCCTCCTCTCGCCTCCCTTCGCCCCTACACACTCTGGCTCCCCCGACCATCCCCCCCTCCCCTCCTCATGCGTTTTCTCCCCTCTCCCCCCCGGGCTCCTCCGCCGGTGTATCTCACCCTTCACTTTCCTTTCCTACCCGTATCAAGCAAACCCAACACATCCCACTCCACCACCCGCACTAGACACGAATCCCCCCTCTCTCTTCTCCCCTCTTTTTCTGCTCTCCGCCGCACTGGGTCACAATCTCCTTCCCCACCCCCCTTCAGGCTGTCACTTGCCCCTTCTTCTCTTCTTGTATTCCCCCTTTCCCTTCCAACTCCCCCCCCAAGCCCTCTCCTCTTTAACGGCAGAACTCCCCTACCTCCCAGCCAGGCCTTCACAACGGCGGCTTCCCCGCTCTTTCCTCACCTTAGAGCCCCACAACTGGGCCAGCCCGCCCTTCCCTCCTAGCTCGCCCCCACACCCCCCTCATCCCTCTGATGCAACGCCGGTCCGCTTACAGGCTCATATTCCATGCCTTCGGTTATCTTCTCTCCCTTTAAAGAACGCCTCTTTTTTTTTTCCCCCTCTTGTAGAGGGGACCCCTTTTCCCCGGCCCTCCCGCTAGAAACCCGGTCCCAGCACCTAGGACCCAATGAGACACCGTACAGACTATACTGCTGGTCTTCCCACCCCACCCGCACCCCCCGCCCCTCACCCTGGGACTCTCTCAGGTGACCCCCACCTACCACCCCCTTACCTCCATCCGAACTCACCTAACTACACATCTCTAACCAGCGCCTCTTCGACAGTCACCACAAGAGGCCAATTCCTCCAAGTTTTTGCCCTTTCGCCGATTGACCCCGTCTTCTCTCCCCACTCCCCTCCCCACTCCACCCTCTGATCTCCAGCCTCTCCCTTTACCCCCATTTCCCACTCGCATCACCGAGCCTCGCAATCATCTACTCTCTCCGCTGCTGACGCTCATCTTCTACGACTTGCCCTCCGGCGCTATGCGCTTTCGTTCTTCTCTCTTCAGCCCCTTCCCTGTCAGGACGTTTAGAGGCACCAGAGAGTCCATCTTTCCTCCTTCTGAAGATATGAGAATAGCTTAAGGAAGATTCTTAGCGCATTCCGTACTTAGTATTATTCCCTTTTCCTTGAGAGGAAGGCATTGAGTGAATTGACAGATTTTTTGGAAAAGAGTTATGACCGATTCTGTTACATGTCCTCGTATTTACGGAAGACGTGGAAAGGAGGTCAGTGACGAGTGTTAAAGTTTGAAACGGCAGCCCTGGCGGCGTTTTCTCCTTTTTCTCGCGGTCCTGTTCTTTATTTTCTTGACCTATATGCCGTTCTCCCCACCTCTTGCGCTCTATCCAGTCCTTCCTCCTCCCCCCTTACCCTTTTACCACTCTCATCTCCGCCCCCTCCCTCCTCCGTTCATCTCAACGGCCGCCTCCCATTTTCCCTCCCCCCTTCTTCACATACCCGCGTCCCCTTCTCCCCCACCTAACGCCCCCAGATCCATCACTCTCCCCTTCCCTCCCCGGCCTCCCCCCCCCCCCCCCCCCTCATACTACCGCTCACCCACTAACTCCCCCCCCCCCACCCTTCCTTCTTCCATACCTCCCGTCCCCCCTCTCCCGTTCTACTTTCCTACTCCCTTCTCCCATTACTCCTCCCCCCACTCCATCCCCTCCCTCCAAACTTCCACACCCCTATCTTCCCATCCCCCGCCCACCCCCCTTCCCCCTACTTCTTCTCCTTCCCACTCCTTCCCCTCCTTTCGACCGCCCTTGATCCCCGCCATTCATTACCTTCCCCCCACAGCCCCCACTCCCCCTCATTCCCCCTACTCCACTATTCTTCATTTTTGAACCTCTCCCGCTTAACCCCCCCCCCCCCTCCGTCCTTAACCCCAACTGACTGCCCTCCCGCGGACCCCCCTCCCATCGCCGTGTCCCTGCTACCCTTCATCCACCTATCTCCCCCGCCCTCTCCTTGGCAATTCTCCACCCCCTGCTACCCACTCCCCTACCCCACCCGTCCTCCGACTCCTTTCCCGCCCTCGCCTAACCCACCTCCCATGGGCCCCGCATATCCCCGTTCTATATGAGACCGTACACTGCGCCCTCCATCCCACCCCTCTCTTACGAACTTGATCCCCTCTTCCTGATTCCCCCTTTGCCCTCTACCAATCCCTTCTTCCTCGCTCTCCCAATCTTCCTGCCTCCCTCCCCCCCCTCCTTGGCCACATCCTTCTCTGATTTTTTTGCGCATTATCCGCTCCCTTTGCCCCCTCCCCCCACCCATTCGCTCACCAATCCGGTATCTCGGCTTTTCGCCCCAAATCCCCTGAACCACGTTCTTTTTCTTGGAGGACGATATTCTCCCTTCTTGGCACCCTGTCTTGAGTTGAAGGATGCGAAGGCGATTGGAATTTTTTTGGGACAGATGGCTCGTTTGTGAGTTTCCTTCCTTACCTTTGCACCTTTTTCATTTTTTTCCGGGCAAAAGGTGGCCAAAGTGCCGCTTGAGGTTGGGTTGTTATTTGACCGTCTTTCACCGTCGAATTTATTAATAGCAAAAAGCGCGGAACTCTCTCTTTTGTTTCCTTACGTGTCCCGCTTGAAATTTTGTCCCTTTTTTCACCCAGTTGAGTGTTACTTCTTTTTGCCATTTAATTTCCCCGCAGACTTTTCAAGTAAATGAACAAACGGCATGAGATGCTTGATGACGTTCTTTGATTTACCCATAGACCTTTCCCCCGTTCCTTCCTCATTATCCGTTTGATGACGACGGTGTTGAACAGACCGGTGCCAAGGAATTCTGGATCCGCCAAATTTTCTTTAATGCTCGTCTCTTTGAGTCTTTGGTAGTACATGAATTCCCTCTTTTCCCTTTGCGGCTTTGAACGTTTTTCGACGGCGGATTTGCGGAGGTAGAGTTCCGGGAAAATCTCCTTTAGTTTTGCCTTTATAGCATTCTTCCCTCTTTCTTTCCCCCTTGCCAAGAATAAGACGTGTTTTTTTTTTCTTTCTTTTCGGTCTTTCCCCTCTCGGCCAGTCCAACGAAGGCGTTTCGCCGCGACCGCAAACAGGCACGCCGTCGAAAAGCCGGGCTTTCCTCCGGCATACGCCCTTCCCCCTCCCAAATTATGCGACCACACTAACGAAAAAAACAGCAGCGCATGATCAGACACCTTGGAGAGATACAGAATGCCGTCGGACCCCCTTCAGTTTCCGGCTCTTCCCCAACCCCTTTCGTAGTAGGACAGAAAAAAGGAGCTTTCCTCCCCAATGGATTGTCCCCCCCCCAGTTCCCCCTACCCCCTTCCAGCCACAAAAACCAACACCCCCAACCCTGGGTCAGCCGTTGAAGGGAACCAGTCGGAGGCTTCCTTCCTTTTAAACCTCCCCCCCCTTCGGTAACCCCCCTTCCAGACCACTACCTTCTTTTCCACTCTGGCCCCCAAACCCTATTTGCTTGAATTAATTAGAGACGTCAAAGACATAAAAACAAGAAAACCGTTGCCCCCAACTGTTTTCAAAGTCACAGGTCACTTCCGGACTCTTCTTCCTCGACCTGCTAATCCCTCTACCCAACAAAAACAAGAGAAGGCGCAGCAATCTCGGGTAGTGAAGACAACCACCTGCAAAAAACATGCCGTTCAGCATTCTTTTTTCCTCCCAACAACCCTTTTAAATCAACAACCTCATGAGAGTCCACCCCCTCCACCTACTTCCACCCTCCTTAGATTATCAGCGCAGCCAAGGCTTTTATCATTCCCTTTAAAGATACCTTCCACTAATTTTTCAACCGTTCTCTCCCCCCCCTTCTCCTTTACGGCGTTAAATCCCCTCCTTTTTCCTACCTCTAAATCCGCTCCATGATACATGACGATTACTGGTGAATTTGCTCCCACCGGCAGATTTGACTCCCCTTCTTTTCCCGCACTGTATGGCCATCCCTCCCAGACCGGGTCATCGGTCAGCGCCAAGGCTTGAATAAAACTCACCCCCGAACCCTCTCCCATCGCTCCATCAAACTGCAGCCCACCCACTTAACGAGCTGGCGGCAAAAGGACCGTTTTTAGTTATTAAACAAATCCATCTCCTATTTCCCCCCTCCGTTTTCCCAATTGTACCCATTCTCTAAATAGTCAAGCTCCCCCAACGGGAACTTAAAAACCGGCCTTTAGCGAACCAAGGGAAACATGTTACTTCCCTAATGGCCTTTCCCTCGCTGTTGCCATCCTTGGTCCATTCATCCCCGAACAGCCCGAAGGAAACGCCGCCAAGTTGAAATAGAAGCCCTATGGAACTCTCAGATGAATTACCCCCTCGTTACAGCCTCTTGTCCCAGATTCCTATTTCTGCGGGCCGAGGCCCGTTAAACTCAGAAAGACCGTCAGCCGTTTTTCAATCGTCCAGGACGACGGCCAGATCGGTTTCAGGCGGGAATCGGCGAATATCACTGTTTTTTTTTTTTTTTTTTTTTTTTTTTTTTTTACCCCCTTTTTTTCCCTCAGTCTAAACCCCCCCCTCCTAAATTCTTTCCGACTTCGCCAGAACCATTTATATTCATCCAGCATGAAATCCTATAGACTCCATTGACAACCTCCCACCTTTTAAGTTACAAAATCCTGAATCTCACCCCGCTTCCTGTGCGGGGTGAGCGACACGCAGACTCCAACGAACCGCCTTTTTCCCCCCCCCCAATCTTCAAGGCCTTTCCTTTTCCCCCCAAAACCCCCTTTGCGCCAATGTTGCCGGTCCCAACTTGGAGGATGAGCTTGCAATCTTCTTCTTAAGTCTACTATTACACGACAGAGCTACGCGATTTCACCACGCGTACCGTTGAAAATGGTTTTAACACGCTCCTTTTGGCTCTAGAACGTTCTTCTGTGTTGGATCCTCATTTTTTCGAGACGTCCTGTCTACTGGACGGGGGCGTGGTGACGGCCTCGTTCCGTAACTCCCGGCCCCTCTTAGGCAGACCCAAACCTCCTTTATACGAAAAGTGCCTTTTTCATGATTTGATTTAACACTAATCCTTTGATCTAAATCGTAAAAAATCTCCTCCCTTTTCCTTTTTTTAACAGCTCCCATTTTTGATTCTTTAACCTTCCCTTCCGTTCCCAACTTGCAAGCTTTCTCGCTTTGATTTTCGTTCCCGACCTGAAGGAGATTTCGCGGATTTTGACACCTTCCTGGACTCGAATTGCCCCCTCCTCCCCCCCCCCTCGCCTGTGAACTGTTTTATTCATCTCTTTATTTCCTAGTTGTGAGAACCACCTTTCCCTTCGGTACGGGTTATCTTCCCACTGCGCTTTCCCTGACCCCCACCCCAATCCTCTCCTTTCCTTTTCACCTTCTTCTGGAACGTCTCAATAACCCGAGCGAAGACTGAAGCTTTGGCCCTTGTTTGAAGTAACTTCCCCGTCACTCTTTGCTCCACCTTTCAATGTCTTCCTCTCTTTGCCTTCTTAATCTTAGTTGTTTATGTTGCTTGATATATTATTCAGATTCCTTGTCAATTTCCAGAAGTCCTTGTTCGTATCGTCGGATTCGCTGTTTATCCTTCTCGGAGCATGCGTGCGTTACTAGAGACGAATCTGTCAATTCTAGGGATAGTCTCTCCCCTTTTTAGCCCCCTTCTTAAACCATCAGTGAAGCCGATCCAGCCTTTCCCTACTGAGTCGCTGTTTTTTTTTTTGAACTCCATCTTGAGATACTTTTTCCTTGTACTCTCAACTTTTTTATGCGGACGGGAAAAGGATCAACGCTGCCAAGTCACTTAGATGTCATCCCTTCTTAATTTTTCTTCTCGACCCAAGAGCCGGTATGCTTCAGTTTGCAACGTAGGCCTTGATTTTTTTGAATTTTCGTTTGTGAGTTGCGTCCCTTCGTTTGTCCCTAGGGATACACCCTCAGGACATCCTCCACGTTTATGACGAGTGGCTGTACTTAAAGTTCTTATTGTTAGGTAGCCTTATTTTCTACTAGTGTATTTCACGTGGGGAAGAACTGGTACGATCTTTCTTGTTATTGGTTGTTGAATCTCGTCGAAACGCGTCCTCGATTCTCGGAAGGAGCAGGGCTTCCCCAGACCTTTCTTTCTGTAACGGAACTTTTCCCCCTCTTTACTCTTCGATCTGCAAATTTCAGAGACGCAGTGGTTTACAGCCATATTTTAGGATCGTTTCTTCTTCCTTTCTGGAAAACACCTTCTTTTTCCCAATATACCTACCTCTCTTTTGCGCCAGCGCGGCTTCGAGCAACGGAGGCTTGTAGACGGGTTTTTTCCTTCCTTGAGAGTTTTTTTAGTTCCCTCTCTGTTTAATAAGAGCTCTTCCTTCCCCTTCAGATCCATGTCTGCACTTGGTTTGTCGTGAGCTGTCGGCGCGTTTTTAAGTAATTGCCCGACTCCCTTTTTTCCCCTCTGTTCTATTAGTCTCACCTTACGTCCATTTACTAGGAGTGGGGAGTTTGGGGCTACCCTGACACCCCTTTTCCAATTTTAATGCCCTTTAACGTTTCTTGTAATTTCATTTTTATTCGGTTCGGATTTCGACTTTTTCTCGCGGCTGGGCGTCTTTTTTCCTTCCCCCTTGCCCTT
>Ga0179591_1352406_pt1 | contig 22537 bp, 25 predicted proteins | sample CZOMad2_1_08_16f_FD_182891 | JGI IMG/M metagenome (GOLD analysis project Ga0179591, IMG submission 182891) | Vadose zone soil fungal communities from Angelo Coast Range Reserve, California, USA - CZOMad2_1_08_16fungal (PacBio error correction) | ecosystem: Environmental > Terrestrial > Soil >... | reverse complement strand
CTAGCGTGAATTTTCCTGTAACTCCTTTATTTTTGGAGCCTCCTCCCGTGAAGTCCACCTCTTCCCCCCCTCCTCTCGACCAAAGTCCCCCTTTTTTTTCCAGACACTGTGCGCCCGCTCTTTCAATTTGAGATCCTGAATTAGAGGATTTTTTTTTTTTTTTTTTCTCTAAAAACCAAAACTTGCACCCTTTTCCTCTCCCCTTGTTCCTTTCCCCTGCCCGAACCTTTCTTCCCAAAGTGACCCCCCGGTTTACCCAAATTCTCCACACCTGCCCGAGAACCCTCCCCTTTCCCCTTTTCGGCCTACTGCCGGATTTGCGAGCGGTCTTCCTGAATGGTTTCTTTCCTTTTTTCAAATTTCTGGAGCGTCTTTTCCCTCCGTCTTCCCTCCTGGTTTTTTCCCAGGACGCGACCCGAGAAGGCTAGTCTTTCCTTTCCTGATTTGTTCCTTTTAGCTTTGCATTTTCCTCTCTCTTGTGCTGAGTCCCCCCTCTTTTCACAGGCTGATCTCCAATGTAGAACCTCTTTTGAACTTTCGCAATTATCCGCCAGGTTTACTCCCCACTGCAGAACTCATGCTTCCACCCTCCTTCCCAGTTTCCCCTTCAGACAGTAGTTCTCTCCCTCCCTATGGCCTTTTTTTGATGAGCCTTGTTTCAACTTTGTTCGCCGTACAGATTTTGGGAGGCCCTTTTACGATGTAGACCCTCGATATTCGTTTTTGCCTTTTACCTGAAGAGGGAATGTTCTTTTTCGGAGTCCGCTTACACCTTCAGGTTTCTTATGTTCGATTAAGCATCTTCGAAGACTACTTTAGACGACCTTTCTCTTTCCAACGTTCGTCTTACTTTTTTTCTCCCCCTGCCCCGGAGTCTCCCTCCACTGGAGAGCTTGTCTCCCTAGATTTCAAATGAGTTTACAGCTTTCTATGACTCTTTTCTTCTACCACCGCCTCTTTTCTTCTTTTCTAAGTACCTCTTTCGCGTATCCTCTCCTTTACCATTTCCTCGTCACTTTCTTGCCTCAGTTCCTTTTTAGTCGGGCGGACTTTTTGAGGATCGGGTTATAATATTTTTTTCTTCCTTTTTGTTTTTTCCAGGCTCTTCCCCTTCCTTCACACCCCCCTTTTCACGTGCTTGTCCTACACATAGGTCTTACACCCCGCTCCAGACCCTAGCCTTCTTCCCCGTATTCTTTTCCTTTCTCCACGACTTTTCGTCCTTGTGAAGGTGTTTGAAGCTCAGGTTTATCAGAACCCATGTTCCCTTCCAATTCCCTCCTTCCCCCCCCCTTCGGACCGGCGGGCATAGCTCGAGGCCCCCCCTTCTCTCTCTCCCTTTCAGATCGGTTTGGCCTTTCGAGACTCCCCTCCGCCTTCATAAGTTGCCTCCCTCTTAGATCCGCGCTTGCCACGACTCCCCCCTACCGCGCTTCGACCCTCTTTTCATCAGAAGCCAACCTCTTGAATACTTGCTCTTTTGAGCTGGTCGTTCTTTTCTTTAGAAAACCGTCGTCCGTCCAATAATCCTTGTATGATTCCCCTCTGTTAGCTATTTTTGGTTTTTCGGTGGTATCATATCCGAGTTTTTTTCTCATCCCCTTTCACGCCGATAATTGTCCTCCTTTAAAGTTTCACAGAGGGTCTAGCTACCGGTTTTTTTTTTTGGCCTGACCTTGAAGCTCGTTTTTATCCCGATACGCCACTTCCGCCCCCCCCCCGAGCCCTCCCTCCCCCACCTCTTCGTATCGCTTCTCCGAGCGGGCACAGTCGATGCGTTTTCTTGGACCTCCCCTTCTTTCCCGCAGCTCCCTCAAGTTGTGTCTCCCCCCCGGCCCCCTCCACCAGTTTTGTTCTAAAACGACAGCAATCGTATTCACGGCTCGTCAGGTCGTGCTTAAACTTTTTTAGGTACGTTGGGTTTTTCTTTTTTTCGAGGTGTCTCCCTTTTACCCTAAGGTTTCTCCTCTTTTTCTTAAAAGTTTGTGCCTTTCTTTTACACTGTGGTGTCCGCACATTTTTTTTGTGATCCCTTCCTCCCCGGCGCTCCAAAGTGGACTGTTCGTGACTCTTTTCAGTGGCTTTTTTTGTTAAGCGATTTAGATTCCCAAAGCCTTTTTCTTTTTTTCCTCCCTGCTAAAATCCCTTCTAAGTTTTTTTTCCTTTCCCCCGAAGAATCGCCCCTTCTTGAAGCGGACCTCTTTTAAGGCGGCCTGTCCTTAAAATCTCCCTCTCTTCGTTAATATCCTTCTTCACCTCACCCCCCTTTCTCCTCTTTCAATACCTCCTCCCCCCTTTTTTCCTTTTGATGGGATGACTTTTTTTGAAGAATGGATACCCTTATCCTCACTATATCGAGCGATTTTTGGCGCATGCCGTATCCAGTTTTGAATGGTTTTTCCCCTTTAGCCTCCTCCTCTTTTAGCTTCTTTCTCAGTTGTAGACGCTTCCCAATACCGCGTTTTCGACTTTCTTCCTAGAATCCCTTTCCCGACCCTTCCCCTTCTTACGTCACCCTATGCGCCGGGACCCCCCCATTGTCTTTTCCCTTTGGTGTCTTTTCTCCCCTAGCACCAACCTTGTCACTTTCCCTTTTTCTGTCCCCGTCGCTTTTTAAAGTTCCCCCAGTTCCATGTTTTTTTTCCCCTTCCCAGAAACCCCCCTTCCTCCTCCCAAAAATTTTTCTCCCCCGTCAAAGTGAATTTTCCTTATTTTTTAGGCTTTTTTTTCCAGTTGAATAATGGATTTTTCCCCCTTTGGTGATTTTCGTCTTGCATAACGTCTTTTCTCCAGACCTCCCTCTTTCCCTTTCCCCTCGACGCCGAGCTACAATTTCTTTTGAGGGTTTGTCCTCTTTGGCGGAGCGATCCCCTTCCTTGCTCAGGCGGGGGCCCAATTTTTCTCATTCCACTTTAGTGAACTCTGTTTACCAACCTTCCCCCCCATTCACTCTTTTCCCAACTTGAGGTTTGCACGACGTTTTCTCCCCTTAAGACTTCATGATCCACGCGCCTTCGTCGGACCCCCCCAAAAAACCAATTCTCCCTTTCCTCTTCCTTGTCTCCTCCCCTTCTTTGAGTATCCCTTTCTTTTAGAAGGCTGATCGTTTTCCAAAGGGCGTCGTTTCTTGGATGCCTCCTTTTTTCGCGATTTGCTAATGTGGTTTTCCTGCCTCCTCTTTTTGAGGATTTCCCTGGGATTTTCACATCCGGCAAAAGATTTTGGATCCTCCTCTTCTCAAGGACTATCGACTCTTGAGTTCTTCATAATGGGAAGTTCCTTTCCTGTGATCATCTTTCCCTTGAGCAGACCCCCTTGTCTTTGGGTTGGTTTTGTTGTTTTGTTGGTTTTTTTTTTTTTTTGTGGTTTTTTTCTTTTTTTTTTTTTTTTTTGGTTGGGTTTTTCGGTTTTTTTTTTCGTTTTTTTTTTTTTGTGGGGGGTTTTTTTTTTTTGGGGGGTTTGTTTTTCTTTTTGGGGGGTTTTTTTGGTTTGGTTGTTGGTTTTTGTTTTTGTGTTGGGTTTTTTTTTTTTTGTTTTTTTTTTTTTTTTTTGTTTGTGTTTACAATCAGATTTTTGAGCTTCACCTCGACGGTATCTTCCGGATTTTCTCCCCGGCCCTTCGTTTGCAGTTGAAGACACGTTGACCTTTTTTAATTGTCAAGTTTTCCTTGAATCCCCCATTTAGTAGGGCGGTTCTTAATGAGGATACGGGGTTTCTTTTTCTTTCCTCATCCTTTGTTGTATAGTACCCAAATCCTTGATCAGTCCCCCCCTTCGTCCCCTTTCCCCCCATGTCCCTCCTCCAGTTCTGTCTAGATTCTCCCCCCCAAGATTCCTTCTTCAAGCTGTAGGAAAGCCCCCCGATTTTTTCACCGCGTATTTTCTCTCATCATCTTCTTTGTGGTGAAGCTCCTTAGATCGATTTTTTCGTTCCCCCTTTTCCTCTTTTTCGCAGGTCTCAAGTTTTTTCCCCTTTTTTTTTTTTATGAGTTTCCCAAGTCTTCCTGTCAATATAGTCCTCTTCTTTTTTCCTTTCCTTTCCGTTCTTCCGTTTTCCTCTTTCTTCCGGCGATTGGAATTTTTTTCCTCCATCCCGTCTCAAGATCCACTCAATCTCCTTGTCTCCCCACGTCTTCCCCCCTCGCCGAAGCTTGGAAGCTCCTTCAAGGGCATTCCCGGCCGTACCCCTCCAGGTTTTCTTGTTTCTATCAGCTTTCTTTCCACCGCAACTTGGCTCTCCCCCAAGGGTTTTTAATGTTCTTTTTTTTTTGCAGCTTTTTTTCAGCGGTTCTCCTTTTCTTTTGTGCTGGTTTTGGACCACTTTTAATTTGACGCTTTATGACGTAAACCCAGAGTTTTTTGTCGCTTTCACCCTTTTTCCAGACTTCTCCCTCCCGGCATCCCTTGCTTCTTCCCAAGGCGCGCCATTCACCCCCCCCCAGATCTGAGTTTTGTCTCGCCCTGAAGCGGGATCTTTCTGTTCCCTTTTCTGGCCTCCTTCTTGTGTCCAGCCCCCTCTCTTTACGCTCCTCCCCCCCAACTCTTTCCCTTAAACCCTTTCCCAAGTTCAAGCCAGAAAGTACTCAACGTGTCGTTCTAGCGGCCTTTTTCTCTTCTTCTTTTTTTGTTAGATTTTTTTTTCCCCCTCAAAACCGCTTTTTTCGTAGGGGTATAAGTCCCCAAGGGAGGCTTTTCCCCCAGATCCCCTGTACCACCAGGTGGATTTCTGTTATCCTCCACCTCTCGCTCTTTCCTCACGGACTCTCGGCCCTTGGCTTTATTTTTGATTTCGGCGATTTCCCTGCAATCCCTTTACCCTGGAGTCTCCCATTTCCATAAAAGGATGTGTTCCTTTCCCTTTCCCCTGCCCCCCCATTTTTACCCCGGCTTGTTTTTCAAGACTTCCCAAACATGCCGCGGCTTCCCTCACCTCCTGTCAGGACTTAGAGTGCCCTTCTTTTTACTAATTTTTTTTTTTCCAAAAGCCCCCTTCCTCCCCCCTCTCCCTCACTTTCCTTTTTTTTCGATTTGGAAGTGCTGTTGGAGCTCAAGTAGTAAAACCTTGAGTCTTCCTCCTCAGGCCGCCGTCCAGTTCGGCTTTTCCAAAGTTTTCTTAGACCTTTCTTCTGTGTATCTTAAAACAAGTCCTCTCCCTAATGGGCTTATTTCCGAAGCGGAATTCGCTTGCGTCCACGCGTAGACCTCCGCCCTTGATACCTCCTTTCCCAAGGCTCGTCCCCTGCCTTTCCTATTCCTCCGAGGAGGTGGTGAGAAACTCTCCTAACCCACACCCTGTAATTCATCGAAGCCCAAATTTTTCTTTGATAATTCCCGTTTTCTAACGCTTTTTTCCCCTCTAAATCCAACTTACTCTCTCTCTTCAGAGGACAAGAATCGCACGTTCAATATGCGTATTTTTATCTTTTTTAAAGTCCCTACTTTTCCGTCCCCCTGAGCTTCTGATCCTTTTTCCCTTTTATAAAGAAGGGTCTTCCCTTCCCGAGCTTTACCCACCTCTCCTGCATCAGAGATACTTGGGATTGTTTTTCTTGATTTCGGTCTTAGATCCCCCCTCTTTTTTTTTTTCAGGTTTCCTTTTGCTAAGCCCTTCTCTTAACCCCCATTCAAGGCGTTTTTTTGGAACCGCCGGCTGCCTCTAACTTTCCTCTCCACCTTGCCAGTCGGCACGGAAGTCTCTCAGTCCCCCTTCCTCTTTTGCTTCCCTTGAGGTTTCTTCTGATTTCCCTTTAAACTGGGCGTTTTCCTGATGCCGCATTTTGGGCCTTCCCCCTACGCTGCCCCGCTTTTTTGGGAGAGCCTTTTTGCTCCTCCTTTTTTGAGTCGTTCTGCTCCCGGCGGCGTTTTCCCCTATCGAATTTTCCTTCGGCCTTTTTTCTGTTCTCTATTGGTCTTTAACTGCCTTTTCCTCTCCCTCGTCTTTCTTCCAACTCCCCTCTTGCGCCTTCCTCTTTTTGATTGCGCTTTCGGGTAGCCAGAACCGTGCTTTTTTACGAAATCGCCTGTCCCCTTTCCTTCCCCCCCTTCTCCCCGAGAACCCTTTCTTTTCCCCCCCCGCCTCCCCTTTCCCCTGAATGCGCAGCGGCCGTTCTGTTTCTGATCATTTTTCCCCTTGAAATTGGTCTTCTTCATTTTTCCTAGAAAGTTTCCTTTTTTCGAATTCATATATGCGTTTTTTGTTACTCTCCTCCTTTTTTTTTTTCGAGATCAACTCCCGGCGATCCCCGACAGTACCCTTAAGGTCACCTTTTTTTAAATGACTCGGGTCGTTTATCGACGCCCCTCCGGCCGTTTTTCCTCAGCTTTTTTTGTCTGTCGTCGCTTATTCATCGATTCTTAAAGGTTCTCCCAGATGTTTCTTCACCCTTGGTTCTCATGGACGCCGTTTTCCTCACGCTCACCATCATTGCTTTTTTTTCTGTTTGCGTTTGTTCTCCCCCCCCCAATCTCTTGGGATCAATTTCTCCCTTCAAGTTTGAGCATCCCCGGTTCTCTTTTTCTCAGACTCATCTTCCTCCTTCCCTAAATCCCTTTTCGGTAACGAGCTTTTTACCAAACTTCGCTCCGAGCTCGAGCTGGGGAATCCCAAGGCGTCCTCCTTTCTTCGAAATTTTTTTTTGCTTTTTCCCATAGCCCCTGAGACGCAAAGAAATCCTTTAAGGGTTATGGGTCTAGATCGTTGGTCTCCCGGGGTTTTTTCCTCGGTTTATTTTTCTCTCTAAGTTCCTTTTTCCCCCTCTGAGATTCCTTCCCCGTCTTCCAGAGGTTGGTGAGAGCGAATCTTGTCTGCGCACGCGTGTGTCTCCCTCCTTGGGGATCCGCTTTCCCCTCTGGATTTTCCGTACCCCAAAATACCCCCTCTTGTGAGTCTAGAACGGCTCTTCCCGCGCGTGTTTTTCTGTCGAGGTTTTTTGCCGCCCTTCTGTACCCCTCCTAATCAGGAGGACCCGGTTGCCAGGTACCCCAAACCGCGCCCCAAAACTCCCTACTCTCTCACATGCCCCTTTCATGGTCGCCTTTTTGTCAGGGTGGTGAGTCTTTTGTGAAACCCCCTCAACCCTCCCCTTGAGTCGGCTCGTTTTTTTTTTTTTGGCTGATTTTTTTCTCCCTTTCTACAACCCCTTTTTGGATTTTTTTTTTCCTTCATATGCGGCTGCCTCCTTATAAAGGCGCTTCGACAGGGTTTTTCCAGTTTGGCAGCGGGATAATCGAATCCTCTTCTTCCCTTCATCCTTTTCTCCCCTTCCACTAAGCCCTTTTTTGGTGTACTTCGCCGCCCAAACTTCAATGCCTGGATACCTCGGCTCGGATAAGCTAGCTTTTTTTTTTTTTTCCTGGTTTCTTCCCCTTGAGGTCCTGCGGCCTCCTTCGGTCAAGCTCGTCTCTTTGGTACTATTTTTCCCCTGAAGTGCTCCAACAGAAATTTCCTATATATTTTACGTTGTTTTTTTTTCATGATGAGTCAGGTGTTTTTCCTGTTTCCCTCTCACCGACTCTCTTTGGCGACTTCCCTTCCCCAGGAGAAGCGATTCCCCTTTTAGGAATTTTTTCACCTCAAGTTCTTCTCCCGCTTCGCGCCTGAGGTTGGACCTCCCTTGGCTAGTTTCTTTGGCTTATGGGCCTTCCTTCCGCCGTTCTCTCCTTATCAATTGCCCTCGGCCCTACTTTCCCCACACTGGCGCCCGGTCTTCGAGAGACCGAGATTTCAATCGTCCCTTTTCGTTTGTGGAGAATTCTAACCCCAAAAACCTTGTCAGTTCCTCCTGTCAGCCCCTTTCCTTAGAGACCAGAAATCTGTTGACCTTCTTCATTACATTACACCCCCCTTCTTTTTTTGACCGCGACCCTTACTTTTACTATTCCCCTTGACCTTCTTTTGATTTTTTTCCCTTCCCGTCCTTGGCCTTTTCCTCTCCCAATTTTTTCAACTTTTCCCCTCAGGTCTTACCTGCAATGAAATGATCCGTCGGAGTCCTCCTCTCTTATTTTGTTTATTGGTCTTTCCTGAGCGGTCTTTTCTTTAAGGATGCGGTTAGTCCCAAGTTACTGACTCTTTTTCTTCTTAGATGCAAGCGTCTTAGGATTCTTTCCTCCCGAGGCAAATTTAACCCCCCTCATGATGGCTTTTTTCGGAAGTCCTCTCCCTTGCCCGTGTCCCCTCCTTTTCTGAAATACTTTTTGCGCCCTTTTGCTCGAGTCTTTCTACCCCTCCCCAACTGGGGTTTTTCTGAATTCTTTTTATGCGATCCCCCAGATTTCGCCTCTCCTATCCCCTCGAAGTTGCTCAGTTTTTCTTTAGGTTTGTCCCTTTTAGGACTTCCTATGTTCGCCCAGATATTCCTTTCTCCCAGCTTGAATCATCTTTTCCCCCAGAAATTGATTTATAGACTTCCAGAGATTTGCGAGAACCATCCTGGCTGGTTCCGTCAATTTTTTTTGAAGTTGTTTGAGTCCCTCCTCCACGTTCCCCCTCTCTCTTTTCAAATCTGCATGCAGCTTACCTTTTTTCATTTCAGTCTTAACCCTCCCCCCCCCATTGGAGTGCGAAGCTTGGGAGTTCGACGAATCTCTTTCCATTTTGCCCTTTTTGCAATATTCCCCCTTTTAGGGCTTCATTCTTACTTTGATTTGGTCTCCCCCCTACTTTTTTGAGCGTGAGTGTACCCTTTCTGCGATCCTCGAATCACCCCCGGCAACGTCTGACCTTCCAAATTTACCCTAATTTTGCTGCCTTGATGCTTTCCCGCACCTCCCTTTTTTCTTCGCAAAGTGCCTTTCTCAATCGAGTTTTTAGGCTCTCCCCTTTTGGAGGGAGATCGCTTCGTTTTTCTTTTTTTTGCTTCGATTTTTTTCGACTCCTTAGAGGCTGTTTTCACCCCATTTTTCTCTTCCCACCTTTTTACTTTTTCCAATCTTCTTATATATCTCGCAGTCCCCCCTAGAGGTATTTCCCATTTTTCTTTTCGTCCCAGTCCTCGAGCCCCCGATATCTTTTAAAGCTCCCGCGCATCCTCCCGACGGCCTTAGCGCGACGCTTTTTCCCTTATCTCCCCCCCTGAGAGCGACACTGGTACTATACCCCCGGTCATGCTTCCTCTTTTTTTGAAACGTGCGGGGCCTTTTCGGCCGAGCCCCCATCCAAGCTTCCCTCAAAGCTTTTTCCACTTGGAAACTGGCTGCTCGGCTTAGAGTTTTTTGTGGTCCTTTATGTGCGCTTTTCTACTGCGTCCCCCAGCAAAGATCCCTTTTATAGCAAAGTTTCAACCCTAGCGTTCTCGCCTCCCTGACGCTGATTGCACGTCCCCTTTTCAAAAGTACGCGTCCCTTCAAGCCCCCCTCCCCAACCCATCACTGATCCTGAGGTCTTCTCCTCCTCAGGGGACGCGCGGGCCTGTCCGCACGGCTTATTTCGTTGACCGACCCTCCCTAGGACCTTTCCCCTACTCCACTCTCACCTGTTTAAACCCTCCCCCCCTTCCCCCTAAAAAGACAGCATTTTTCCCTGCAGTTTCCGCCTCCTTCTTTCCTGCTTTAATTTCGTTGTTCTCCGTCAACTTTTCTTTTTGGCAAGATCCATTCCTTCGGATGACGATGCTGGATTCCTGTCCTCCCGGTCCAGACCTAAACTTCCCCAGTGTCTTCTTCTTGGACGTTCCCTTCTTCTGTGGATCTCCCCGCGGCGTCCCCCCCAGTCGGCACATCTTGGTCTAGTTGTTTTTTTACTTAGAGCCTCTCCCCCCAAGGAACCCCCCTCCATGTTTCTCAGGCGTTGTTGACTTCCCCCCATGCCGCTTCTAGTCTTTCTAGGTCTTTTTCAGATCAGCCCCCTTCGCCGGTCCTTCCCTTCAGTTTCCCCCCCTCCCCTTTTTTTCTTTTCTTTCTGAAGATGGGAGGAAGTGCTTTCCTCCGCTGGATACCTTCTCGCAAAGATTCTCGAGATGCTGACGAAGTTCTTTTCCCCCCGCCTCTCTTCCTAGTCCCGGCATTTTTTACTCATTCCCTTTTCACTCCCGCCTTTAGCGTGGAGTTTTTGTGGTGAGCGGATCTCAAACCCCTCCTCCCTTCCGAATTTTCCGCCGCAGTAACGCCTTTCCCCGAGCCTTTTCTGTGCCTCACGCCCGCCCTTCGGCTTTTTCGATAAGTTGCCGCATACTCTTTGAGGAGAAAGCGCCTCCCCCCCCCAAACCCTTTTTCAGAACTTCCAGGTTCTTTTTTTCGATCCCTTCACCCCTTTTGACCCTAATCCGTTTCCATCTCACTCCCCCCCCCCCTTCTCTTAACCCATGCCTTTTCAGACAAGGGAACCCCTTTTCTGTCTTTTTTTCTTTTTGCTTTTTGAAAGTTTCATGGCCGTTTTACAAAACCCCTGGTTTTGGGTTCCCCCCCCTCCCGTAGGCCATCCCGGTTTTCCAGGCCCGCTTTTTTTCGATTGCGAGCCTCTTCTGATTTGTATTTGGCAGGATTTTCTTCGATAAAGCCTTTTCCCAGGATTTTTCCCCCTGCTTTCCCAGGGCTCCTTTGTTTTTCAGATCTCTTTCAATCTTTCTTGGCACCTCCTCGCGGCCGAACCTTCCTTACCGATCTTTGACCACCAAAGTTTTCCCCCTCTTTTTCTCCAGACCATTTTCCTTTTGACCTTCTTTTTCTCCTTTTCTCCGCTCCTTGCTTTCCCTTCAGGGGTCGATCCTCCTCTTTATGAAATTTGTTCTTCGACCCTCTCTTCTTTTGAGCGCTTGCAGAGCTCTTCTTTGGCAGGGATCTTTAGTTCCTCTTCCCTATTTCTCGCCTTCCCCCACCCCTCTTCCGGGGATGAGACGAGTTTTATCCCTAATCCTTCCTGACTCCTTTTGGCCTCTTAATCGTATTTTCCTTCTTTTTTCCTTTTGTTTTCGGGGCTTTTTTCCCCCCTTGGCTGATTTAATTGCCGGCGTCCCCCGCGTGGCGATAGAAAGCGAATAGTGCCTCAATTTCGATTTTCTCCCCGCGTTTCCCTCATTCACGCCGATGTAGGCCCTTCCTTTTTCCGAATGAACCGTCTGGGTTTTTTTTTCCGAATTTTTTTCTTCCCGTTCCCCTTCAGGTTACAACCATTATTAGGGACGGAAGGATTTTTCTGGTTCCTTTATTCTACTTTGAGCGAAGTTCCGCTTCATTCACTTCCGATTCCCCTCCCCCTTGATGCCACCCTTTGCCGCCAAGTGCAATTTCTTCTATAACCCTCTTCGCATGCCCTCCTTGGAGGTGAGTTTTCTCTAGTTTTTTCAAGATAAGACTCAAGGCGATTTTTTTTCTCCCGTTGTATTCTTTCCCCCTTCCCCCCGGCTCCCCCCCCCAATTTTTTGTGATATTTTGAATAGCAATCCTATCGTTTCGATTTATCCCTTAGCGCATCCCCGGTCTTCTGGTTCCTTTCTCCAAGACGACAGCATCCCCCAAAGCGTTTTCCACGGGTATCATTTTCCCCATTTTGAGACAACCTTCGCCTCCGACCCTCTTTTTTCATCCTCCAGACACCCCCACTGGCACCTCTCCTCCAATGTGGCGATGGTTCCGGATTTTTCCCCCAGGACCGCAAGCACTTTCTCCCAATGTCTTTCCTTTTAGAGTTCTTCCTCCTTTTCTTATTCCCTTTCGAGGTTCGGCTTCCAGGAGGTGAAACGCTGATTTTTCATTTTTCAGAGTGTGCTCTTTGAGCTCCTTGGTGTCCCTCTCTTTTGCTTTGCTGTCCTCCGCTTTTCGCAAAGCGCGCCCTTACAAATCATGTTTTTCGGCGTCTCCTCCCCCTGTCTCTAGGGCGTGTTGATGGATCCCAAACCTGTTTTTTCTACGGCGTTTTTTTTCCCCTGAAAGTGTGACGGAAATTCAAATTCTCTTCCTTGCAAAAGCCTACCATTTCAGGCCGAAGTACTTTTTCATTTTTCGGAATGGTCTTGGGTGGTTCTGCCTTTTTTTCCTGTCTTTCATTTCTCCCCTTTCCCCTCGGGGCTCAGAGCAGAACTTCTTTTGCTGAAGATGAGAAGTGTACAAAGGTTTGGGTGTGCCTTTTCATGTTCTCCCCTTTTGACCACCTTCTCTAATTTTTCACTGCTCCTGCCTGTTGTTCTTTTTCAGTGCGGAAGTTTTGGTTAGATTTGATTTTAGCGATGATCACATCATTTTTTCAGTCTTCCTCGTCTTATTTTTGTACTTCGAGGCGTTCCCATTCAACCTCCCGTGTCTAGTCATCTCGACGAAAGACATCGATTCATGTTTGATTTTTCTTTTGGCTTCTGCGTCCTCTTCCGGCCATTCCGTCCTACCTTTATTGTTCCTCTTCCCCTTTCTCCAAAAGCACCTTTCCTCCCCCTCTTCTTTTCCTCCCCTCCCTTTTTTTAGCTATCTTTCTTTTTGGAGCACTGGCCTTTTCTTTACAAGCACGATATCGTCCTTCGCCCTTTCTTTCGGTTCTTCCTCACTCTCTATTCTCCTCCTAGATGAAGCGTCCTCCTCGCAGCGCAGATGAATCTTTCAGCCCTTCTTTTAAGTGGGCTCCACCAGACGCCGGCCTTTCTTGAAGAAAGGAGCCTCTTTCCTCAGATCCTCCGCACGTCCCAATTTCCCATTCACTTTCTCGTTTTCGATCCTTTTTTACTCCCATGGTGGGGATAAATCTGCACCACCACCCTCTTCAATTATTCATGTCCCCATGCTCGCCGAGATATTCCCTTTTCCCCTCACGGTTTTCAACTTCCTACCACCCTGACCCTCACCACTTCCTCTCCTCTTCCCTTGAATACTAGGCATCTTGATTCCTTTTTTGCGCGGTTCTTGCAGTCTTTGGCATGTTTTAAGTTGGTTGATGATATTCTTCCTTCTGAGAAGCACTACATTCAATTTTCTTAGGGCTATACTCCTATACCCTTATTTGTATTTTTCTTTCTCGCCTTCCCTTTTTCCTGAGTTTTTAGTCCCCTAGAGATCATGGCTTTTTTTCTGTCTCCCGACCCCTTTATTGGAAACACTTTCGCTTCATTACCCCCTTTCAGACCCCTAAAAAGCAGCCTTTACTGAAAGAACGCGCACCCTTCTAGCCATTGAGATGGACTTTCTTCCCCCTTTTGGCCTCAAGACCGTCTGACCACATAGTCTTCTATCCTCAAGAATTCTTTCCTTTGAGATGCAAAAGCTTGTCTTTCCCAGATATTGGGATCTTCCTTCCCGAGAGGCGACCGTTCCTTCCTTTGATCTTCCCTGATTACGCGGCTTCCCTTTCAAAGTCACCTCCTTTTTTGAGACTATTTTAGTTTGATCCCCCTCACCTTTGAAGACATCTCTTTCCCTGATTGATATGACCTTTGGTTTAAGAATGCCGCTTTTTTTCAGCTGCGCGACCCTCCTTGTTTTTTACGACCCTCCCCTTTCACCTTTACCAGGAAGCCTTAACTTTCTTTTTTTCCAAAGAACCCCCCCCAGAGTCGGCCTGCCAGTTCTAAATTGCATAATCTAATTTTCTTGAAATTGGCCCCTTTTTTTTGACAGCACGTTTACAATTTTCTTTGGAAGTCTGTCTTATTGGGATATATATTTCTCCTCACTCCGTTTTTGTTGTTTCCACCTCAAGCAGATTTCTCCGTCTCCTAGGAAAAGTTCCTAAGTCAACCCTAAAGTAAACTCCCCGACCCCCGCATCATCCCATACGGACGTTTCGCTCTGGAATTCCTCGACTGGATTCTCCCTGGAAAGATCTTCTTCCCCCCCTAATCTTTCATCTAACTCTTTCTATTTTAGCACCCTTTCCCCCCTTATGATTGAAACCCAAGATGATAACAAATTCTCGGTTCCCCTCGTTTTCCTCATATATAACGGGAGGTATACACTCATATCTAAGTTATAAAGCGCTTCCGTTAGAGAAATCTTCTGCCTCTCAACCTCCCCCCGACTGGATAGTCCTTTCTACCTCTTCCCCCACGGACTCCCAACTCTCGAGCCTACAAATTTTTAATTCCACAATTATTCCCCTGCCCCCCCCGAAAGGTGGAGTTTTATAAGCTTCCTCAACCTCCCAGCACGCACCCTTTCACTTTAACTTTCGCTGTTTCCGCAGGATCTTTCTCTTTTCTTTTTAAGAGTTTGTCCTGAGGTTACTTTTGGCTTGGTCCGTTATACTACGATTCCCTCCAAGTTCCCCTTTCCTGGTTTCGTATTCTTTTTCACTCCTCATTGACGTGGTTGGACCAGGGCCCCTTCCGTCGTTCCCCCCTCGACTCCAATCCCCCCAATAAAACCTGAGTAAGAACCTTTCCCCTCTTTTTTCTTATTCCCTTATGGGACGACGGAGTGGTACCTCTAAGATAAAAGACCCCCCAGTGTTTGCTGGCTAAAATTCATTCAAGGTCCTTTCAACAAAATCCTCACTTTCCTCGATGTCTAATTATCCTTTCTGATCTCTTTTTGTCCCCCCTCAGAGTCAGGGTTTCTTTAGAGTTGAACATTTCTCCCTGTCCTTCTAGTGGCTTATTTTTCTTCATGAAAATTTTACGTCCCTGTTATTACACGTTTTGGTTGCGTTCTTGCCTTCCCCTCAGCTTATGCGTTCAAGGATTATACCCAGGCTTTCGGCGCCCTTGTCTTTCGGGTAGTCCCTTTCTTCCCTTCGTCCCCTCCAGCGATTAAAACCTCCGGTCGGATTCCTTCATTTGGTGGTTTTTTTAGCCGCTCTTAACAAATAAATCCCCTGCCCCTCGGCATTGTGCCCAGCAATCATCGATTTGATCGAGGACCGCGTGATCTGTCCTAGACCTCATCGGTGTTTCCTATTCTCCTTTTCTCTCATCTAACCATCCTCTTCCCCCCTAAGGTGTTGTTGTTTGGTTCCTTCGAATTCTTTTGATTCTGGATACCCTATTACCCATTTTATAGAGGGAGATTTTTTTGCTCCTTAGTCCTTCCTAAGTTCTTCTAAGAGTCTTTTCCATGCAGCCTCTTCCTTCGTCAACTTGAGGTTGATCGCGCCTTCTTCCTCCCTTCCATGACCACTCTCATGTGGGAATTGACTTTCTTTTGCGCCTTCCCCAATCAACTTCCCCCCCACCCCTTCCTTACTGGAGCTTTTCTCCTGAGAATGTTCCAGAAGAATAAGCGGAGGTTCTTCACTCCGACCAAAACCCCCCCTCCCGTAACTTCTTTGCCATTTTCGTTCTTTCCCCGATACTTCTCCTTTTTGGAAGCGGTTTCCCCTCCCTAGAAGACCAACCATGTCCGCCCCCCAACACCATGCCGCCCTTAATAATTCGGCATGTCCTGTTATTTTTTTTTGACCCCTCGTTAAGTCCCACTTTCTTTTTTTTTTGGAATCTCTTTTCCCCATACAGCAGGGGATACTACATTCCAATCTCTGTCCCACCTCTGCCTGAGACGCCGTACATTCATGGTGTTATTTTTTTTTTCTTTGCAATCTTTTCATTTTGAGCAGAAAGCCTTCTTCGGCCATCTCGGCTTGCCTTGGGACTACGAAAACTTCCAATATTTTTAATTAAAGCGTCCATTATCGGATTTTTCCCTTTCCTTCCAAGAGTTTTGCTCACCGCTTCACCCCAGTTTCTCCCCTCTTCCCCTTATAGCGACACATCAAGACCATTGAATTCGTCAGCCTGCTGCTCTCTTGATACTCCCCCCCGGCGTAGCTTCCTGCCCATTCCCTTTGAGGCTCTCTCTTCCCCCTTAGGATTTCGCTTTTAAAGTTTTGCAATTCTTCCCAGAAGCTCCGGGTCTTTTCTTTTGTTGGCTTTTACTTTTTTCCCCCCCCACCCGATTCCTTTGATGTCCTCTATTCTCTCTCCCAGAGGTCGACCAGCATTAGTAACGATTTTAGATTTCGTGTATTTCCCCTTGCAGAGTACTATTCCCTTGTTTCTCCCTCCGCTACTTCCCATTGCTCTTCAGAATATTAGAGCTTTCAACTTTCCTTGAGTTTCGCATCCTCTTTTCTGCCTCCCCCCCCTTGTCCCTAAACGCACTTCCCCCCCTTCCACAGTAACTCTCTTTGTTGCGGCATTCCCCTCCTCTTCGCCTTTGACCTGTCGGTTTCATTGCACTTGACCTGTTTGCTCCTTTTATAGGTTTCCTCTTCACTATCCTTCCCTTTTTTTTGAGAGAGCTCCCTGAAGTGACTTTCAGCCCTACTTCAAAGTGAAAAAGTTCTCCCCCATTAAAAATTTTCTTCACAATTCAGGTAAGATTCGAATCTTCAGTGTATCTTACTTGAGCCGACCAATCTTTTGAGTGTTCTCTCAGTATTTCCATTCTCCTTGACTGCAGATAATAGGTGTCCCTTAGATTTTTCCTCCCACTTTTCTTTTTGAACTTCTTTCCTTTCCAGGCTTTTTCCCTCCCAGGATTCCTTTTTGCCTCGAAGACTTCAATCGAGGCACACCTTTTCTTTTCTTCGTCAAGGGCGCATCCCACGCCCTTTTTTCGAGTCCATTCTTCGCAGCTCCCACCTCCCCTCCTGCCCAGGCCTCTTCTTTTGATCGCTTTCCCCACTGAGCATCGTTCGCCCGCCCGATATCGCAAAGTTTTGATCCCCCCCCTCTCCCTGTTGGTCGCTCCTCCTTTCTAGGCCCCCCCCTCTCGCCGCAAAGACCCAAAGGGTCTGCCCCCTCTTTGACGCCGCGTTTCGAGGGAGGTCTTTTTTCATTGACGGTTCTTCGTTCGACTTCTTTTTCGCCGCTTTCCTTTCCCCTCTTCCTAAAGTTTTTAACCCCTTAAGGTTAGGACTTCTTTTGCCAAGCCCCCCCCCCTTGCGCTCGTTTAACGTTCTGTTCGCTCATCCCCCCCTCTCAACAAGATTTTCTCACAATACCACCATCTCCGAGGCGTCTCTCTGCTGGGTCCTTGGTTCGGATGTTATTCCCAGGCTTCTTTGTCCTCCTTTAGAGTACTCCACCATGTGACCGGAAACTGAAACTTCCACCTAAACGGTAACCCCCAAAGCCTTAAACTTCCCCTGATGCGAATAATTTGCTAGGTCGGGTAGCTTTTTTCCCTTTGTTCCTCTTGGCTTCTCTTCTCTCTCGTTCTCCCCCCTTTTTCCTTATTCGGGGCTCTTTCTTCTCCCTGAAAAGTTTTTCGATTTCCTCGTAATTACAACGGTCTGGAGCTTTCGCGTTCGACCTCACTTCCTACTTCCGTTATCCCCGGTTTGATGTCGTTTTTTTCTGAGCGGGATCGCCTCTATAAACTCCTCTTTTTTAAGCCGGCGGGTTGCTTATTTCTACCAATTTATGCCAACCCTTCTAGGTCTCTTTAATAGCATTTCTTTTCTGAGCTTTTTTTATATCCCGGCAGAAGACCTTTTGGTCCTTTCCTTCTGACAGTATAACCCCCAATTTGTCCTTGTACCCTTTAGAGAGATTTCTCCGTTGCTCCTGCGACGGGATCCAGTTCCCCAGAATTCTCTTATTCAGATTGACTATCGGCCTTCCAGTTAATAATATATACGGTCTTTTATCGGATTTCTCCTCCTTTTATCCTTTCTTTCCAAGTTTTCTCTTTCGAAGTCCACCCCCCTCTTCTGGCCGAAGTTATCTCCCGATGAAGTACCTCTTGACGATCCCGCGACCTCAACGTTTTCCACGTCTACACGACATCCGATTCTCCTCCTTTCTGAGCTCATCTTACGTTTTCTCTACGAAGCAAACCCCTTCGTCACTTCCATCTTCATCAGCACTTTTTTCTTCTTTTACGATACTCCACTGTTCATGCCATCCCTTTTTTTCACTTCCTAGCCCCCTTCCTCCCTCCCTCCCAGAGAAATTGAAGGTGATACCTCCTGTATTTTAGGCTTTTTCTTTCCAAGGTGAAATCCTTTGTCAAGTGCATTCCCCCTTTCTTTGCTCCCCCCCTTCCCCCTCTCCCCGTTTTCTCCTCCTTCGTTCGCGGCTTCTTTTTGAAGAATTCATGCTTTTCCTTGGGGCCTCTCTTTCTCGTCTTTGTAAGTGAAATTTTCAGCTCGGAGCCTTCTTTTGCTTTCCTTCGATTCCCCTCTATGTTTCCCCCCTTACAATATCGGATCTTAGAGGAGAACCTCGCGTCACCTTCCCCTTCTTCTTCGTCTTCTCACCGTTCCAGCCTTCCTCCCTTTGGGTTTTTTTTCAGCTTTCCCTCCCCTCACAGGTTTCTTCTTATGAAGAATCCTTTCAGGCTTTTTCTCTTGTCGGCGCGTTATGGGGCCCGAGAAGTTCTTTTCCGCAGTTTTCTCTTTATTTGTCGTCTTATGCTTTCTCCCTCCCGGCACCCTGTGTCTTTGCCTGTAGACGGACGACCCATTCCCCCCGTAGTCCTCTTATCTCTTTAGACCCCCTCCTCCTTTTTTCATCATTGGTCTTCTCGGTTATTGCGGCGGTCAGCCTCGACCCTTCCGGGATTTCCCTCTTTTGTCACCCTTTTTCAACGGCATGTCTGAGTGCCCCTCTTTGTCCGGCTCCCCCCTCAGCCCCTCAGGACACTCTTGCGATGGTACGTTTTTTTTATTTATCGAAATACCACAATTTCTTGCTTTTTACTTCAGCACTCTGTTTCCCTAGTAGCGGAGGAATTTATCCTCTCTGGATCCTTCTCTTGATCTTCTCTTCCCACTCCTCCAGTTTTTTTCTTTTAGCTCCTCATCTATTCAGGCCGACTTTTCCGGTAAAGGTTAGTACACCCTTTCATTCAGTTTTTCCCACTCCCATCGGCACATTATAGAACTTTTGTAAGAAATAGATTTTTCCCTAAATGCCTTTTGACGGACAAGTCGATTTTAGTCTCCATTCTGCTATTCCCTCCCCGCTCTCCAATAGAATCTTCGATCCCAATAAAGATGTTTCCATTCACCTGATAGTGAAGGCCCTTTTGCCCTTAATCAATAATAACTCGTTAGTATATTAGTAGACATGTTCTCATAATCCGAATGGTTCCTCTTCATAATATTCCCTTTTGAAATTTCAACGATGTCACCGGCGAGTCGAGTTTCCCCCCCTTCGCGCCCAACCCCACCTCTCTCCTCGTTCATCTCCTCTCCTCAAGGGAATGGGCTTTTAGATATATTTTCCCAGGTGGCGCTTTTAAAACAAACAGGGATTCTTCCCCCCATTTACCTGCCCATCCTACATTGGTATGAGGTCTCATTCTATGGACAGAAGGGTTTTCAAGATTTTTCTTTCATTATTTTGGCTCCCCTTTTTGCCAGACTCCTTTCTCTTCAAGTTTTTCCACCTACTGTTTCTGGTACTTCTTTTTATGTTCCAGTTTTCGAGATGCGAGGCGTTCTAGATAAGAAACTCTCTTTCTAACCTCGCTCCCCTCCCAACCCCCCCCCTTGAAGTTTTTTTTTTTTTTTCCTTGAGGGCCTTCTATTCGTATCGTGATTTTTCTTATTCCTACCTAGTCCCCGCTCCCAGATGTTTTTGTAACAAATTGTAGGTCAAATATCCACTGCGACCCCACTCCAACTCATTCGACTTATTTTTCACCTTGCGATTGTCGTTCTGTTTCCCTCTCCTCCCCGTCCTTCAGGTTTTCTTTGCTCTTTTTTTGATTCTTTCAACCAGAGGTTAAACTGAAAATGTTCTGAGCCTTCCTTACCTTTTTGCCGTAGGAGTTCCGCACTTATGAGTTTTATCCTATTTCATCCTCTTACCTTTCTTTCTTGGGCTTTCTGTGGATCGAAAGCGATATCTTACGAGTTTCGTTCGGCCCCATAATGGTAGTGTCTCAGTCTTCACAAAATCACCCCCCTCCCTGGCGACTCCTTTTCCCTTCCTCCTTACGTTCCGAACCTTCTAAGAGATCGAATCTGCTTCGAAATCGGCCTTCTGATATCGGTGTTTAATATGGCGGCGGCCCCTCACCCAGCACCTTCCCATTTTTCCCTCTCCCTCTTTTCCAGAGATCGGGGATGTTGGGAATTGAAAGTTAGTACAATCCCTATCGAGGGCTTCGTATTGCTTTTTTTTTAGTAGTTCTTCCCCCCTCTTCATGTCTTCCTTCTCTCCCTTCCGACCCCTCTTCTCTTGCTCTGTTGGCATTTCCTTTGGATCGAAGTACCACCTTTTTTTTTCCTTATGGGCCGACTGATCTCTATAATCGCTTGCTCCGACATTTAGACATCCTTTCCTTGCCACCCTTATCCCTGGAGACCTCTCCGAATTTCTCGCCTTTTCCCCCGCGAATAACTTTAGGTGACGGAGAAATAACAAAACTTCCCCTTCATTTCAGCACCTCAATTTGCTCGATCCCTTTTCCAGGAAACTTTTTCACGCGGGTTTTACCTCCCTCCCCACAATGACTCCTCCTCCTTTAACTGACTCGCAAGGTGCTTTCTATGGCTTTTTTTTATTTTTAGCGGTTTTACCTTTTTACCTAATTTTTGTTGATGACCGTCCCTTTAGACTGGATTTTCCTCTCCTTCGGAAATCCTCCTTTCTATCTCACAGGCCCTCTCTTTTGAGAGCCGAGTCCATGATGTTGTATTGTTTCTCGATTTTTTTTTTTTGGGAGGTCTCTCGGATTTTCTTTCTTGACGCATTCTTGTCTATAGCTTCCTCACGTTAGAAATCAAAACTGGATTACCCCCCACTTATAGGAGTGGCAAACTGATTTATCACGTCGTACCTTCCAACTCTTTCACCAGTCACAGTCTTCCCCCCTCCCCTTCAGAATCCCTCTCTTATTTTTCTTCCTTCCTCTTCTGTTGTCTCTAGCCCTTAAATCCAACTTCTTTCCAGGATGAAGCTTAGATCTTCTTTTTTCCTTGTACGGCCGCCAGACTTGTTTTTTTCCCCTTTTTGACGAGTGCGCCGTTTTTCTCGAGTTTTCTGCTTGCTTCTCGGCACCACCTGGGATGAGACTACCGAAGAGTCCGCCATCGGGAAATCTCACGTATTTCTCATCAACCTCCTGCTTTCTTCCGCACCCCCCCCCCTTCTTTCCGCTTTCCTTCAGAACCTCCCCTTTTTCTTTGACGGAAAATACGCACTCTGTTTCTGCATCTCTTTTACCCATTGCTTTCCCTTAACGCTTCCTTCGTCTAAGCTTTCTCTCCTCGTTCTTTTATCCTCGATGCTCTCCCCTGTTCCCCCCTTTTGCGTTTTTTTTCCTCCTTTGAACTTTTTTTCTTTCTTTTTAGTCCTCTTTTTGATTTCCTTCATACTCCGTTGTTTGAGACCCTGATTTTTTCTTCCGAAAGTAAGTGTACTTGCAAAATTTCCCCCCCTTTTTTCCTTTCCCTTCTGATTATCTTTTTTATCCCCAAGACGGCAGTTTGGATGTTTTCCTCTTGGCGGATGAGTTACTTCCAACGTCTCTCTTTTGATTCTGTTTTCAGGTGTGCCCCTTCGTTTACAGATAGCCCCTTTTCTTGACTCTTCCTCTTAACTCTCCGCCACCCTTCATTCTTCCCTCGTTGTGATAGAAATCGCGAATTCATAGAGTCTGTTTATATTCCTCCAGCTCTCTATTTTTTCCTTTCTTCTTCCTATGCCTCTTCTCCATAATAACAGAGGACCTTTCCTTTTTACGAGAGCGCTCCGAGAGAAAAAACTCTGAGTCTCACTGTTTGTCTATAAAAAGGCCTTCCTTTTCCCTCCCCCTTTCTCGCTCCCATTTTTCCTTTTCTATCACTTCTTTAGAAACAACCCGCCCTTGAAGAAACTAATTAAAGGGTATGATGACACGGAGGAGCGTTAGGTTTTGACTATGGTTGACCTTTCCCCCCTTTGTATCATAGTTTCGGTACTAAGAGTTTCTACTTTTGTGCCCCCCCTTTGAATAGTCCTTTGTACAAAGAGGTTCTACTTTGCGCGCATCTTTTTCCCTTCTGCGAAGCTTTTGCAGCCTTTTATCGCTTCCCCCTTTTTTCACCCAGCAAGAAACCCCTTCCCCCCTTGAGGTTTTAGTTCTCCAAGTGCTTTTCAACGCTCTGCTGATGCGTATCCTTTTTTATGGCCGAGTTGGTTTTTAACGAGTCCAGCCTCTCAAGTTTTTCCTAACAAGTTCCCCTTTTTTTCAAACTGTCCCCACCCCATCCTTTTCCCGAAATCTATTCCCCTCCCTAGAATCGGGTTAGCTCCCATGGTTCCTGGCAAATCGTTCTCTCAGTGGTGCGATATTTTCAGCTTTTCCCCCTCTTTTTCAGGGTAAACCGTTCTTTTCTTTTTCCCATTGAAAGGAAAATTTTTACTCATCTCCCTACCCCACCGGTTTCTTTCTTTTCGTTTTTCCACCCCCCCTCTCTGCTTATCTCAATCCTAAATGCGTTCTGAAACGTGGTTTTTCAGTGGGACTTTCGGCGTCTTGTACCTTTCGATCCTTCCGCTCGTCTCCCTTTAATAAGATTCCGTTTGGGGTACTTCTCACACCCTTTCCTGAAAAATGCCTTTCTCGGACTTTTTCCCTTACTAGACCATTTGCCGACCATGCCGCTTCTCTTCCTTCTCGGCGCTCTGACCCTTCCGTTTTTCTCTCTGCTTCCTTTCTCCCGGCGTCCCCCTTTAAATGCCCC
>Ga0179591_1318400_pt1 | contig 22538 bp, 27 predicted proteins | sample CZOMad2_1_08_16f_FD_182891 | JGI IMG/M metagenome (GOLD analysis project Ga0179591, IMG submission 182891) | Vadose zone soil fungal communities from Angelo Coast Range Reserve, California, USA - CZOMad2_1_08_16fungal (PacBio error correction) | ecosystem: Environmental > Terrestrial > Soil >... | reverse complement strand
GTGTGTGATCTTCCTTTTTTTCCTATCGAGCTGGCTTCTTCGCTGACGTCTTCTCCTCGTGTGTCTTTCTGCTTTTAACCGTCAACTTTCTAGGTTGCAGAGAGCCATCATTTCTTGCCCGCCCCCCCCCACTTTTTTTCTGGTGGCTTTTCCCTCTTTTCTAGAGATGAGACTGTGTAGTATTTAATCTTATCCTCCGATTCCTTGACACTCCTCGTCTGAGCCCCCAAAAACGTTGTTGTTGAACTTGGAGTTTGCCTCATTTGACTACTCCCCTTTTTCTTTCTTTTTTGTGTCCCGTCCTCTCTATTGTTCACTAAAGTAGCCTTGTGAGGAGATCCCTCACTAGGCTTATTTTTTTAGATTGTCGTGGTTTTTGCCATTTGTCATCAGGGCCGATGTAGGATTTTCTTAGAAGCCTTCCAATTCACTTGGAGTTTTCCCCCATGAAGGCCTTTTCTAGAGTATTGGATCTCGTGTGATCGTCTTCCCTTCCGACCTTGTCCCCCTTACACCCCCGGCAAGTTTTGAATGACTGAAGTGTGTGTGTCTCACTATTGAACATATACCCTTTTTTTTTCGACCTTTCTTTAACACGTAGGAGCTTTTCCCTTTTGTCGTTCCTGCCTTTTGGTGATGTGAATTGTCGCGTTCTGTTCTGTTTCCGCTCATGTTTCCTTGGTGTCTCGCTCAATTCGCCCATCCCGCTTTACCGATGCACGTCTTTATCCCCGGTGCCCTCGGTTATTTGTGGTTCCTACTTCCAACTTTTATCCTCCTTTTTCTTCTCCTCTCTTCTTCTGCCTTAAGTAATCTCGGATCCATGCAGAGAGAGGGGTTTTTCCCGCCTTCGGTGATTCCGCGGGAAAAATTTCGGTGCTTCCAGTGTCTCCCGCCAGGACTTTTAGTTTTTTAGTAGCTACTTATACCTACCCCCCGTCGTTGTCGGAGAGCTTACCTCCCTTTCTCCCTTCCAATGTTTTTACTTTCTTCCCTTTAGTTCCCCTTCTTTTCTTCTTTCTTCAGGTTTTTTTGTCAACGTTTTTCGGGTGAGCTTCTTTTCTTTTTTTGTACTGGTGCCCCCCCCTACCCCGAGAATTTAACCTTTCAGGCTCGTGCCCTCCAGAAACCGTCTTCGCCGACTTAGAGCCCACTTCCTTTGCCGCTCCTGCAACTGATCCCTCTCTAGTAGCTCGCTTCGAGCCGATTCCCCATTTGATTTTCGGCTTCTGACTGTAGCTGGTATTTTCCTGTCTGCGTTTTGAGACATTCCAACCTTCTTTTCTCTTTGGACTCCTTCTCTTGAGAAGTGCGTGACGGCCATTTTCTCCCCATTCTGACAAATCCCTTACCCAAAAAGTTGTTTCTTGAGAGAGATTCTGTTTTTGCTGCTCTTGATGGCCTGGCTCTTTCCAGTAATAATAGAAATGATCCACTGCTTTGAATCGGTTAGGTCTCTTCCCTCTCCTGTTCGGCTCCAGCACTCGGGCTCCGACTGCAATCCACATATGCAGCTTTTGACTTCCCCCCCGTTCCCCCCCCTTCCGCTCCTTCGCATTTATAGAAAAATTGACGCATTTTTTTTTTCTTTTTTGTTCCTCCTGTCGATTTTGAGCCCCTCCTCCTGTTCTTTTTTCCGTCTCCCCCGTTCCCACCCCCCAAATAGAGCCCACCTAGACGTTCGACACTCTCCCCCTCCTGGAATCAACCAGCATTATTTTCCTAATCTGATCCTAGTCTTCCATCCGACTTTTTGCTTCTTCCCTAGCCCCTCCCATCTTTGTAAGTAGGAGTATTTGAGAATTCTTTACTACGTGGTCTGGCCACTTCTTCCTCAATACACCCTCCTCCAGGCTCCTCGGGGAATATTCAGCGTATCGCCCGGTCGCGCTGTTGCTCTCACATTCCTAGCGGATCTCCCCCTAAATCTTTCCTTAAAGGGAGGTTATGGATTACAATAACGTTCACCTTCTCTACGGTTCACTCTAGTTTTTCCCCTTTCTTGAGATAGTCCCCCTGTGTTTCATCACGCCTTCTTATCCTGATTAGACTGGTCCCCCTTCCTCTTTTCCCTTCCATTGATTTAAAAAAAGCGAGCACTTAAAGACAGGACCTCTTTCCCCTAATAATACGTTTCCTGCCCAGCAAAAAGAAGTCACTTTTACTCTTTGCCCCTCTGAGGGGGTTATCCAGCCCACCGTAGGACCTAATTCCCCCCCTTGTACTTTTTTTTTTCCCCCCCCGTCTGTCTCCTTCTGTCGACCGAATAGTAATTATTAGCGAATTGATTTTCCACTCTCCCCCCGGGGAGAGACTTTTATTCGCGCCCTCCCCCTTCTGTTCTTCCAAGCCTCCCTCCCCCTTCCCCTCTCTCATCAACACGACCCCGGTTGGCGTCTCCGCCTGCAATATCCCTAAGAGCTCGGAGTCTTACCCCCAGGCTTTCTCTTTTTTTTTTGAAACCTTCCAAGTTCACAAGTCTTCTTGTGCTTGAGTTTCTCTTAAGAGATGGCCTTCAGTAGATCTATCCCATCTCCCTCCACCTGGTTTCCTTCATTTTCTTCCTTAGCCAGGCCAAAGCCTCAATCTTTGGGCGTGACCCCTTTTCTTTGCTCGAAGAAGAACCCTTTCTGTTCAAAGAGCGGGCAGCCCCGGAGAATACTGTTCTCCTTACTCTGACGGAGTTGCAGCCTCTCTAATAGTGATATTTCTCGTCCCCCCCTTCCTTCGTCGCGCTTTCATGCGTTTTTTACCCCTCCCCCCCAGCACCCGATGCCCGAAACAATAGGATGGAACTCATCCGTGTTAGTCTTTTAGACTTTTCTTCGCCCCCCCCTTCCCCTTCGCCAGAGAACTGTCTAGAAAGAACACCGCCGTGCGGCCCTTCCTTTCTTTTAATGTCCCGACGTCTAGGTCGTAGACTCTTTTTCGTCCCGTGCCCTTCTCCGTAAAGACAGGACTTGCCTCGCCGCCCCGCGGCTCCTCCCCCTTGCCTTTGCGAAGATTTGGTATTCTTTCCCTCATTTGGCATTCTCCGCCTGTCCCTTTTTCACATTCCCCCGCGATGGAAGTAGCAATTACAGAATCGTTCGCGTCTTCCCTCCGAAGTCGCTCTTTTGAGAAGTTTTCCTTGGGTCGTTATGGCCTTTACGCCGGTCTTTCCCCTTTCTCTTTCTTCTTTTGACTTTTTTCCCTCACATTTTTTTCTTTTCTACCCAATAGATCGGATGGATGTGCCCTTCTGTTCTTAGTTTTCTTTTTGTATTTTACATCCCTTACCCGGTCAGCCTTCCCGGCGGACGGTTTTTCCTTCCTGGATTCCCAGATCTTTTTTCCCAACAGGAAGTGAGATCTTCAATAGAGTATAGGTTGTGCTCTACCCTGGCAAGTGGAGGGCTTCCTCTCCCTTTGCGGAAATTCGATCCTTATCTTGACCTTTTGTTCGTTGGTGAAGAGGAGTTTTCCCCGATTCTTTTCGTCATACTTCTTTGTGGAGCGCTGATCAGTTGGACTCTTTCCGTGATTGTCTTCTCACTTTAGCCTACTCAGTCCCCCCCCTATCCTTCGAGTAAAACCTGTTCTAGTCTTCTGATTGTCCGCGATACCTGATTATTCAGCTTCGTCCGTTCTCCTCCCTTGTTCACCGCTCCAAGAGAGGCATCTGGAGAAGTCGTTTCCCTCTCGTTTTTCCTCTCCGTTTTTGGTTCGGCGCTACCGTTGCCTCTTTTCCTTTTGCAACTTTTTTTTTCCTCAGTCTTTTTTGCGGTTTTTTCCTCTGATTAGCCCATCAAAAAGCCCTCCCGTGCCGTCTTCTTCGCGCCGAGCCGGGATATAATGGATGTGTACATTTTTGACTATTCTTATTCTTCCTGCGGTCTGCATTTTGATAGGGCCCCTGATACTCATTTTTTTCTTTCTTTTCAGCCAACTTGTTTGTTTCAAACTCGGTTCGCCGCTTCTTGTGACTGGTTTCTTCTTCCGTTCCCTCCCCCCTTCCCCCCCTAAGAGAAAATTATTTTACGACGTTATTTTTGCATCCGTGTCCGATTTTCCTTCTTTTTCTTTTCCCCGTTATTTTGAGATCAGTCCCCCTGGGATCTCTTTTTTTGCAATGCTCCTGGCTGTTTTCCCTCAGATGCTTTTCATAGTCCTTTTGGCCGTGTTTTTTCACTTTTTTCGCTGACTTCCCAATACAGCGCCCAGATCCTTTTCCTCTTAGTCCCCCCTTTTTTTTTTTCTACCTCAGTCTTTGGCTTTTTACATCCGCAAGATTGTAGAGGGATCTGGATCCTCGCCCTGTTGCTATTGATTACTCTGTCTTTTTTGATGCAGGATCGTACAGCTCCCCTTTTACTCTCTCCCCCCCGTCTGAGAGCCTGTTTCTTCCTTTTTTCTTTTTTTTGATGAGTTTGGTCTCTTATTTAAAAAAGACCAATGAGGTTTTAAACACTTCCAGTCCTCCAGTCACCCCCATACCCCCTTCACCTAGAAGGGGAAACCAGAGTTTAGCTTCTTTCCCCCTCTGCTTTTTCCCTCCGACTTTTTTCCCTTCGTTCCTTAGCGTGTCTTGTACCGAGTAACAATGTGCGTAGTCCTTCGGTTTGCCCCCGTTCCCCTCCTGGGACCCCCTCTTTGTGTTCAATCAACTTTGTTTGTCGTACGTAGCGAAAGTTTTATTGCCCCCGCGCCCTATAGTGTTTTTCCTCTCTCCCTACGAATGATTCCTCCCGGAGGGTACGACTTAATTGCTCTCCCCCGGCAATCCTCCTCTTCTGTCATAGAAACGTTCGGACCGAGCGGACAGATTGACGTCTTTCTTTTCAACCGCTGCTCTGCTCCCCTTCTCTCTCAAGGCACCAATTCTTTTTCGATAGGCTGTGCATGTTTTCAGTCCTAGTTTTTTTTTCCTTTCGTGGCCCCCTTTTTTTTCTTTCTTTTTCCACCCTACAGAGCCGGAAATACAGGTTTTGCTGCCGATTTCCCCCATGGGTGCAATTTCCTCCCCCACCCCCCCCCAATCGGCAACTTTGTGTCCTTCCAAAGAAGCGTGACCAGAAGATATACATCCGGCTCCCTTCCGCCCGCCCGTAGGTTGAACTTACTTTTTTCAGTCCATGATCCCCCCGGTGTTTTGTCCTTTATTGCCCGCTTTTTTCCCAGAGATACCGCACTTTTGGCGCCGCATTAGCTGCTGCTTCCGCCCTGAGCTCCATAGATTCTTTTTTGCGTTGAGTTTCGTCCAATCTTCCTCTCCTTATGAACTCATTTTGTTTTTCATCGTCTGTTTTTCTTCTCCTTCTCTGCCTTGGGGCAGATGACTATTCGTCCAATTTCCCCAGTATTTTTTGTCGTCCTTTATGTTTTCCCCACGATTTGCTTTTTTCCCCCCTCCCGCCCATTTCGTCCAGCCGGTTCCCTAGGATGTGCCGATATTCCTATTCCCCGTCTTTTAGCGTCATTACTGTTGCGTTTCCGATTTTTTTTCCCCCTTCCCATTTTGGGGAGGATCTTTTAATCATTACAGAATGTTTTCTCCCCCCCCCATATTTACTTTTTTTTCTTTGAAGTGTCATCGTGCCTCTTCTCTCCCTCCCCCTTTTTTCCTCTCTCCCTCCTAGATGCGAGAGCGACCATGCCTCTCAATTCCCCCCCCAGATTCGGCTGGAGTTGTTTAAACTGCCGATTTTTTCCTTTCTCCGTCTGGTTTTCCCCCGTTTTTAGAGTTGACCCTAAAAGTAGCCAAATTTTAGTCTTTTCTTCCTGGAGCGCCCTTGCAAGCTCCTTGTCTTTGAGCCTTGTTCCGTGTGACTCGTTGACCCGAAAGGAGCCACTGGTTTTTTCGTGCATCTCCCAGTCCCTTTTCGATTTCCTCATTTACTTTTCTCGAGGTAGGCCTTCTTTATGCTCTTCGACGACCTTCCCCCTTTTTAACTTACCCCAACGGAAAAGTACTGCGTAACGTGTTTTCGGTTTTCCGATGTTTTTTTTTTTTTTCTTTTCTAGCCCTTCCTGTGTGTTGCCCCGACGATTTCCCCTTTCAACGTAGGAGCGTCCCTTTTGTGTTTTTTCCCTTTTCTTTTGGTTTTTCTTCTTTTCTTCAGAAAATGGTAGATTGGGGCATCAATCTCTTTTCACGTGAGATTCCTTCTTTTATGACCCCTCATCCTTTCTCTCCTTTTCTGATCCCCTCCGGAGTCCCTTTGCTCTTCTTTACTTGTGCCTTCCTCCCTCTCCCTTTTCTTCCTGTCAAGCCTTCTGTGAGAGGAACATATGCCCCTCCGTCTGCTTCCCCCCCAGCAGCTCTCAGGTTTTCCAACCTCTTTTTCCTCTGACCTTAGTTTACCCTGCGGATTTCTACTTTTTTTCCAGATTTTCCCTCCCTTCTCCTGCTCGTCCCCACTCCGATTTAGATGTGATGAATCGCTGCAATTGGCTTTTTCTGTTCCCCGGCTTCCCTCCTTGTTCTTCTTCGAGGTTTTCTTGCCCCGACCCTTCCCCTCGGGTGTGTGAGAGTTTTCCTGGGGTCCCCTTGCCTTTTCTTTCACCTGACGAGCTCTAGTACGACACCCCCAACCTTTTGCCATTCCAGCTCCCCCCACTTTTTTTCCTTTTTTGTTCCTCTTCATATTTTTTCAGATGATAGTACGATCTTTCGCAGACATATTTTCCGTTTGATTGATTTCTCGCACATATTTGCTTTTTCTTCGCACTGTTTTCTGACATGACCTTTTCCTCTTTTCCTGACCTTTTTGCATTTCGAGGATTGATTTAGGAGAAGGCTTTTTTTCCTTCCCCCCACCTCCCATTTCATACTCATATGCTTTGTTGAGTACGAGGTGATGTGCTTTCTGACGCTTTCCGTCCCTCTCCAAGTCCCCCGAAATGACCCATACCAACTTCTTTACCTAATTTCGTCCCTCGCTTAGACGTCGGGCTTTACCCCCCTTACCCGCCTGTTCTTTTCCCAAGGTCACATGCTTAATCTCTTGCGAAAAGCGGGACGCATCTCCTCCCTCCGAACAACGGCAAGATGGACCTCCGTCTGCCACCCGGAGCCTTTATGGAGAAGATTCCGCTCCTTGTAGGTCTCCTTTTTCCCACCTTCCCCACCTTTCGTCTCCCGAGTCGACACCGTTGCTCCCTTACTTTAATACCCTTTTTTCCCCGGGCCTCCTAGTCCCCCCCTCAATTTCCTGCGATTCAGTTACCCCAGTTTCCGTGGCCCCTTCGTCCTTATTGAGCTTAAGACCTCGTTTCTGTCCCTCGAATCCTCCTTCGTAAGAGGGAAAACAGCCTTTTCGCCCTTCCTCTGCTTCTTGAACCTTCTCCCCCTTCTTTAGCTAGTATTTTCCCAACTCCTTTTTTCTTCCCCGGTTCTTTTTTTGTACTCCCACTACCCTCGATACGTAGACAATAAGGGACTTCTTCCCCCCCTCCTGCACCAGGCTCTTCGGTTTTTTTCGTTAGTCTCACCGGTACGCTCCCCCTCTGAGATCGAAGGGGCCAAAGCTAAGACGTCCTTTCGTCTTTCCCACACGCCCCCTTCCAGGCCCGGGAAAGGCCCCCATGATTCTCTTACCGTTCCTGGTCTCGTCCCCCAAGCAGTTATGGAAGATCGTAGACAGCAATTACGGACGTACCACTTGTTAACGGGTTTCTTTCATTTAAAGGCTTTTTTTCCTCCCCCCCCTTCCTCACTCAATATAAGATTCTCGCCCATTGTCTTTCCCTTTCTCAACTGGTTCCTTTTTTTTCTGAATGCCGACTTCTCCTGACAGAATTCCCCTTGTTTTTCCCGCTCCCATCCCCCTTCACCACCTTTCTTCACGAACCCTTCCAGTTACTGTGGCGCCCTCTTCAGTCCAATGACGTGACTTTCCAATTGAGTCGATTTCCCCCCATTCTGGATTCGTCTTCCTTTCTGCAACTCCAAGTCGATCGTTGTGTTTTTTTCCTTCTTTCCCTCGGACTGGAGGATCTTGATCTGATCGTATACGTTCAGTTTTTACGCTCGGATTTTCTCCCCCCCTTTCCAGGTCTGGCCCTTTTTTTCCCTCGGGGATGGCACCCAATGCGTCTGCTGCATCCGACCCCCCTGGACCCTTTCCCACCCGCGAGGCATAACCCTCCGCGTCATCCGGTCTTTCTTCGGCCGTTTCCCTGCCCCCTCTTTAGATCGATCTTGCTCAGTTCTTTTTTTTTTTCATTGCTTGTACACAACGTCCCCCGTCCCTCCTCGCAGCCCCCTTTTCCGGTCCCTCCGAACTTTTTACGTTTCTCAGTAATGACTTTTTGCAATCCTTCCCCCTGCTCCCTTTCATCCCCCCACCTCGACTTTGTTTCAGCGATGGCTGCCTTGTTTAGCTTTTCCCTTGGTCGCAGTGACACTTTCTCTTCTACACTCCTTCGTTTTTCTCCCGCGACGAGCGTTTTTTTCGAAGGCTTCGTCCTTTTCGGTTTCCTCCCGTCCATCTTTGAATTCGTGAAAGCGGTTAAACGCCTGCCCTTTTCACCCTCCCCTTTTCCTGTGACCTCAGTCGCTTTCCCCCGACCTCCTTTACTTGGAGGATCGCGTATGGATGAGGCCATTCTTGCCAGTCGTGTGGTCTTCCCCAATTACGGATTTTTTCCTTTTTTCATTCAGCCCCCATTTTTCCCTTCCCCCCATTTCAACGCTGTGATGTATCTTGCCTTTACGTTCTTTTCTCCCCCCAATTCCCTCCACGGGTCCCACCCTTCTATTCCTGAGGAAGTAGTTCTTTGTTTCTGACTTTTTCCCCTTCCCTTGCGTCCCTTCTTTTCCTCTTCGCTAGGAGGTTTGTTTCAAATACCTCGTGCCCCCTTCCTCTCCCTTTCGTCCGAACTGGTCTCGGACCCCCAGAATCTTCGCGTTTTCTGTTGCTTCCACCTTCTTTGTTGTGTACTTTTTTTTCCCAGACCCTTATTAATTTCGTGTTCCCGCTGAGCGCTCTTACGCGATACTTCCTTCCTCTCTTCTTACTCTCCACTTTTCGAAGTCGAACCCATCTTTTTTGATTCACCACGCGTTGCTCCCCCTTTTACCTTCCAATATTCTGGTAGCTTTCAGTTCCTTTTTTTGAGGAACGCCTCTTCTCTTACGGTCCCCCTGAATTTGTTTTCCTAGCGTTCCGTTAGTTTTCTCCCTTTCTCCCTTTTTTTCGTTCTACCCCAGGAATCTTTCGGCGGAACATTCTCGGTTTCTGGATTTCTTTGCTCTTTTTCTTCCCCCCCCTCCCCACCCTCCCTAACCTTTTTTCCTGCATAGTGATTCTGCGCCCGCGCGGGATTCCATGGGTCGTCTATTTACGGCCTTATCCGGAGATGAATCATTTGGCCCCCCTCCTTTTTGATCCCATCGCTCCGTCATCTTTTTGTTTTTCATTTTTCCTCTTTTCTGGTTTCGTCCTCCCGGCGGCGCACTTCTTTGTTTTTCTGATCGTAAGACTTTTTCCCCCTGTTCCCTCCCCCCGACAAATCTTCCCCCCGCCATCTATACGAGCAATTATCGAGTCGGTTCCTCCCGCCGGTTCCCCTTCATCTCTCTTTTTTTCCCTCTCCCTTTTTTCTGATTTAGATTGCTCGCAGGAGATTCAGAGTTCTTTCGGTGCTTGGTCCCTTTTTTTCTCTGTCGTCCCCCCCTCCCCCCGGTTTGTTACGAAGATAGAGAATCCGCGAGGTTTCGCGCTTTCGTCTTCCCCCCTGCCCGTCTTTTCCATTCCTTTTGCAAGTTCGTCCTTATATGTCCCGACCTCCACCTCTTCCCTCGCTATTCATTTTTTTTTGTTAATCTTTCCCGCTCACTTTTTCCTACCCCTTGGCTCTCTCGGCCTCCTTCTTCTTCGTTGTGAGTGGAGATCAGACCTCCAATGCCCCTTTTCCTCTCCCCCAACGAGAGTTGCTAGTATTACCTCTGTCTCCTTTCGAACCATCTTGATTCCTGAGAAACGCCTGACGAGCCCTCAGATTTTATCAGTCCTGTCCATAGCTTGGCCTTTTTTTTCTCCCTTTCCAAAGGATATCGCTTTCCCTGAACCTGAAGGTCTAAACTTGTGGTCTGTCCTCCCCCCTCCCCCCTGTTTTTCTCCTTTTTTTATCGCAATTTAGAAGGAAATCTTCGTGTAGTCTTCCTTGCCGCCCGGTTCCCGATGTCCCCTAAAGAAGTTTTTTCGTCCAAGGCACCCACAGCATGACCTCGCCTCCCCCCTCCGAATTTCTAGCCTTTTCCAAGTTAGCGGGAGCAGGACCTGATTTAGTTGTTTCGTCCCGTGACTGACTACCTTGACTCCCTCTGCCTTCAATCTGCCCTCGAGGTTTATCAACCTGCACTGCGCCTGTTCCCTGCTTTTATCTTTCTTGACGTCTCGGAATTCCGCAGCCCTACTCCCCCTGTTTCTACTCCAGTTTCCCTCTTATTCCCCACATTTTTTACTTTCCAAAAATACAGTGTAAACCTGCTTTCCCTGCTCCCCCCCCTTTTCCTTCCTCAAGTCTGTTTTCTTTTTTACTGAGCATTCTTTACCGGGAGAATAACCGTGTTTTTATTTTCCTTGTTTCCAAGCTTTTTCTCTCGCCAGTCCCCCTTTCGACGCCTTGCGCCTTAGCGTAGCGCTCGCATTCTCGAGTGGTAGTCTCTCCGTATGAAGTTGTAGCTCACCTCCTATTATAGAGCAGACCCCTTCCCCCATCTGTCATGAGCCTTAACCCCCCCTCTGATTTTTCTTTTTCATCTTTCCCTCTGCTCTTGCTAGCTGTTCCTCCTGAGCTCGCCAAAGAAACCCTTTTTCCTAGTTCCTCTTGGTCCTTCTTTTCCTCTTGTTCTCTACTTTTTCTTCAGTTTCCACTGTACCCATTCTCCTATTTGCTTTTCTCCGCATTATATTGACCCACGACAGTCTTCTTTCCTGTTATGCGCATCTTTTTTTGCTTGTTTTTGGTGAACCTTAACGTTTTCGGCTGCGCTCCTCCCCCCTTTTCCCCGTTCCTTTCCCGCCCCCATGATTTGCTTTTCAGTGGAATACTTTGCGAGATGCGACCAGACATTGTCTTTCTAGTCCTTCCAGCCTTTTTTTTTTTTTGACATCTGTCGTCACCCTTGCCCCCAACCTCGCGTTGCATTGATGGGTTTCAACTCATGACCCTCAAAGAGTCTGTAGGGTTGTTCCCTCCCTCTTCTTTCCGTCCTTACCCTTTCTCAGGACAGCCCCCTGGAAACGTTCCTTCTTGCGACGCCCTTTGTCTTTTCCTTTTGGCCCCCCCGACAGTCCTATTCCTTTCCCTCGCTTGACAGTAGCAAGGAACTTTTCAGATTCCGAAGGGATGTCCAGCTTTTCTTTACCCCCCTCTTTCCCCGATCCGTCTCCCTCCGTTTTTTTTTTTACCTCCCCCCCCCCTGAAACGTGGTATTTTCTGAAGTTTGTTCCGGCGTTGACTGATTTTCCCTACTTCCTTTTGGCGACCCATTCAAAGATACCTGAGCTTCTTACGGATTTCTTCTTTTCCTGAGGGTCGTTCATAACTTTGACTCTTTGATCCAGCTCTCTTTTCCTGTCTTTTTTTTTTTCTCCCTGCCTGTCGAGCCCCGCTATTCAGTTCGGGATGAAGGAGTACTTTAGGAGTTGCAGCGGTCCCTTTCTTGATTTCCTTCCAGACCTTCCCCTGTTTAGTGACCAGCTGATTGCTTTAGAGCCCTCTTCTCGAGATCACTTTCGTGCTGGCCCCTTTAGGCTACTGTGCGCTTACTATTGGTACTATGAAAGAGCTTCCACACTCTTCTTGACGTTCTTAATCCCAAGCCTTTTTCCTTTCTGCTTCATGTCGATAATGACGACTTCCGTACTGTGTCCCTTCCTGACTTTTCGCCACTCTTCCCTTTTTCTCGTCATTGTCTTTTTTCACTGAGTAAAGGGAAGTAGGTGAGTCGAAGGGCTTTTCTTTTCTTCCTCCCTAGGTGTTTCTAGTCTTTATTTTGTTTCTCTACAAGAAAAATCTCCTGTCTCGCCATCTCTGGGACCCTTCCCCTTTCTCTTAGATTCCCATCACTAGTGAAGGTCGATCCCTGCTCCTGTCCTCTTCCCTCAGATAAGTCCCTTTGATTTTCTTGATGGTATCTCCTCGGTAGAGTATGCCTCCCTCCAATCGTTCTCCTTTGTGCGACGCCGGTCTGTCCGTTTTGGAGACTTGCTCCTTCTTAAAGAGAAATATTTCTTTCCTTTACCTCCCCCTTTTCTTTTTCGAGATATCTTCGAGAGCGGAATCCAACGGAGCCTGCACTTTTTTTAATCCTCACTTCCTCCCCCCCAGTAATACAGCTTCTTCCCCAGCCTTTCCAAGGCTTCGTTTTGTCGCGGGGGAAGTTGACACCTGTTGCTTGTCCGTTTCGCGACCTTCTTTCTCTTTATTTTCTATGTCTAGAAGTTTTACTCTAGCCCCTGCCAGTTTTCGGTTCCCTTTTCCGAGAGATCTGGTTCTTTTAGCGGAAAAAGTACCAACTCGTCGCTCAAAAACCCTCCTCTTCCCCCCCAATCTCAGCCTAATTCAATGCAGAATGGCTTTTTTCTTCCCTCCCTCCGCGACTTCATCCACATTCAGCCCCTGTTTTTTCCTTTCCCTATCGTCCCTTGCTACTACTTCCCTTGGGGAAACCCCCTCCCCTCCGCAGGTTCCGCGTTTCTGCCCACTTCTTTGTCGTGTTATTTTTAAAGAACGATCACGTAGGTCATCTTTTTCGCGCTCCTTTGGGTTACTTTCCCTTTATGATTTTTGTCCCTTTTTCACAATAACGTTTCTTCCGTCGACTCTGGACCTCCGCCTTCCTTCCTCCACCGGTCAGCTTCTTGTTTTTCCGGCGTTCTTAAAGTATTTGGCTCTCGCGTTTCCCCCCTACCAGACTTTAGTTCTTTACCCCACACCTCCTCCTCTCAGAAAGGAATTGTTAATACTACGATCCTTTTTCTTTTTTCAAAAAAATTAGTCCTTATGGACAGATCGTTTGCTCTTCCAACTTCAGGCACTTCCCACCCGGAATTTTTTTTTTATTCCTTTCCTGCCGTCTATTTCCCCGTCCTTCCTTCTGAGAGAAGACTTTGCACCTCCCCCTTTGATGGGAGAAGTTTTCTTCCGAAATATGGATTTTCCCTCTCTCCACCTTAACAGGCCGAATGCAACGACTTTCGGTTGGCCTAAGACACTCCTCTTTTTTGCTTGACTTTCCCACCCAGTGAGCTTTCCCCCCCCTCCAGACTTTTCTGACCTTTCCTTCCCCCCCCTCCCCCCCTCCCCACATTACTCCCTTTTGTTTTTTTTTGAGTTATCGGACCGTTCCTTCCCGGATCGCTCTCTTCCTAATACGAGAATACGACACAGGTCTTTCGCATCTCTCTCTTTCCCCCTTCCCCCCCCCCCATTCACTTTTTTTTGTTGCCAACCCAAGGAGTATTGTCCTCAGCAAGAACACAGTACCAAAGTCGCGGCTCCCCGCTTCGTTCTTCCATTTACTTTTTATACAGGTGCCTCTCTCGTGTCTCGCTCAGTCTTCTTGCTTTTTCCGGTCTCTCATTTCTTTCGTTTTTTCCCCCCACGCCATCCCCTCTAGGGCACCCTGAAACCCATTACTTCTATGTACCCTCCTCCTTCTTTCGATCGCAACGCCTAAATTCTCTCTCGATAGAGCCTTACGTGATGTCTCTCTCTCTTTTGTCGATGAACTTCTTGTAGCTCCAACGTTCTTTCTCTCCCCCGTACACTTTAGCCTTGAGCGTCGCCGCGCGGCGAATTCCGGTAAAGACCTGCGTTGCCCGGTATCTTCCGCTGGTTCACTCCCTGAACTCCTTTTAACCCCCTTTTTTTACTTTCGTTCCTTCCGGAGACTTCTCCGCGTTCAAGAAGAAACTTTTGACGAGCCGGACTTTATCTCCCCCTCCTTTCTTCTTAGCGTTGTCTTCCAAGTAAGATTTTGTTGGCCCTTTCAGAACATGGTCCCCCTCGATCCCTTCGAACCCTTTTCCTTTGTCCGCCGCTCTGTAAGGTTGTTGATGGAAATAGATTAACTTGCCCCCCCCCTTATTACCATTATTGAGGCTTTTTCGAAAGTCTCTGATCCTAGTCCCCCCCCCCCCTCTTCGTTCTCCTTCTTCGGAATTTCCTCTATCTTAGTTTTGCTACGAAATCGGCAATTTCTTCCCCCTTAAGATTTGACCGGAAAGAATTTACTTTGGGATAGTGACTAGGTTTTTTTTCAGTCGGTCGTTTACTTTTAACTAGTATTATGGTTCTTCCTCGTCCTTCCTGCCTTGACGCTCTCTCCCCCCTTGGCATGGTTGCCATAAGAACAGGGATAGCAAGTAGAAACCCATTCTGAGTCTTCAGTTTTACCAAACCCTTTTTAGCGGTATGTTCACTTCTCCAAGCCACTTTCTTCTCCTTCTTTTTTAGTTTACGTCACGATCCCCCTTTCTACCCCGGTTCCAATGCTGGATTACCCTTTCCGTGCTGCTTCGACTCTGCTCCTCATATTGTTAGACGTCATTTTTTTTAATGGCCTTTGAATCGGTTTATGAAATTCCCCCCATTTTTCTCGGGGTCCCCTCTCTCTCACATCTAAACCCAGTCCAGTATCGCCTTGCGATAGGATTAGCTTTTCTATTCAAATGGAGCTCCATCTCTTTTCCCCCTCATCTCTGGCTGGTCAGATTTTTTCTTCCCTTCGTTCTCGTATCAATCCTTGTCTTTTTCTACCGGAAAGGCAGGGGGGTCAATCTTTTCTCGCTCCTCGCTTTTCCATTCGTTATATTAGTCCCGTCCTTTCCTCTCCACTCGGCCACTCCCTTTAGCACTTCTGAGCCCTTCCCTTTCCTTCCCTGGCTCCGGCATCTTTCCCCTCCAAGTTTGTTGTGTTGATCTGATGTCGCGATCGCCTTTGAGGTCTTTCCTCAGGTGCTAGTTCCTCCGTTCTTTAATTCGCGAGTTGTCTCACCCCGTCCCTCTGTTTGACGAAGCACATCCCATTTTCCTTTTTCCTCCCTTTTCTTTCCCCCTCCTTGTGCCCCAGCCTTTTTTTGCCTCACGAGAAATTTGATTACGATGGCTATTCCCCTCATTTTTTTTCTTGCTAACTTGCTCCGAAGCCAATTACAATTTTATCACCCCCCCCTCTTCCTCTCTAGCGTCTCCTCTTCTTGCTTTCTTTTATTCGTTTGCGCAAACGGTCAAAGAACTGAAACCTTGTCATCCCCCTTCCATTTTCTTGACTGGACACGTTTTTCCGGTTTAACCGAGGTAGCCTTCTGATTCCCCCCCCCGAATCACTTCCTCTCTTCAGGACAGTAATTTCCGTCGAAGGAGAGTATTCCCGGCCAGCTTGGCTCCCATTCTTCTTTTTTGATGGTCCTTTACCTAAGTCGTGGTGTACCCCTTTCCCCCTCGTTTTTTGATTTTCAGTCACTTTATTCTTCCCCCCCAATCTTTCCGGAAAATAGTTTGGTTTCAGGTATCGCGAGTGCATGATGTCTCCCCCAGAGCGGGTTTTCCCCACTCTGCACCACGCTTACTTTCCTAGCTTTACCCTTTTCTTTTCCTCCCCCCGTTGGAGAGATACTCCAGATTGAACGGCTGTTCGCCAACAACATCTATTATTTCGAAAATTATCCGCGCACCTCCCTTTTCCCCCCTCTTCCTACTTACCTCTTCTCTACCGCCGAGATTGGTTCATTCTAGTGGAAAAGTCCTTGGCTTGCCCCTCCTCCTACGTATTCGACATACTGCCTCCCGTCTTTTCACCTGCTCGATCCCCTCCCCCACCCATACGGGCCTTGTAATACACATCCCCCTCGCGCCCTCTACCCCATTCTCCTTTCTTCGTCGGTGCCTTCACTCTCGATTTCTCGAGGTCCCGACCAGTCCCTTCGCGATTTGACACCGGTTCCCCTTCCTCTGAGGAAGTAATACTGCACGAGGAGATCAATCCTGCGCCTTTCCTTTTGAGCTCCCGGTAGAGGGTCTGTCTCTCCGGATCTCTGCTCACCTCCTATTTCTGCCCTTAGACTTCCATCCTCTCCCCTGTCCCGAAGTCTGTCCTGGAAGAAGCGCGCGATTGCGTTGGTCTGATTCCTATTCACGGCCTTTATTGTCTACCTCCCCTCTTTTTTTCGGACACTTTCTGTGTTTTTCCTTCTTTCCCTGCCCCTGTTTTCGGCCGCCATGGATCTCTTTCTCCCAGCATCTGTCCTTCTGCACGCGTTTTCTTCCTGACTTCTCTTCGTGTTTTTTTTTCGTATATTTTTCGATTCGGCTGCTAGCATCCGACGTTTTTTTTGAACTCCCCCCTGATTGAGGTTTAGTGGAATGAAGTCTTGCACAATTGCGTCCCCTGCCCTTTGTCCTTATCCCTCCTACGAACTATAGTAGGAATATTTGTACCTTCTCACTTGCACCCCCCCACTCTTCGTCCCTGTCGTTTTTTCCCCCCTCGTTCAATCCTCCCCCCAGAGTATTTTGTTGTAGGATATATCTCGTCATTCACGTCCGAACCTTCACTTTTTTTTCTACGACATGATTATGACCCCCGAAGTTAGTTTTTTTGCTTTTCCAAAGGTCCTCTTCTTATTCTTTAGATTCGCATTACAAGGACCAAGCCAAAGCAAGGTCTTTCTCTCTTCTCTATCCTTACGTATTCGTTTAGATTAACCCCTCCTCTGGTCCCTTCCCCCACACCACGTTTTTTTTTTCGCTTTACGTGTTTCCGAGTCATGATTAGTAATGCGTTTTTTCCCCTGAGTTCAATTACGATGTTTTTTCCCTGCAATGTCTTCGCTCCCTTGCGGGTCTCCGTGATTTCCCGAAATTGATTAGTGGTTGCTCCCCGTCTATCTTTCACGTTTGAGCATTAGGAGGATGTAGAATTTTCTCCTCCCTTTCCAGGTTTTCGTCTGCGGTCGTTAAAGTTTGGCGCGGTTCCTCCCAGGTGTGATCGACCCATGTATGACGGTTCCTTAACCTCTTGTGTTTGCTCAGACCGACTCATCGCCTTTGGACCCCTTCAGCTTTTTTTTTACTTTTATTACCTAGGCCAGATGACCCCGCGTCATGAAGGTTTCCCCTTATACCGTGTCCCTAACCCGACTTCTGTAATAGGCGCTCTGCTGACGTCCCAAGTCCTTTTTCCTGCGCCCCTTTAATAATTAGAGAATTCAGGATTCACCAGTTTCCCCCGCTGGTTGATCAGACTTTCCTTCCTTGCTGTTGTTCTCCCCTTTCTCATTTGTTTTGTTTTACGAGGTGTGTCCCTCGCTTCTCCACCACGCCTTCGTCTCCCCTCCATTTCTCTCCCTAGAGTCCAAGTAGTGAAGTTTGACATAGGCGCTTCCCGATCCCATACCCTCCTCCCATCTCGCCACCCCAACCCCCCACAGGTTTTGCTGCGACTTTTATTTTCTTCTCTCGGTCGTCGGGAGCGCAATTCCAGAGATGTAGATGTTATCAGTTTTTTAGGATGACGTTTGCCCTTCTGCCATACGTCTTCACATCACTCTTCTCTTCTCTTCCGTTCTGTTTTTGAGTCGTCGATTCTTTCGGTTTTAACGACTTTCCGGCTGCGCCGCGAACGTCTCTCCGAGATGTCCACCGGCGACCGCTTTCCCTGTCCTGAGAGAACGCGACCTTTGGTTGCCCCTTCTCCCGGGAGCGACCAAGTAAAAGGATGAAGCGTCCCCCCTCGCCTTGGATTAAGACTTGTATTGTCCCAACTCCCTGCGACGCTCGTCTACTTGAATTGTGCGATGGCGACTCTTTCTTATGGAGGTATAGTTCCCCTTCCCCACACCTTTCTCGCTCACCAGACGTCGAAACGAATACAATGTCAATCAACTACTGTTTTTTTCGCGGACCTCTGTCCCCGACCCTTAGGAGTGCCATAGCCCTGAACTTCCCCGTCCGTCCGTTAGTTTCCCTTTTTCTCATAGCCATGCATTCCCAGCTAGGAATTCGAATCCTCCGACGAAGGTTTACTTTGGCAGCCGTGCCTCCCCCTTTCCTACGCTACTAGACCCAGCCGTATTATTTTTTTTTTCTTTCGTCGACTCCTCTTTACTTCTACCTTTCCCCCTGTCCGGTCCTTTAAAAAACGCCATCTGCACCGTTCGTCCCGAGGCAACGCAATTGAAGACCGTCTCTTCCTTCCCCCCCTCGAAATTTGTTTCTCATCCCGCCGGACTCACTTTTGCCCCGCTCGCGGGAAGCACCCAATCGAAGTAAAGTCTCTTGCATCCCACCCCCCCGTTTCCGAGTGTCAGACAGGCCATTTCGTCTCCCCTCCCCCTCATTACCTGGTCCTTAGTTCCACCAATCTTTCTTTTCTCCGTTAGTCGTATTAAAATAGGAAGTAAATTTTCCCTTGTTTTTAATTTAGGAAGTTCGTCCAGATCGTCCGACCTTTTTCTATCCTCTCCTCCCCCCTGCGGTTCAATATCCCTTTCCTTGGCTACTGAGAGACTCCTAGTTTCTTTTCCCCCTTTTTCTAACCCCCTTACCCCAGTTTTTCTCTGAACTGTCCAACCCTGTGGAGGAATTCATCAAGTGAAGTTTTTTTCCCCACCCGGATCCGCCTGCAGTACAACCTTACCCATCTATGGCTCTTCCGTTTTTTCTTCCAAATCCAGTCAAACTCTTGTGGGTGACGTTATCTGCATGTCCGGCGGCTTTCTTTTCGATTAGTTACGACTTTTTTTTCGTTCAATCTCGATTTTTTTTCCACGCAACCGCCTTCAATCCCTGGTGCAAAACACGGCGTATTGGATCTCGCAGAAGAAAACGTGACTTTTTCCCACTGAAGCGGCACGCAACCCATGTTCATCAGGTACTCTAGACTGGGCCATCTCTATCCTTCCCCCCTTCTTAAGATCTCTCCCAGTACCCTGTCCCGCGCCTGGAGTGAAAAACTCCCCTGCCTCCTTCGAACCCACCGTCTTCTCTCAGCCGAGTGTCTATCGTTTTCCCCCCCCGCTCATCTCATCGCCTTCCCCTTTCCCCTAGTTTGATGGCCGCCTGGTTTTGATATATCTTTAGTGGTCCTCCCCCCCTTTCCTCTTTCTAGCATGTGCCAAGCTCTCCCTTTTTTTCTCTCCCTAGCCGCGCGGCGCGGCGAAGAAGCTTTTATTCCTCCAGCATGAGGGGTAGACAGAGTAAACCGCTGACGTTCTCCTCTTAAGCCCTTATCTTTTCCCTACTCCTCTCCCGCCGATTGGATACGCGCCAGGAGAGGAGGAGGTCAATTCCGTTGTTTTTCCCGCCCCACTTTTCCCTCGTCCTCCGCGGATGGTAGAATGCTCTGTACCGGCGTATTTCTTCAATAAGGATAACGGGTATCCTCAAATTCCCTGCTTCGGCATCGTCGGTTCTTCGATCCTTTGCCCCAACCCTCCTTGCCGCGTCATATGATCGTATAGGCTGGTTTGAGTAACCTTGGCAAGCGGGAAGGGCCCTAGCTGACGAGGAAAACGTTTTCATTCTTTCCAGATCTGGTCATTTTTGGTCGCGGCGAAGACCCCGAGGTATGTTTCCTTCCCATAATTTTGCCGTCCGGAATCCTCCTTATTTTCCAGGTTATCAGAGCACGACACCGTCAAAAACTCGGATCTTCGTACACCACGCGTGTGTTACTCCCTGTACCTCCTTACTTGCGCAAGGCGGCCGTGGAAGCCTTAACCCGGCCGCGCGAGCTCCTGTATGGAGAAGATCCTCGGTCGCTTCGCCGCGTGCTCGATTTCCTAGGGGTGATTCGCTTTGGGCAGTCGTCTGGTGTTCTTTTTCGCTTTGACGGGTTATGTTCGCCAAACTCACCCCAGAAAGATTTCTTCGGCGCGCCCGCTTCCTTTCTTCCCCCCTTTAACTTCTTTGATGCATCGCTCTTGACCGTTCCTCCTTTGCTTATTTTTTACCGAAGAGTTGCGTTTTTCTATCGATTTTCCAGCGGCTCCGTTTGTCATGCCTTTCTCTATAATCCTCTCCCTTCTTCAGGACTGACTTTGGCCATCCCTTCACCCGTCGGATCCAGTGCCGGATTGGGATCACACAGATAGGGGATCAGGGACTCGAGACAGAGTTATCTTTCGATCTCTCCGATTGCTGACCCGGACCCGCTCTATTTCTTTTCCTTTACTCCCTTTGAGGAGTACTCTTTTTCTCACTTCGCGGCCGACTTCTTTTCATACCCTCCTTTGTGTGTGCGAGATTCCGGATAGCGAGCTACTTCGGTTCGAAGAAGTGCTCGGGCCTGACTTGCGGGGGCCCCCCCTTAGTTCGACCGTTTGGTCCCTTCAGATCCAGCGCCAGCTTTCCCTTATCCGGTGATGTTGCCCCGTCTTGCCTGAAATCCGATCCCACTATGAAGGAGAGGATGGCGATTCGCAAAGCGGTCCGCTTCACGCGGCTGACGTCAGTATTACCTTCCCCTGACTTCCTCCAGGCGCGGCTCGTGAGCTGTCAGTCTCTGGGTTGTGATGAGTGAATAGGTCCACCCGCACAATTGCACGGCTCCCCTGCGACAACGACGTTACTCCCCGAGCCGGGCGCCAGATGAGCCTTAGCACGCGGCGAGAGAACGCGATTTCTCTCTAGTATCCTGCTCGCGGGCGCTGTCCAATGACGCTGCGAAACCTTGGAGCGCGGGATTCACCCGGCCGGCCTCACCAGAGTGGTGACCTCAAGCCTTCTGTTTGGCGACGTCTGCCCCATGCAACCTTAGTCGTCTTTTTGCCTTTTTCGCGCGGCACTAACTATGGACAGCAGCGCGGCTTTCCACGCCGCGGGGCCCCGATGTAAGAGCCCGACTAAGAACCTTCTCTGCCCGTCGGTCGCGGAAAGATTTTAGCTGTTCGACGATACGCTCCAGCTTCTCTGGCAATGTGTTCCCGTAGGAATAACCTGCGCTCCGTCCGCGACTTTTTAGCCTCTTTTCCCCCACTTTATCCGAGTGAGCACCTCTTTACGCTCCCGCCCATCCAGCGGGCGGACATTTTTGAATGCTCCGACTGCCCCTGTTCCCGCGCCTTGGCAGCGTACCCCCCACACGGTTTCCGGGCCGCCACGTCCGGTACGAGAAGGCATCGTTCTCCGTTCCGGCGGCTTTTACCTTTTTTTAGCGCCCCCGCTGCTAAGATCCAGCCATCGGCGCCGATGATTTCCCGGAGACGAAAGGGATCTAGTTACCGCTCGTCAAGCCGTGTTCGCCGCAACTGACGATATGCAAGGACTTTTGGTCCGTTCAGTTTTCTGCCCCTCGCAGGTGTGCGATTGAGAGTTGCGCTTAAGATTAGAAACGACACGTTGCCGTAATATCTTCATGTCCCCCGTCTCTGTTCTTAACGAGCGGCCACTGGAAAGGTATGAGCTCCTTGAAAAGATTTAGAGCTGACTCCCTTCGCGGAACTCCTGCTTGTTGCGTGGATCTAACGCGGGTTTCTTTGAGAACCATACGCCTTTTTGCAGCCCACGATCTGCTGATGGAAGGGTAAGTCGCTGATTTACTTCAGACCCCTTTCTTAATCGGATTCGACTTTTTGCACCTCGCGTCCGGACTGCACCACACGACTTTGAAACTGGGTTCCCCCCTACTATAGCCATCCTCTCTGTTCTGGTGAAGATCGCGTTGTCCACGTCGTCATATGTTCGGACCGCCACTCCTTCTTGATGTCGAACCGTTTTCCGCGGGCTGTTCTTGACCGCCAGTGCCCGTGCATCGCCCAGTGCCCAGGATTGCACACAGGGAGTTTTTAGCGATGACGATTTAGCGATCGTCACGTCTCGTGTAAAGCCCCAACCCTGCGTGGTACTTCCGGATCTTCCTTGATCTACCGACTGCTGTGTCAGCGAAACATCCCGAGGTATTCCCTGACCGGCTGCAGATGACATTCGGTTGTTGTTTTTATTGCCTCAACGGTCTCTGTGATAGTCCCTCTCCACAGGTGAGGCGGCTTGATGCTCACGCTGCGCGAGTCTATTCCGGGTCGTCTCTTCCGTTCACGTGAGGGACGGTTGCACTGAGAGTCCGTTTGCCTTACCCCATCCGGCCGAATAACGAGTGCATGCAATAAGTTCTCTTGTCAAGAAGACACCCGGGCGCGTACTGAGTTTCCCCCGCGGACTGAAGGGAGGTGCGATTGGTCCTAAACCCGTTAGTGCTCTTCGCCTTCAGCCAAGTCAGTGTCTTAGTGTGCTGCTTTCCGCAGGCATGTTCCTCCTCTTTTTCCGTGGCGTAGTGGCTAGTTACGTTTGTTGTTCACGAGCATGCGACTTTTTGGAACGCCACACTATGGTGTTACCCAGGAGCGATGGTCCCCTCAGACACGGCTCCCGGTGATATACGCAATGTCCTTCGAACCCTTCCCGCCTGACTTAGCCCCCTCAGAAACTTTCAGAACAGGTCTTTTGTTCGTAGCCTCATTTAGATTTTTTGCCTTCGCGCTCTTAACCGCTGGGAGTGTTCCATGTCGAGGTGACGTGCAGCGCTTTCCCCCCTTGGAACATAG
>Ga0179591_1315335_pt1 | contig 22539 bp, 20 predicted proteins | sample CZOMad2_1_08_16f_FD_182891 | JGI IMG/M metagenome (GOLD analysis project Ga0179591, IMG submission 182891) | Vadose zone soil fungal communities from Angelo Coast Range Reserve, California, USA - CZOMad2_1_08_16fungal (PacBio error correction) | ecosystem: Environmental > Terrestrial > Soil >... | reverse complement strand
TGTCCAAAACCTCGCCCTTCCCAAGAAGATTCGAGCTGCGAAATTCGAGGACTCCAAGAACCACGCACTCGCTAACCAACCAATATACTGTCACTTTGTGTCAAACCTCTATTTGACAAAGAGTTGACCTCGCCGTCAACACCGGCCAATTTGAGTAAGTCACTGTCAAGGAGACCCCCCTCCCCCGTTCTTCGTACCTTTCAACGGAACATTCACTTAATAAACTTTGTAAAAGGCCCAGATGATTTTCCCGCGCCCCCCATCACCTTAAGACTGGAAACCCCCTCATCATTTTTGGGTCAAAACCCAATGTGGCTGATGGGATGTTTCCCCAAATGTTTCTTCTAGAACCCCATCCAACTCATTCTAGACACCCCCGTCGACTTCCCGCAGATATACCACGCGCGTTATTTCCTGCTTCATCTGAATATTTATCCAACTAGTCTTGCCTTGTACCTTGATTCTCGCCTAAAGAACGACTTCGTCTCAAGAGTTCGCTAATACTTGACTAAGACTACAACCTCTCCTCCGGCGGCAGAAACCAAAAGGAATAGGAACTTATTACATAAACTCTCAGACAGCTCGTTAGATCTTCTAGCTTGTAAGCCTGTTTGTTAATTGGAATATTTGTCTTAGACCCTGAACTTTTGATAAAGCCCCTCCCAACTCAAACAACTGCCCCAACAGGATCCTCTTTAATAGACGGGTTACGGACCCAACTAGACAGTGCAGGTTGCCCCCTCCCACAGGTGCTCTCCGGGCCGCGCGAACCTTGAACGTCATAATTCCGCACCCCTTGATAACCTCGCTTTGCATAATTCGTTAGACGCTGACAACTAAAGTCTAGTCGAACCCCCCCCATCGGCTCGGCTCGTTTACGCAAGTGGGATTGGACAAGCTGGATGGTGAAATCCGAGGCTGCCCCTCACGAAGGTTTGGATAATGTTTTTTTTTTTTTTTTTTTTTTTTTTTTTTCGGGCCCCCTGATTCCCGCGACGCCGTCGTTTTTTCTTTTTACTTACGACCCCCCATTTTTTTGAAAACAGGTGGATTTCCTATACTTTTTTTTCTTTTTGTCTATTGTTTTTAAGATGAATATGAAGATAGTCCCGCCAAGACATTCGACCCGTCGCAATTTTTTTTTGACTTCAATGCATTTTGCGCGCCTATGTTTTTTCGGACGGCCAAGGACATTCTGGTGTTCTTTTCCCTCCGGGCGAGGATCCCTGCATCCTCGTGCGACGACTGATTGGGCAGGACCGTTCCGTCCCCCCAAGACTGGACCTCCTCTTTCCTAGCCGGCGATCGCTATTGCCGAACCTCTTCCAACGCTCACCTTTTTCCCGATGGTGTCAAATTTCAATATTTTAGTAGAGCCCTGCCGCCTCCGCATGCGACCTACCCCCTTCAATAGCAACGTCACTCCGAACTATTTTTCTGTTCGAGGACGGCTCTGCCTTTCCCCGGTCAGGTGCGCAATTGCGCCTTTTTTCCATTTTCTCCCGCCGCGCGATCGTCTTATGAATTTCGACCGGCGAATCGCGTTTCCAATTCCCTCCGTTTGGGGACCCCTGCCTTCCTCCAGCCGCGTAATGACCACCGGCTTTCTAGAGTTCCTTCACCGGTCGGAATTAACGTAGGAACACACGATCTTTTCCTCCCTTTTGGTTACTACTGTCCTTGAACACGGAACGTTGGTTTTCCTTCTACTCCGGGTCCGTGTTTTTTTGGTCGGACGCCCCTTGTACGGGTCACACCGATACCCTTAAAATCGCCAGCGCCGCCCCAGTTAGCCGAGTGATGAAAGCGTCGAGAGATTCTACGTTGTCTCTGGGCGCCTTCTTTCAGCCCCGGAGATCCTAATATGAGTCTAGAAATTTCCCACGTTGTACCAAGAAATAGAGTCCGGATCTTAAATTAACCCATCTCCTGAATCCCCACCCTCCGCAGCATTTTAGTGGCTTGCTCGCTTTTTATTGCGTTCTTGATGACGCTTTCGGGCGACAGTTCTCAGTAGCTTTTGGTTGACCATGTCGTACCACTGCAATTTTTCCCCATTCGATTATCAAACCAAGGCCCTCGATTTTTTAGTCTTTTCATTTGCTTTTCTCCCGGTGTTCGAGGTTCTTGTGAGCTCTAGGGATGCATTTGTCTTTTTTTCCTTTCCGTTTCGTGAAGTGCGAGGACTTACGCGATTTCCTCCGATGAATACTGCGTTGACATTTGATTTTCTTCAAATGTTTCTTCTCCCCTCCCTGCCCTTGGAAGATGAAATTCCCCCAGTCCAAATTCTTCATTGATGTTCCCCCCCGGTCGGGTGTGATCTTTTCTCTCAGCGCCCTCAACCACGGCTATCCCGGTGTGGACGCTCCTCTTGTTTTTTGACGAGGCAGATAAGTCCGGACAACAAGGTCAGACGCACAATGATCCACTGTCTAAATCTCTCTCACATACAGAATTTTTTGTATCGTTCTCCTTAGGAGAATCTAAGTTTTCTCGCTGAACCCGCCCCCCTCGGCTCGCTCCTTCTGGCCTGCGGTCTACCCCCCACTTCGCTCCGATTTTCCACACTATACCAGGACGTGGTGAGATCGCCTGACTTCTACCCAGATTAACCTACCTTCTGTGAATCTCCACGAACTTGGCGGTCCATCTCGGAATGAACTCCTTCCCTAACTACTGAAGAACAACGATAAAAACCGACCACGCAGTAGGAATTGGCTCAGGGCCCCCCACTTCACCAAGTCGAGCTGACTCAAGCATTTCATGCCTCATCCCAAGACTTGGAGAATGACACCCGACCTCCTGACCACCGACCAGTCTTCCGTCAAAAAACTTCCGAAGAAACGCCTTTTTTGATCTGATCCAGACCCCTCCCCAAACGCCCCGACCCTAACTCTCCCCGCCGAGAATTCCACTTCTGGACTTAAGCAACTTGTATTTTTCCACGCCGGCCAATCAACTTGCATTTTTTCTGATGGATGAGACCTCTTTTTTATGGCCCCCGCGAAAGATACCTTGATGCTTGGTGGGCCATTGTTGATGCTGAGATTACTATTCGTTCCTTTGATGAGCCAAATCTGCCCGAAACCTGTATCATGCGTAAGTCCGATTTATATCAACTTCGGACCCTGCTCAACCCGGAGTCGGCATTCCCCTCTTCACTTTGAGTAGGTTGTGGTGCTGCGTACTACAATGACGTTTGGACCCTGTAACAATGAATTAAAGATCCCGATCTTCCCCCTGGACCAGTATAGAGTACCCCTGCTCCTCATTGGGCGTTTTCATCTCTCTTCATCACTAAGTTAAGAGCCCTCATCCCTAAATACCACTTTACCGATGTCCACCCTTTTGGAGATCCCAGGCAGAGGAAATCGTGCATTTCATTTACATGTTTAAAGAATTTTCTAATGAATTAACTGCTGATCGCCTGTGATGCATTTCACCTCACCTCCCCATGGCACAGATGAGCCAAAGTTCTGCCCCCCCCCTCAATTCATAGAACTCTCGTTCCCGACCTTAGGGACTGTCTAGTTGATGATGAATGGTAGCCCTTTCCTTGGGCGCGCGCCTTGTCCCCTTTTCCCATAGATCAGATCCCCCGATGGAGTTTGATCCTCTTCAAGAATTCTGTTTCCACAGCCTCCCCCCCTGATGAGCACCACGCGAAGTTCCGGTGATCGTACGCATGCGCAAGGAGGTGAATTGGGTTTCGCATCGGCTCCCTCCAGGACCCAAACCTATCTCCTTTTGCCGTCCGCAACCCTATATGCGCCTTCATGTAGTTGCGCCGCTCACTCGGTCGAGGTCTTACTTTCTTTTCTTCGTGCAAAATCGCCTGCTTTTTGACCCAAAACCCACCCCCTAACGATTTTTGAAATACAATGTTTTCCAGTTGGTCCGGGAATAACCTACCCCCCCCTCCACTACCGGGCCTTCGCGGGTGAATAAGAGGGCTACGGACAATTCCAATGGTACCGGCCCCCGTAAGCCCAACTTGCCGTGTCTAACCAATCATAGTTTTTGTAAAAATCTCTTTCTTTCTTGGTAGAGCAAGCGACGACGTGGTGTATTTTTCGGCACATTTGTCATTGGAGCGTCTATCTTTTCCTTGAAACCGTTGACTGATTTTAGTGCGCAAATTTCGCCAAGACCTTTTGCACTTAGAGCGTGACCTCTCCTCAATGCGGGAAGTGGTCTTGCCTTTCTTCCGTTGCCAATTGTAAACCACAGGGATTCCCCAACCCGATTTATTCCCAGTTGGGGTCCGGTTTGGCTGTGCGGCAGGACCCTCGTCTGGGACTGCCCAACCCCTGTTCCTTCAGGCACGTCGTGCTTCCTCTCGAATATAGAAACAGCCTTCTATCGTGGTGTTCTTTCCACACGCACACTAGTTCATCTCTGTTTTATTCACGCCTTGGCTCTTTGTCCCTCTCTAGGAAAGTATGAGAGCTCGACCTTGGCGTGTAGCGTGCTGATCCAACACGGTTTCAGGCCGCTGAATTTTTTTCTCTTCGCAATTCAGCTCCGGTCATGATCTATGAAATATGCAAGGTAGACGACTTCTTCCAATCCGACCGAGCAGACTTGACCTCCGTGTCGTTTGAGAGTGGCCCATTGTTGAACATCCCCATCGCAAAATGCCCTCTCTCCTCCCCAACCTGAGTTGACGTGCCCAGGCTTTCGTGATTCGTATTCTTTCGTAATATACCTTCCGAATACTCAGGTTTATTCTTTTGTATTGTTTTCGAGTAGGATTCTTCCGGAGAGTCCTTTTCATAGAAGTTGTATTTGCGGTCCCCTTGAAAAGTAAACGAACTGTCGCAGAGTGTTGCGTTCTGCAGTCCTTCTCCAGCTGACCCAGATCTATGGTTTTGCATTCACCCCCACCCCACAGACTACGTATCTTCTAGATGCATTTGCTTAAGGGATTGCACGATTTTTGGTCTCATTCTTCGCTTATCGAATTATCCCTCTCAAGTAATTGATGAGTAAGCTATGGAAGAGTCTTCTGCCTCCCCGCAAAGATAGTGTTTTGATAGACTTCATCTCCTGCCAAATCATTGACGCGGGTTGCTTTTGAAAAATAAAGCTTCAAAAGAGAGCGTAGCAAATTTTCTGCTTGCGCTTTCTACATTATCTCCGAAGGGTAGGTTGACCTGCCTATCGACTTTTGGCCGTGATGATGTCTCCCCATCGAAGGGGAAAGAGGCCGTTCTGTTGCTCTCCCTCTCCCTTCCTCCTCATCCCCGACTTTAGACCAAGAGCCCAGTGGTTTCCCACTGAATGACTCCCTCGCTGCCCCCCCCAGTTCGTTCTCCTTGACTCAGCACGCCAGCAAGTTAGTTTCTCTAGAAACTAATTAACGGACCCAGGAGTTTTCTCCCGCAAGAGGTAACGTCTTTCTCATATCCCTGATGCTGGCCTTTGCTTTCCTAGAGAGCTAGGGGTGACCTTCATCCATTCGTCTAAATCTCAGTCTTCCCCAATGTGACCCGTCATGATATCGCTTGACATATCTTTTTCCTAATAAGCAGTTGTGTTGTTTGACGATTAGACGAGTTGCAGCCCTTTTTATCCTTACCTTGACCCTGATATTTTGCGCTCCGACCCCGTTACAGCCTCTATTGAGACGCAGGCCGATCCTTTTCCTATTTCGTTCTCCGGCTCCTCCTGAACTTAATTTGCGATACTGGCGTTTTTTGTCGCTTCCCATCGGCGAACCCGTTTTCCCCTTCCAAAAAGAACTGGCGGGCGCTTTTCTCACCCAGCGCTATGGCAGTGACCCACCTAAAGCTTTGTATATTTTCTGACCTCTCAATGGATTTTTTTTACTTGTTGACTAGGCTTTCGGCGAACCTCCTCGCCTGAAAAACGTTCTTTCCAAGAAAAATAAATAACACTCGACTTTTTTCTTCCAGATGCTCATCGTGTAATTTGCCATGGATGAAGAAGTCTCCCCCCCCCCCCCCCCACACAAACATCTTAGCTTGGCAAATTTTTTGATTACGCCCCCTCTAAAAGATCTTCTCAGCCTGAATCTTCATTTTGATAGATCCATTTCCGCATTTGCAGGAACGCTCCCCAATAAAATAGTACTCATCACTCCTCCTTCGAACCGATGATCCGCCTTTCTGCATTGACCCTCATCCTCCTCCGCACCCGCAATGCAGCCCCTCCACTCTCATCCCCTTGCAAACAACATTTTCTCCCAACTGGCGCAGATCTTCCCACGCCACTTCCGGGAGCCTTGCGGATCCGAATTTTAAAGTCTCACAACCACGTTCTATGTCTGCATCTAGGACCCGCTACTCTTCGAAAACTTCCCATTCCCGTGGACCACAGCGATTTCTGGAACTTGACCTACTCTGTTCCCTCTTCAATCCCTCCTTGGCCGAAACCCTCATTTTTTTTGATATACAGAGAGATGTGTTCCCCTATCTGTAACAACTATCAACTTATCACCAACCCCATCTGGCCTTCTCCTTGACGGCTGCGACGTCGGACCCCATACACAGAGTTTCTTCTGACGTGCAACTATATTGCTATACATTGCACTGCCCCTTCTTTTTGGAAGCGTGGGCCCCGAACAGACGTAGCTCGAAGCTGCTTCACGCCCCAAGGAACCCTTGATCCTCGCCGACGACCGTCCTAAGGCACTCGTACTTCTTTTCCTTTTAATAAAACGATAGGTAGTTCTATATGGTGCGTCGCGCTGTTTTGCACTTTTTGGCGGCCAGACCGCGCGTCCCCTCGAACTCCAACCCACGCCCACATTCACTGAACCGGGTTTTTTGTTTACAAGTTCAACCGGAAACCCCCTTTCTGACGTTGACACCCATAGCCCTTGCTCCGTTTTTTTTGTTGGAACCCCACCCCAGGCGACGGATCACAGTTGCTTTTGATCACCCTCTTCTTGGCGATTTGCGCACGTCAACCGTCCCTGCAACCTTTAAGATTGTCGGGCACTTCTTCCTCCCATGAAATTAGTCTAGTAGTAAAACACCACCTCTTCTTCTTCGCAATCCCCCCCCAGATTGGATGCCCGATTTTCTTGTTTGTGGACCCATAGGATTTGGGGCTTTACTCCACTGGGAAGCGCAATCTTGATTCCCCGACGGGGCCATTCGGGCTTTTCAGCCAATACCCTCTCCAAAATTGATTCCTCGTCATTCCGGGTGGGGCTGTCGTACTTTTTCGTCGAAATTTTCTCGACTAGACCCTGATTAGCGAACCCTTTACCCGTGTTGAGAAGCATTCCTCGTTCTCTGGCGTGAATTCCAAAGGCCATGGCTTGTAGGTCGTGAAGGGCTCGGGCTAACGATGCGAAAGAAGCCCCAACCTTGATCCGCAGAGACAAGGTCCCGGCCTACGGGCCTTCTCTGTCGCTCCTTGGCCGCTTCGAAATTATTACAATCGAATCAACACGTGTGGTGACCCACGCTCCGAGACTAGCGCCAGGATGCTCCCCGCAAGTCCAAATTCCCATCCAAAGCCCCGTAACGAAATATCGTTTCCTCCGCCTACATGGATTTCCAGGCACTCTCTTCTTACCTCCCTATTTCCAATGTGGAAGCACCCATTTTCTATCAGCCTCCGCCGTCCCGCAGATGCCGTCCTGACAAATCTTAGTAAGATGAGGTTCGTTTCATCTTTTCAGATTTGGTTTGACCGACGTTCCCATTCCCCGTCCATGACTCGTCAGGCCTTTTGATCTAGCGGAACTAGCTATTTAACTGCGGAATTCCCGATGACACTTTCTTCTTCCCACAGCCCAGGGGTTTTACAAGTTCTTGACACGGCACTTGTTCTCGGTTTATGAACAGTTTCCGGTGTTTGCTGTATCGAAATTGTACGTGCACCCCCAAGAAAACAGATTGGTTAAAACTCTAATCCTCCCATAGTTTCAGAAGTCTTCCGAACGAGTTCCTTGGCTTATGTCATTGTTTGAGGTGCTCAGTTCTCTTCCCGCACCCCCTTCTAGCATCTATATAGAAAGTAGACATACCCTGACGCCCTGTTTTTCGCAGGATCAGGGGTACACCCCCAGATATTTTTTTTTCATTAAAGATAATTCCCATAATTTTTGGTCTACGTCCCAAGCTATTCTTTACCAGATTGCTGTTCTCGAGGTGCTCTGAGTATTGAATGAGTGCAGAGGGCAAGCATACTCGCTCCTCAACCCCCCCCTCCCAGATAGAATTCCTTTTAATTCTTTCCTTTGTTAGCGTTTCTAGGAGTGAATCCTCTTCGTGAGAGACCTTCTTCTGCTTCGCTTCCTTTTCAGTGCGATGTCATGGACTTTATCCACTAAAGACCTCTATGGTTCCCAGATGATCGTCTTCCCCATTAGGTAGCCAAACCGCGGTAAGTCCGCTCTCTGCTTCCCAGCAACCTGCGTTCTCTTGCGGTCCTTTTCGGAATTTGTTCAGATAATGAAGGAAATCTTCCAAGAATTGTCATTCGTTGCCTCCCATTCTCGACAAGACGTCCGATCTCGACGTTACCTCCTCCCGGGCTACTAACTGTATTACTTATTCTTGCAAGAGCTATTCTTACCCCTTCGTTGGGTGTCTTCGAGAGAATTTTCCCGACACCCTTGGACATCGTTTTCTCCTAAGTGTCTCCGAGTAGCGCTAGCCTTCGCCCTGATTCGATCTCTAAGAATAGGTCCGTCGGTGAGATTGCTGTCAGTCTAGCCCCCCCAACATTTTTTCAGTCCAAACGACCTCCGAGTCCTAAGACGGGTTGCTCCCCGGCAACTTTATCATTCTCTTTAGACGACCACTTTAATAAAAAACCCAAATCTCTTCCGCAGTCGAGCATTCTTCTCAACCATCTGCCGGACCCCCACTTCACCCCGTCGTTAGGACGGGCAGGCTTTTTTGCCGTAAACAGTTTGAAGGCGGAGCTTCCCCTCGACCAACCCCCCCCCCCCAACCAAAACACGAATAAGGAGAACAGCAAAATGACCTTTCCTCACTCTGATCCGATCTAGAAACTGCTTCGAACTCCGTCCCCGCGCCATCGCCGACTGCAACCGCAACCTCCTGACAGCCTCTGGTTTCATAGACACTAAAATGCTGCCCTATTGGAGCTACCTAGACGACTGGCGTCCACGCAGCTCGATGGGGTGACGGGCATTTCTGACTGTTCCCCAGATAGAAAGTCTTCGGCGCGCATTTTTGCTGGAGGCCCCCCCCGTCCCCCCTGACAATGTCTCTTAAGCCTTTGTAGGTCTAGTCACCCGGCTAGAACTCACTGCGGTTCGCGACTTTCGACTTTGGTTCGTGGTGCTCTGGATACTCAAAAAAAGTCACTCGCACTGAAGTAAATAGATCCCCCCCAAGCCGGCTTCCACTCGTAGGCTGCCAACACTGGGTGCAGACTGAGAAGTGTAAATGTTTTTTTTTCATTTTCAATATTAAGATCTTCCTCCACTTCTTGGCCTCCTCCCCCACAACTTCCCTGGACTCCTTCGAGTCGGAGGAAGGGCCTCCTGTCAAATGGAGCGGCCCGTCCCCGAAACACGAATTCCGCTCCGATTTCTCATTTGAAGGCGAGTGGGCTCCGTCGTCTTTCATTTAAAAAAGTTCCAAAGATGATGTCCAAGAGCACTTTTTCCCGAAAGCGAGCTGACCACGATTGAGTAAACAGGCGAAGCCGGGACTTCCCAGGTGATGTGATTGACCTGAGCTGTCTGAGCGTGTTCCAGACCATTGCCCCCCCTGATAATCCAACCTACGGCCCGTGCCCAGATGGAGCGTTTTTTTGAGGAGTTTTTCCTGCCTAATTGTGCTCCTGACAAATAGATCCTTTGAGACAGTGCGCACGTATCGTGCGGGCTGTCCTTCCGGCGATTGGGTTAGATGAGGAGCATTTAAATAGTCCTAACTTTCTCGACACACTACCTGGAGGGACTGTCCCCACCAAGATGTCGTCCCGTAGGCCAACCTTTCAGCTTACGGTAGACACAGGAGTCTCTTGTCCCGATCCCCACAGATTGCGTTTTCTCCACCCCCAACCCCCACGTCTCTTAGGAAACCAATGTTTATAGAAGAGGTTAGACTGTTTTCCCAATACAACTTCAGGGCCTGGGTCTCTGTACAAATTCAGCGGCAATTCCAAGAAGTGGCTGTACTCCAACCCCTCGGTGTCTGCAACACCTTCATTTTGTCCCCCAAGCCCTATGGCTGTTGTTGTCGAGCCGAAGACGATGGTGGTGGGCGTCCCTCTTGGTACTTGTTCCTCGGCGCCTCCCCCCCTTTCCCCCTTTGATCATGAGTTTTGAAAATTAGCAACGACTTCACTTGGCGCCCCGCAGCCCTCGCACCCTTTGTGCGCGCTCCTGGCTAACGTGAGGTCGTTTGACCTTGTAACCACGCTCTCCACCTTGGGGATTTGAGTTGGGGCCTCACCTTTTTAAGGGAGGCCTACCCCAACTAACCCCTACACCTCTTGTGTCCTGTCTTTTTTTCTAGAAATGTTTCTTCCCCCCCCTCCCCCTAAGTTCCGTGCCGTTGTGCCGAGCTTCGTCCTTCGTACTTTCTTTCTTATTGAACCACTAGTGCCCACTCCCCCGAGCCGCGCTCTTATTGGACCCCCGCTTGACCGCGACACAACTGACTCACTAAGCTTCCCTGCATTGGATTCATCCCCTTCAATTGGACGGTCCCATTGGATAGCCCCACAGGTACAGGGCCTGAACTTCAATTTTTCCGATTCAGGGTTTTTTCAGTGGGCCCCGACGTTGAAACACACCAGCACCCCGTGCAGAGCTTGTTACCCCGAATGCACTTCCTCTTTATCGTTAGGTATCTGATCGGAGTATTGCCTTGTTTCAACAGATTTTCTTCCAGGAATACTGTGATTAATTTGCATTGATGTTTCGCCCTAGCGTATTTGCCTGAGACTAGAAAGGTTGTGTGACCGGTTTGTTCTTTCGTGTACTCCTTGACCGTCCTCCATATTCCCCAACTTGCGGCCGCGGCGGTTCGTGAGTGTTGGGCGACTGCGCAAAGATTTGCCATTCAGCGCTCATGTTTTTTTGCCGACTTTCCGTGCTTCTTAGATTGTAATTCCCGGGATCGCGGAGGTAATCATCCCGACTAATCTATTTAGCTCAGGAATCTTGAGTGCTGCTTAATCTTTTAGCCTTAGAAAGATCGGGAAACTGGTGATAGATAAGACCTTAAAGTAATTTTTCTCGGCTCTTCTTGGCATTCTTTTTGGTCCGAATCCCCCCCCCCGGCAACTATAGTTAAGCCATGGGTGATATCCTCTTCTTAAGATTCCTTCTTTTCAATTGAACTATCTGCTTTTGATTTGTCTTCTTCATAATCTGGACGGCGAGGAGACTTCTATTGGCGCAATCGATCATATCCTTCCAGTCAGTGCTGTTGAAACCCCCGGCAGCCAGCCCCGAAATAGAAACTTTCCCCTTTCCCCAGGATGACCTATGCGTCTCGTTGTTTCTAGGGTAGTATCAAGCCCACGACTCCCCCAGTTCGTTTTCATTGCTGCCAAATTACGATTGGAATCTCCCGGTCATAGAAAAGGAGTTCACCTGTCTTCTCGTTAGACTTTGGAGAACTTTGATTGTGGCCTCTCTTCAGCTTGAAACCTTCTTCCTTGAGACTATCAGGGTCGGTGAGTAATTTTGAATGAGGATCTAAAGATATATATCTTAATAAGTTCTTTTTGTGGGTGAGATGAGCTGCAGCATGCGATACAGGACATTAACCCCTACTCACCCAGATGCCAAAAGACAATCTACCTTTAGCTCAAGACCCGAGAATCCCGTTATTTCCTACTAATCCGCAGACCGTGAACGACCGATTATACTTTAGGTGTTCCTTTCCCAAGGAACTTTAAATCGCCCCCTGGAGTTCTTTGGATCACAGACTCTTTCACCAGACCAATTGCACACTTCCTCGGCTTGGATGGAACTTCCCCCAAGTTTGGAGACCCCTGACGATTTGGCGTTTTTTTAGGAGAAAAAGACGGACAGATTTTCCCCCTATTCTAGGGCATCCTCTTTCGCAAGCGACAATAGCCTTAACCCCAACAAGTGATGGAAACTAGATGACCCTCACTCTTAGCACCTGCTGAGCGCTACCGACCATACTTTTTTTTAAGCCTCTTTTGCTACATCGGGACACAACTTGCCGCAGCCCCTCCAGAAGGTGAGCTCCAACTTCCTATACCAGACTGTTATCGTCACAGGGAACTCCAAAGGTTTCCAGACGCCGACCCTTGTGGCACTCTCTCGGAAAATCCGCCTCACGAAAAAATTAATGCAAAACAACACCATAACCATCTCGGACCGCTCTTCAAAACATGAGACTCCTAGGAAGCCAGTATCCCCAGAGAGGGAAAAAAGCAACACCTAACTACAGAAATCAATTGCAGCGAAGTCACTGTTCGTGGACCAATCCAACCCTTGTGTCTTTCCCGGAAACCTCCTGTCTTTTTCTCCCAAATCAATCCTATCCCCCCAGATCTTTGCCCCCACTTGTGTTCCATAAGGACCTCAGATACGCCTTGGTCCTCCCCCAGTCCTTAGGTGATACCCTGGCGAGCCAGGGTTTGCTGCTTCTGTTAACCATTTTGAGCCCCCCACAACCTCACCCCCGCCTGATCGCAGGCGAACGGCTTTAGATATTTCCCTTCTAAATGGCCTCTTATATCTCATTGGCAATTGATAGGCGACCCCACTTTCCGGCGCCTCCTTGGGGTTTTGGATGCGGTTTCATCGGTATAGATCGTATCTCTGATTCCTTAGAAACATAAAGCTGTCTCCTCCACGCGGCACACCAACTCAATAGGAACTTTTTCTCCTCACTTTCCTCCGGACGAGGTTTCCCAGAGTGAATCCGCTCCGTGAGTTGATTGTCTTCAGAACCCAAAGATGCGTAACTATAACCCATAAACCTGAAACCCCCCCATTTTGACCCTGGAATGCGGGTACAAGGCGCAGAACCCCCCCCCCCAAATAGCCCCAAACTTGTACAAGCCAACTGAGCCCCTATGTGAGTAGACTCTTCCTCTGGCCAGACCCTTTTTTAGAAAAGTCTTTGAGACCCATTTCCTCGACCCCACCCGTCATTCTCAACGACGATTGTTCGGATCCCGCGCAAATCTCAATTTAGTAACCATCGGATTAGGATTGATAGACCCTCGCCAGCTGGGTGACCAAGTCCCGATGAGGACTTGGATCCAATCCTTTGCTCACCGTTAATTCTTGAACCCGCTCCTTTTTCCCGTCAGGATACGGACTCTTTCGTGTTCCTTTTCCCGGAAACCACTACAAACTTTGATTAATACGGCACTCTCTTTGGGTTTGTTAGATTCCGATTTGCCCCCAAGTCCGCTGAGTCCGACAGTCGCCAATCTGGCGACTAATACCTGCGTCCTCCCTGCCTGAAACTGAACTTGTTGGTGTGGGTAGATGTTCTAGGATTATACCTGCGCCCCGCATCGAGAAGCACCCTTCCAATTATAAAGCAGCCTCTCATCCCGTTCAGGAGAACTTCTCGCGCTGGATTAATGGCAATTAGTTAAAAACTATCAAAAGCCCCACTGTCTTCTCTCTGTCGGACTTTTCGTTCTGAAGCCCCCCTTTTTCAATAAATGCTCCTCCCCAATTTCCAGAACTATCTCTGGCCTGAGCCAAGTATGAGGAATCTCGACCTTCTAGACGCCTCTTCCAAGGCCTGCAGAAATGCGGTGAGGGTGCTAACAACTAACTTCCCCCTGAGACTAGCTCTATTGTCCTGTATTGAAATCAGGAGGTTAAGAGCGGCATTCATCGCGGTCACGCCGCCTCACTGACGAAGAGAGCAATTAATTATCCGTGCGTAATTGCTCCTCGGCTCCTTAGAGCAAACCTGTGCGATTTTTCCGTAGGAAATTCCCTCGAGCAGGATTTCCCAGAACTTTCCTTGAAGACTGAAGTCTTCTTCTCTTTCCTCTATTGACCCTGCCCCTGCGTACCGTGCCGGATCCTTCTCTCTTACCTGCAACATCGATTTCTCGGGTTCCAATCGATCTCCTCTCCGTCCCGTAGCTCTTCCCCCGCGAATGACAACCCCGAACGGATACTGTTTCGCCTATCCTGCGTCCCAGCTTTGGCCCATCAAAAAGGGTACCTAATATTTCTATTGACATTCGCCAGTTACCAACGTTGCCCAAAGCACTCTAGAGGGGTAACATACTCTCATCATCTCCGAATCCCTTGGCGGGCAGATGTGTCGCGTAAGAGTGCCCTGTCGACACCGAGACCCTCCCGGACGGCGCTCCTCGCCGTCCTGCCCTCCACCCGGAAGACCCCGAGAATACTCTAAAACCTGATTGGTTTGTTCGTTTTTAATTCTTTTGTGTTGGCTCGGGTGTCCCCACGCCCCTGGCGATGCATTTAGGCCCTGTCTAAGATTTCTTTGACAAGAACTGAAGATAAGATTCCCAGCCAATGGCAGCCAATGAGTTCCGTCGGCTCTTCTCTTGTTTGTACTTTTCCCTCTTTAGACCTCCGACTTATGAATTCCAGAACCCCTATGAGCGACTCGCTGCCGGTGATCTTTTTTTTTCTCGCTCTTCCCTTCATTACCTTTATGTTGGATAGAAGTCGATCTCAATTTCTTTACGCCTTCCAATCACGACACGGTCCTGCCGCGAAAAACTTATCAGATATTGTTCTATAGCTCTCCTCAATAATAGTTGTGCTCTGAATCGCCTACGGCTCCCATAAAGGTTTTGGTGACTGCCCTTAACCTGTAGAGACCCGGCCCATTCGGCATTCAATTCGATTCCAACAAGTCCCGGCGGGAGAATCCTCTGTGCTTCCAAACCAGATTAAGTCCCCGACCTCTGTCAGATCAAATTGTTGATGGGACAAGGACTAAAGAGGGGCCTCAAGCTACTTTACGAAACAAGAGCAAAATCCCACGAACTTATTGACTGGCCATTCTTGCCGGTCATAGCAAAACTTCAGTCGTCCTCGGAAAGAAAGGCGAAGCCACCGGCATACGCGTTTGCGGTGAACCGCCCCCCGGAAAAATTCCAACAGAAGGATCAAAGCAATTTTCAACTACTCCCCCCTCTTTTCCTGTTTGATATCGATGCTGCCTTGATCCCGCCGAAGATAACGGCCCAGAATCGAAGATGACATCTGACGACCGAGTACTCAGCGTGATAACTCCAAAGGATTCGAGTTCTTACAGAGGAGTTGTACGAAGGGACCGATTTTGGGCGACCCTTTTGCTGCCCGTACCCGCCTCTCAGGAGCGCCTTTTCCCCAAATTTATTGGAGAGAACAACTTCTGAGCAGCGTACTTGTCACTCTTCTATAAATCCTTGCTTCTCCCCGCTCGGCCGATCTGATCCTTTACCTTCTATCTTTTTTTGATCTGTACAAGATCCTTCCCAAAAAGGACCCGGTACGCATTTCTGAATTCACTAAGCAGCGGCGGACATTGCCCTCAGTGCCGTCAAATAGCATGCACGAGGTTTAGTCGAGCTTTCAGCCCAAGATTTTGCCGATCTCCCCCCCAGCCCATGGACTAGTCATTCCTCTGTAGGCCGCTCCCAATGGAGCCTTGGTCCGCATTCCACCCCGCTCCCTCTTCCGTCTTCTGACCTGCAGTCACGCCGCTCTGGCTTCTTTGAGGCTCCCACGCATTGCCTGGGCACCAGGTGCGACGATGGTCTCACAACTGCGTGCCCGGGCTGTCTTTCGGGACTGGCGGTGCTCTCGTCGTCGGGAGCCGTGCGAAAATATTGCGCATTCCATCGTTTGAGCCCCGGATTTCCGAATTCTGACTTCGCCGGGCTCGCCCCCCTCGTATGCCCGGCCTTGGCTTCTTTCCCGACACACAGTGTGGCGTGTTGTGGCACCCACTTTTTCACCTTTTTTTTTTTAACTTTGTTTGTCTGTGCACAGTTTTGTGTGTGAGTGCTCTATATCTTGCCCCTGTCAAATACTTACCATACTCCCGCGACCTACTTTTCGTGCCTCAGTATTCCAGACGTCGGGGACTGGTGTGCGTCACCCCCACACCCAGGACAGTGTTTATGCCTTGTGCAACGTGAGACCCCGTTTCCCCTGTTACGACTTTGATTGATTTTGGCCCAGACAGACAACTTCCACTTTATTTTATGCGTGGAACGACTCCCCCCCCCCTTCTCACTGACAAACAGCACACGTGCTACACCTCCAATAATTCAGCTGAAGTAGTCCCCAATTTTGCCCGATGTAGTTCGGACTCCCCACTAAAAGCACCGACCGGTTCCCGTCGACTTGAAGGAACCAGGAATCAAAATTCCCCGAAGTTTCCCTGCAAGACCCCCACGACGCGTAGTGTGTACACCATAAACGTTTAGTGGTCAACACTTGTCGTGTCTTCGAGCAAGCTTTCCGACCATGGTTTTGGCCTTTATCCATTTCAAGTCATCTGGAAGACAGGAGAGATTACTGTCCCTACATGACGTGTTTCCCCGCCCCCAGAAGTTGATTCCCGCTTCGCAGATCCCGCACCGCCCGCGCACAGTTTATTTCTTGGGCCACTGTCGCGTTGTTTAAACTCGATCCCGATTTCCAAGTATTCACTTTCCTGTTTGCAGCGTTTGATGCGGTCTTTTTAGCCTGTCAGGCGATCTTGCTCCAAGAATCCACGCTTGAACCCCATCTTCCCTCGCACCGTATCGGTTCTAGGCAAACGACCAGTTTCCGTCGCTGCGAGACGGACTTTTATTATGACCCAAGTATGTTTTCTTTCGTCAACCCCCCTCCCTAGGAGGCCTTTAGAGGGTCGCTTTGTGAAAGCACCCCCTCAGGGTTAAAGCCGATACCCTATTCAGTTCCTGTCATGCGATAAATCTTGTCTAGGTAATTCGGGGCCCTCGGCCGCCTTTCAGCTTTGATCTTCTTGAGGCTCGTCCCCTGATAGACAGAGCACATTTTCCGAAGTTTATCCCCCCTTCTTAGTTTGGCCCGGGATGTGATCGGAGTATTGCCCGGGTCCCCCAAGATCATCTTCCATGTACTTTCTAGTTTGATTCATCATGATGTAGCAGCAGTAGGATTCCCTGCTATTTCCCCTCGATTTGGACTCCTGAAAAGTTTTCCAATTCTTTTTTCCTTCGGTTGGAGGTGACGATCTTGACCGGTGCCAATGCAATGGTTTGATTTGAGTTAGATTGTTTGTAATGTTCAGCGCCCGGATATTGCTCCCCGCTTGTTCTCCGCTCCTCTTTCTTCTAATGTCAATCTTAGGAGAAATCTTCTCTATTTTCCTTGTCCTGCTGCTCTCCCACTCATCGTTCCTTGTGATCGATCACTCCATTGACGTATTGCTTTCTGCTCTGCCCTGTTCCATGTACCTCAAAAAATCTGGCCCGTCGTACCGGATGAGCCATGTGATGAAAGCCTGATTCTCAGGCTTCCCTACAGAAAGGGTGTTGTTTCCTGATAATAGCACTTTGCCTCGTCGTCTGCGCCAAGAGAATCTCGGGAGGACAGAGGATTTCCGGCCGAGAAACACGTCCCCCCCGACCTGTGCACCATGATCACCCTAGGTCCCTTCCTCAAACTGTCGCTTCCTGGTGATGCGCGGTATCTCTGCCAGCACGGCATTTTCTTGTTTGCCATATCCACGCTGGAATCGGCCCCCCCCCCCTTGAACTCAAAAAAGGATTTCTCCGGATGACAAGTATACCCTTGGGCCTATTCGGCGCGTGACGAGTCTTTTTTGCTTAGATTCTATCAGGTTTGGTTGAGAATCACCTGCGATTCTCCTTAGATATTATCTCGTTTAACTCCGTTGTGAGAGAGTGCGCCGAACTCATTTCCAATCATTCTATCCCATTCGCAATTCGACTCCTTCTCGGTACAAGGCCTTTCAGCGTTTTTTTTTTTTGATTCCAGCTCAGTATCCCCTCCTGACGAAGAACGCCTTTGCGATTAACGTTTTTTTTTAGATTCACAAGCGTCATGATATGGCCCACCTTCAAACTGGCGTGCTGGAATTAAGAGAAAGAGAAAGTCACCGCGCATCTAGTAAAGGGTGCAAACTGGTTCTTTTCCCAAATTCAACCTTCTCATGAACGATGATGGAGGAGTTGTTGATAGTTTTCTGGAAGCTTTTTAAAAAAGCACTCGAGGCATCCTCATCCTCCCCAGCGCGATTAATGCTCCCCCCCCCTACAAAGTGCAGAGTTTATTCTTTTTGACTTATACTCGTATTTCCCTTCTTTTCTTTCCCTCTCGGGGTTGCAAGATTTTTTGATTATTTTTTTTCCAGCCCGTCACTTTGTCAAAATATTCTCCACCGCCGTTGTAGAGTTTCTTTTTCGCAGGACCACAATCAAATCGGAAGCCTTTCACCCCTCTCTATTCCGCGACAAGCCCTCTAGCCCTCTGATGAAATAGCCTCCCCCAGACTCCTCCAGAAATCTAATACGACCTTGCGGCAACACAGGAGCGTCGGCCCCCTTCCAGATCTGACACACGACAACCTTTCAGCTTGACATGCAATGGTAACTCCCCCAAACAGTTCCCAGCTCCCGCATATAGGATCACCCCAAATCACCCCCGTGATTCCCAGCGTGCCTCTTTAAGAGACACGCCGATCCTTGGCAACCCTCATGATTCGGGTATACCACTCGCAGTAGCATCCCTTATGGATTTTTCCCCCCCCTGAGCAAATAAGATAACACACCAAAGGTCCATTCTTCCAGAAAGGAGGGCTCCTTCTTCTCTTACATACCCTGCTACTTGAAATCAAGAATATGGCGATCCAAATCTGCCTTGACCATGAAGGGTGGTCCCTCCTTTCCAGTCCGAGAACACAGATAGGTTACCTGAGGTTACCTTAATTACGAAACTAAAGATACTTAAGACCGACGCGGACCTCCCCCATCTTGACTTTCGTGTATCGTTGGTCCTCTCATGACGGAGAGTTTTAGTCCCTCAACCCCCCCCCCCCCCCCCCCCACAGAGTCAGCACTTGTTATTTCAGCTTTTGGACGACCCTTTCCCCTTTGTAACCAACCCAAATCCCCCACAGGTCCTGGGAATTTGAGGGGTCCCCCCTGGTCAAACCCCTCTGACGTGAAGTTTAAAAGTCCCTTCTCTACATGTTGAGTGAGGCCTTTGCTCCAGAACCCGTTCGTCAACTATTGTCCCTCTCTGCACCCCTTTACTCCAAATACTCCGTCTTCATCTTCCGAAGCTGACCCCTATTGCCCATGGCCACCCCATGCGTCCTTTCCTCAATCATAGGGAGGCTTTTATTTGGACACTACCCTTTGTAACGTTGGAACCGCCTCTACCTAGTGTTTTAAGAAAGATCTGTTCCCTCGTTCCAGCGAAGGGCTTTTCGTAGTGTTTTTTAAGGTAAGCACCATCATAAAAAAAATTATCCCTTCATTTTTCTCGTCCAGATTGATGGCTCTTTCGCCCTTCCGAGACCACCTGCTTTTTAATCCTCCTCAATACTCATCGTCGTCATTTACCTCTCTGACTCTGGTGGAGGACCCGGCAACTGGTTATTTTTGGTACTATAAGGGAGCAGTTCATTTGCAATCCCAGAGGAGAAGCCCCTCTTCCCCCGAGAAGGCCTCCCGACCTCTGACGATCGATCTCGGCGCCGGCGTTGATATTTTGATTTTCTTTCAAATGACTCCCCCCCCCCTCCAGTGCAACTTGCGCACATTATTGTAGTCTGCCAACGTTTTTCGACGTTCCCCTCCCCCTGTACCTTATCCCCTTCACCTATCGCTTTCTTGAAGAAAGCATATCTCCCGAGCTGATCTCATCCCCTTTAAAGGTGAAGATTTGCGGGGGTAAATGAACAATCCTAAACCTGGCCGATTTCGACGTCCTCCCCCAGGCCCGAGAGGAAAGTTTGTTGCTTAAATGAACGTCTTTGCTTCCATTAAGCTTAATCTTGGCATCTTCCTGCCTATAGTGCTCCCCCCCTGGTGCGGACTGATTCTTTGAATGGACCCCCCCAGCTGCCCTCCTCTTTTCTCCATCCCTAGGGTTTTAATGATTCCCCTGCACTTTGTCGCCGATGGAATCAGTGGCTAAAGTGGCGTGTTCGCCCTCCGTAGGAATCACTAAAAGATATAAATAGCTCGCCCGGCCCCATTCTCTCAGCGAGTGATAGACCCCTCGTACAGCGTACGATGCTAAGCTTTTTCCCGTGCAGCCTTGGACCGAAAACAGGGAGGGACTCTTCCTGATATCATGGAAAGAACATTTCCCCCCCCACACCCACCTTCTCGGGCCCCACGCCAGGTTTTCTCCCCCGATATTTCTTGGCGTGTGATAGACAGCTGATCTCCTGCGTTTGCTGCTTAGAGGCGTAGCCGGCTTATATTCTCGCTGGCCAGCCAGAGAATCCATACGAGTGGTATGTTATTTCCTTTTTTTCGTTGCTTTTGCGGGTTTTTTTTTTTCCGCCTTTCGTCCCCTGTTCGGAATACTTAGCGACTGGTGAGTTGTGTTTTTTATAGATGTTACTACCTCGATCTAGTTTTTTCCAAGTAGGGGAGGTCCGCGTCCCCGTCAGATGTAATTTTGAAAATTTGATGCTCCCCCTGTCGTCTCCGTTGTAGAATGATGTCCTCTCACCCGTTCTTATTTGGTAAGAAGGTCCTTTATAGGCACTCTAGAAGAAGGTCCAATTCCCCCCTGCGCGCCCATTCTCAGGTTCTCAGTCGACCCCATTTCTTCATCTCCCTTTTTTGTTTTGTTTTCTCATTGACCTCCTCGCGAAAGAAAGGTGTGAATGTCAGAGTACAGGTTCTATCTTCCTCGGTAGAGCAATATCTATCCCCAAAGAATACCATTTGGGATCTTTACTGAATGGATTCGAACCCCAGACCGTCAATCCTCTGCATCTAATGCACGGGTGTTTCGGCAAATCCACGTAATTCAGTTCGACTCGCCCTTCTTCCAAAACCTAAAATTGACTTCACATTCCCCAGTGTCGGAGTCCCTTCCCTTTTTCATTCCTCGCACACTTCATTCGCGGACGAAAATACAGGTCCCATGTTCCTCTCAGCCGGATGTTTTCCTGCCCTCTAACTGTACCCCAAACCAAGGTGTAACCTCCTGAAAAGACTAAGCCTCTTACTCCTCTGATGAAGGGAATTCAAGACCCGACAGTCCCCCCGCTTGACGAGAATGCCTGAAATCCCATCTTCCCCCCTTCCCCCCCAACTCCGCAAGAAAATTCTGCCTGGATTTCCAAGATGACTACTTTGCACTTCTTTTCCTTTCCTCTCGATAGGATTTTGGAAAATTTTTTTCTTAGACCCTCACTATGACTTTTCTCCTCTTGGTGGTTCACCCCAACCTTCTTTTTTAGACACTGTTCCTGAGCCCCAGAGATTTGTATACTTTCCCCCCCTCTGCTTGATGCGCCAAACCTCTTCCTCGGCGCGATATTTTTCCGGTTCGGTTCTCTTGTTCTGCCTAACAAGAGATTTACAAAAGGCCCCATTCCTATGAATTAAAGGCATTTCCCTCGTCCCAAGCTCGCCGGTCGCTTCCTATTTTCCCCCCCAGGCTGGAAATACTGGGGCCTTTTTCCCCTGGCTTTAATAAGTTAATCATTCCCTTTTTCCCCCTTGATTTGAATAAGACTCCCCCCTGAAACCCTTCCTGGCCCCCCCACGATCATTAATCTTCTGGAGTGCGTAATTCCCTCCTTCCTCCAACTTTAGCCGGCCTCGGTCCCGCATTGAACTACTGCTCTTACAAGAAGATTTTAGAAATGATTGACTTCTCCTCCCAGGGGGGTCCCCCTTGATTGCATTTAAAAACCTTCACCTTTTTCTCCCGAAAACTATGCTCCTTAGATCAAGTCCCCCCCCTTTCCTACGTAGGCGTTCACGGACAGCTAGTTTTCCTTTCCTCCCCCCTTTTATTATATTTAAGGATAGACTCCCGAGGGACGTGTGGTCTCTCTCCTTGAGATAAGAAACAAGGGAGTTTCTGTTTTCAACACGTATGGGGGGGGGGGTTTTTTTGTGGGAGTGGGGAGGGGTGCGGGGGGTTTAACTTTGTGGGGTAGGGGGATGTGGGGGGTTGGGGGGGTTGGGATAGTGGGGGGGGGGGGGGGGGGGTCGGGGGTTGTTCGTGGGGGTTTTTTTTTTGGGGGGGGAGGGGTGGGGGTGGTGCGGGGGTGTGGGGGTTTTTGGGGGGGGGGGGTTGGGGTGAGGGTGGGGGGTCGTTTGAGGATTTTTCCTCCTTTCTGAATGAAAATAGCGCTCGCCATTCTCCTGCCTCGAGAAGTAGGCTTAAGCTTCGTTAGTGTTTCCTTTGACTTCCCGATGCGGTTTTTTCGTTAGCTCGCTGGGCTTTGCGAATGATTTCATCCTTCTCCCGTCAGAACAAAACACTTTCAACTTCTCCTATTGTACAGTAGGGAGAAGAAGGAAGGATCCGCTTCCCCTAAGGGAGTTGGGTAGCGGTTATTCTCGGGCCCTCGTTCGAGCGGCAACCCAAAAATAGCGAGAATCCCTACCTGA
>Ga0179591_1262456_pt1 | contig 22539 bp, 20 predicted proteins | sample CZOMad2_1_08_16f_FD_182891 | JGI IMG/M metagenome (GOLD analysis project Ga0179591, IMG submission 182891) | Vadose zone soil fungal communities from Angelo Coast Range Reserve, California, USA - CZOMad2_1_08_16fungal (PacBio error correction) | ecosystem: Environmental > Terrestrial > Soil >... | reverse complement strand
TCTGATGAGACAAATAGCCCTATTTCACCTGGCGCAGTCACCCCAAGCAATCGACTTGGCTCCCCGATTTGTCTCTTTTTGAATGACTTCAATTTTCCCATTTCCTCACTGTGCATCCCACCCCATGGACCTCTTAGGCCTCCCCCCCCTGTTAGTTCCCCCCCGTCACAGAGCTCAGAGACCAATTTCGAAGATTGGTCGGTCGTCTGGAACTGCCGGCCTAACCCAGGTTGTCCCCTTTCTCTTTAGCCTTCTATGACGAGTCAAGTACTCCCAGTGGTTTGTCCCCCCCTTTATTCCCGATCTCCATATTCTTTTTGGATTCGTTGAGCCTTGATTCTTCCAGCTCCGCCTTTCGGGAAGTTTAACCTCCCCCGGTACTATTCACGTGAATCTAGCTTCACATCGGACTTATCCTTGAGACTTTGTATAAGATGACTCCGCTTTACTAGGCTTAGTGGTGAGTTGATATTGGCTCCCCCAAAAGTACCCTCCCTTTTAGGGAACCACCCCCGTATCCGGGGGGCTATGTCTCCTTCGTCTTTCAATAGCGCATTCTATGACGCCAGATCCCCATCATCAACTGCAAGGCGAATCGAAAACCCCCTACCCATTGCCAAACTAAACTTCGTGAATTCATGGTGTTCCTCCTTCAAACACCCCGTTTCTCCTAGTTTTTTTCTTTTGATAGATGTGCAGTGTCCGATACATCAATACCCCTCCCCTGCCCGCCGCGTTTCCTGCTCGAAATAAAGGCCTTTTTTTCTGGGATCGAGCGCGTTCCCTTTTTACGGCGTCTTGTAGTGCTTTTCATCTTTTTTTGTAGAACTTATCAGAACGGAGCAGACCTTTCTCCCCCCTCCGGAGCTCTTTTTTACTCTCCGACTCGCCTTTCCCGAGCCATTGCATCATCCGGCTCCTTCTCTCAACACTGTCCACAAGTCAGGAAGCAATTTCTTCCGTTATGTTGCCAATACATGGTAGTCCTCTCTGGCTGTTCCAGAGGAAAGTATCAGCTGGAGTTTGCCAAGTCCGAAGATAGAAATGATCCCCTCCTGAAGTATTGAATATTTTGAGGTTTTATTGGGCGAAAGAAACGTAAGACAACTTGAGTCTCAGGGAATCGTCGCCCCCCCCGCCCTTTTAACGGAGATTTTCCTTTTTCTACTAGCAGTATATTCCCCACCAACCCCTACCCTACCAGCCGCAGGCTCATACTCTCCGCCCTCGGTTGACTTGCCCTGCCCTTTGATTTCCTCGATTGATCCCTCTAGTTGATATGATGCCCAAGGTCCCTGACGCCGTCCACAGATTTTCCTCTCCTTAGATGTTGAGATGTTTGTCCCGCGCTTCCTTTGTACTGTCAGTCCATAAGTGCCCCATGTTCCCGGAACGTTTGAGGCTTGCTCGTCGCCCTCCTTGAGACGATGGGGAGGTTCTTCCCTCCTCCCTGGAATTCATTTTTTTCTTCTTGTTATCTCGCCCTGCAAAAATTCTACCTGTTTTTGACACCGTAGGTGTTAGGACCTTCTTTTGAGGTGACAGCGGAGATTTTGCCCCGTCATAGCACCGGTCCCCCCCAAAACTGCGTCAGGCTCGCGTCTACCTGCCCCTTTGTACGTCGTTTTACCCGTTCCTTCAGGTATCGAAGTTTAGGGAAGTGCCAGTTTCGATGCTTTACGGAGTCTTTGGGTTTATCGCGAGGTTCGGCCCTCCCCTTCCCTTCCCCTTCGATCGGGCGTGCTCTGACTGCTTCCTGTTCGATGTCGTTTTTTTTACTCCGACCCCTTTAAACCTTTACAAGGCGCGAGCCTTCAACACCTCTCGATCCGATCCCGGTCCCGCCCCTCTTGAAGCCTTCCCCTTCCTCCTGCCTTTTATACTTGAAGAAATTTTTCTTGGTTACTTGCGGTTGCCGCCCCCAACTTCTGATTGCCCGTATCCTTCCCCCTCCGCTGTATCAGTCGAGTGTCTCCCTTCGATTTTTCCTGTCCTGATCAAAGTGTCGCTGCGTTTTTGTTGTTTGGCCTTGCAGTTGCCCTTCGCCACTTGCAAAGCTCGTTCCCGAGTCTCTGATTTCACAGAAAACTTTTTCCCCTAGCAATACTCTTAGGAGAGCACGCCGGTTGAGACCCCGTTTCATCGTAGAGCTCCGATTTCGTACAGCACTCCCCAGCTAAACGTTTCTCTTGTTGGATTTTCTCTGTTTCTTTGTTGATGCGCGCTCCCCCCCCCCCCCAAAACCTCCACCCATGAAACCGTTCCTTGGACATATGTACATTTCTTTTCCTTACTCCGTTGTCGAGTGATGTCATATGTGCTTTCCCTAGTCCTTTGTGCCCTTCTTGTTCGTTTTGGCTATGCGCAATCCTTCCCGTTGAACCCCTAGGTCTTTTTGGAGGTTTCTTGATGTACGATCTGTTCCTCTACTTTCAGAACACGACTGCTTCACCGTCGTGCTCTCCCTCCTCGTGATTATCTGTCGTCCAAATCCCCCTGTTAGTAAATTTTACCCGAGTTTGCACCCTGTGATACCCCTGAAATGCACCTCCTTGGATTTTGGAACCGCGGATTCGATCTCCGACAGACTTTCCTATGTTACACTCGACCTCCGCAGATTTGGGTAATTGCCCAATAATTTTCTTTGTAGTACCGCCATCAATTAACGTCCATACCATCTCTTGGATTTCCGGATACGAGGCAGCCGTGCTGCAGGTTTCTCAACTCGGGAAATTGTGTCTTCATCGACTTATTTGAAAAGGCTGCTCAGACCTTCCCCCAGGAACTTTCAGGTGTGAGGTATCTTAGTCCATCATGAGTCCAAGAAGGGTGGCTCTCCCTTCGGTCTTAGACCCCTCCCTAAGTGGCAGTTCTCGGGCCGAACCTCGCCCTCTAACCGCCCAACCCCTCCACCCATCGTCTTTTTTTTGCTTGTTTCCCAAGCAGATCTTTGCGACCTGGGGATTCTATGGCAGGACTTGATTTTTCCCCAGACCGTAAATTTCCTCTAGACCGCGGCTTTGAGTGGAGGTGTGTATGGGTATTAAGTGGCACCTCCTGTCTGGGCACATTTCTTCTGATACACCTCGCGACTTCGCCCCTCCCCCAGGCGGATTGTCCATCAGTCCTTTTTCGATCTCCCCTAGCAGATGAATAATTTGAGAGGTGATTTACCTCACATTTCAGTATTCGTTCTTACATCTTTCCTCCGCAACGTGGCCCCGCTACCGACGGCGCGGCTTCTGTGAGAACTGAATCTACAACATGCCTTCGCCCCTGCCGAAGCTCCCCCCTTTTTACTTTTTCTCTGGTACGCTTCCCGGGACACAGCAGTCCCTTTGTGTCCTCTTCCATTCTATTGGGCAAAATCTTTCACTGCCCCGCGCGTCAAGGTCCATCCTCTTCTTCTATGTCGTTTAGGGCTTCGCGGTCTCTTTCTCGTTTTTCCTCCTTTTGACACCCCCAATTTCGCTTGTACATTGCGGTTTTTGTTTCCTCCGATTCCCCCCCTTTCCTCTCCTGTTTTCTTTTGCTGATAAACGACCACGATATTAACTCTTAATTGGGTCCCTCGTCCCTTTTCTCTAGGACGTTCCTTTGGAAAACGCCATCATGCTGTTCTTTTCCCCCTCTGCCCTAGAGTGTAGCCAAATGTTTCGTTTTCCCTCCATAAAGCTTTTTATTTCTGAGACAATTTCGCCCGCATGTGGCCTGGATGATGCCAATGTTCGGAATTGCTCAAGCGGAGAGCAACTCTCCTTCCGATTGGCTCTTTTGTCTTCGGTCTCTTGAGCAGATGATCCCAGTCTTAATAATAAGGCCCCTTCCAACTATTAAGTCGCGGCTGTACCCAATTTTCCTGCTGTTGCTTTCCCCTACCCTCAGCCATGTTTTCCCAGCAGGACTCTTGAGTAGGTTTCGTTATATCGCCCTTCCCAGCAGCAAACCATGACAGAGCGCGTAATAACGCGAACAGCTAGAACGGGTTTTTCAGGCGAACACCTTTCCTTCCTATCTTGTGACTGTCGTCGTTGTTGTTTAGGTAGTTGCATTCGTCTTTTTGATTGGATCTGCGTTTTTTCATCGCCTTTTTCCCCCCCGCGATGCTGAATTCTGACCAAAAGATAGAGGTTGTGTCCTCTCCGTTACGGTGGTTCCCACTTTCCCCCACCAACGAACCCTGGGCCTACCGAGGGAGGCTATACGACAAAAGTACGGATATTTCCTCTTGTAGCCTTTCGATATCGGCGACCCTTCCCTTCGGGTTTCCCCTTTGCTCCGCGGGTGACCCCTCTAGACACGACCTGTCATGTTTTCCCTGGTTTTCCAATGATAGCGACATCCACCCGAAGTTCGCTGTCGAGCGCGCTCCCCCCGAAATTTGACCCCCCCCATTGTTCATTCTGAATTAAGAACAGCTGGCCCTCCGGTGAGACTTTTTTTGCGGTACGGCAGTTCATCAGCCGACCGCCACCACTCCCGCTCCAATAACCCGATCTTCCGTTTATGATGCCTATACAGCGACTGCGGCAAGCCGTTCTACGTCGCCCGTCGCCACTGGTTCGCACTCTTCATTCTATGTGAGAAACTAATCTGTCCATTAGATGGGTCCTTTTTTTTTTTTAAATTGCCGGCCCATCGTGTTGAACCTGGGCGAATTTTGTCCAGGCCGCGTCCGTCCCCCTACGCGGACGACCACTTGCTTAATTAATGGTCTTACTGGTACACGATACTGGTGTTGCGACGTTTAACGACGTGTCCCTCACCTCCCGTCGGTGATCCCGCCCCCTCCCAAGCCTGTGTTAACGGGCGCGTTTGACCAGGTGTTCACATGACACCCAGAAAAATTTCTTAAAGAGGCTGACACCACAACGGAATTCTTTTTTGGCACGGATGCCGCCCTTTATACACTGGCAATTAAACTGCTGAACCGTTTTTCTCAGTTCCCACCTCTGCTCTTGGATGTTTCGGACCTTGAGTTTTTTCCCCCTAAAGACAATCGGACACACTTATCTCCGTTCCATCCCTGGTACTCACGGATAACGTCTGCCCCGAGGTGAACCGTTTCCTCTGATGATACGCCTTTGCACAAAGTTTGTGTCTTCTGAACGGCTAGTTCCATATTGTTCCCTAGGGTCCCCTGGAAAAATATCTGTGAACGCGAGGTTGTTCAATGTCTTTTTTCCTCCCAGTTTTTCAACCGGGACACACCTGGACTGGTCCGGGCCTTTAAATGTTGACATTCCTTCCTTTTCCTCATACCATTAGACGTTCTTCCCCAACGAAAGGAGGACGATGTTACAGATCGAGACTAACACAGCAAGTTTTCTTCAAATCTCCTTTTGCGTTCATCCCAAGTGCGCCCGGAAGACTTCTTTCCTTCTGAACGGTCCTCTTGACGTTGAAGTGGCGCATAAAGGTATCCTTCTTCCCATGTGAACACGGCTTGTTACCCCTAACACTCGGCTTCGCAGTGGTTTAGGGTTATCCCGGTGTTTTCCTCGCGCGATTCCCTTTTGTATTAAGAAGCCGAGACCCCGTTTTTAATTCTTTTTCCCCCTCTTTTACCGTCTCGACTTGGGTCGGGACGACTGGTGAACGGTAGTACATCCAGAACCCGCGCAAGAGGAGGCTTTCCTGTTTGGTATGGTTTGATACAAGTCCAACTAATGGCACCCGTTGTGTCGCTTCAGCGACCTTGTCGCCACCTCTTTCCTTCCTCTCCTCTCCCCCCCCCCCTGCCGTTGTGAAACTGCGTTATTTGCCAGGAAATCGTCACCATCTTATTCTGCCTTTTCTGTCTTTCTACTTGGAGTCTGCGCCTGGCCTACTGCCGGTCATTTGACCTTTTCCTCTTATTCGGTTCTCCGAAAATCTGATCCTCGTTTCTTCCCTCTATTTTCATCCCTAATGTTCTTGCCTTCTCGTTTGAGGCCCGTTAGTGGCAAACATAAACCCCTCTCGGTTGATTAACCCGCCCGATGCCCCAGCCTTTACAGCTAACGTGAGAAGCAGCCCCTGCGCATTGTTCCCCTGCCTCTATTTTTGTATATTCCGCATAGGGATTTCAGTCCCGACCGCAACTGCTTTCTCCCCCTCCCCCTTGGTGTTCTAAATTCCAGGTTTCTTGCCCCGATCATCCGTTCAAATCCCCCAATTCTGTCCCCCCCGAGCTTTGAGGTATGCTTTTCCTGCTCCAGGCGCGCCGTCGGCGCGCGTTACCCTCGCTTTGAGAATGTTTTCTGTAGAGAGGTCTTGTTTAAGTCCGGAACAAAGCCGTTAGTTTACCCGCAACCACACGGTCCTCCTTTTGTTCTTGACGTGACCCAGATGAGTTCCTTCGATCGAGTGACTCTTCCTCATAGCTCGGTTGAAACTTTATGAACGAACAGCCTCGAATGTGTTGCGTTTTTGTCAAGCGACATCCCTTTTTGTTTGGGGCTTTCGTTTTACCTGTACGAGTACGCTCGACTTCGCGACCTCAAACTGCGCCCCCTTTGAAGCAAGTCGCTTAACCTTCGCAACCACTCCGTCTTTTTCCTCTTTCGGATAAAGGCCCGTTTCCAGTTGATGTCGACTTCTTCCCAATGGGCTCGACCTTACCCCGCCCGATCTCCCCAAGCGAACGCCGGTTGGAAACCCCCCGTTCTGATTTAGGTTCTTCTCGTCTCAATAGAGGACTTGTTTCATCTACAGTTGGGTTCTCATGTTTAATTTCCTCACGGTCATCGGCCCCTCGACCCGTACGTTGGCATTTTTTTTCTTCGGGCGTTCGCTTTTTTTTTTGAACCTGGGGTGGGGTTTTTAGAATTGGACCTTCCTTCAAACGCCGACACGGCCCCGAGTTCCTCCGACGGATTAGTCTAGAACTTCTGTGTGTGCGCCACTCTTCTTTCCTTGCGTCCGGTTGATGTATGATTTCGTAGTTACAGGCCCAAACGCAGCGTCCCCCACCCTTTTTCAATGCCCACAAGCCACCAGACATTGCCTCGTATGGACTGTTTTTTGTCTACGGTTTCCCCCGCTTCTTCCCCATCTCGTTCACGATCGCATTAGGGGAAACATTTCATGAAAAAATCGGCCCGTGTCGTGTTGTTTCAACTCCCTCCTCTTTTTCTGTGGACTGAGCACTCCGCTCTCCATGCTCTGACTGGGTTAAGATTTTTTCTCTGCTGCCTACTCGCATGGGCATCCGCTCAAGTACTCCCAACTTTCCAGTTTGGCCCAAAGAATGCTTTTCCCCGGACGGTTATCGGATCAATCCGGCTTTCCATTGTAGCCCTTGGGTGTGCGAACTGTTTCAATCACTTTGGGATATTTTTCTCCCAAGTAAGTAATTGCCCTCTGCGGTGGTTTTTCTCGCCCTGTTCAGCCGAATCCTGGTCTCCCTTTTCTTCCCCCCCCTCTAAGTTTTCTCCCAAAACTCCCCAGCAGCGATCATTTACGCAGCTTCGGCGACATACGCTTTTCCAACTTCGTCTAGATTTTCGGTCCTCCCCCCTGTTGCCTTTTCCCCCGCTCTACTTTCTTGGTCAGTTGAGGCGCGGCTCGAACCTAAACGTCGTCCCCCCAAAAATGTCGATTCAGTATTCAGCTTCCCGATTCCCCCCGATGCGTCCAATTCCCCTAAGATTTCCCTCGTTAGGAATAGGTACGCAATTTTTCTCAAAGTCGCTGTTCTCGACCCCCTACATTGTCGCCAAAGGTGGCCCTCTTTTTTCCACTCACACCCCATCTTTTTTCCCCTTTGGTTCCCCTGTGTACCTTCCCCACCGCTTAGTCTTCACAAAAGACTTAACCTTGTAATCATGGTCTGCCCCACCAAAACTTCTCTTCTCTCCCCTTATAAATTTCCATGGATCGCTCTCTTTCCCCCCCTTTGATCAACCGACCCATGAGAGACCCCCCAGTCCGGACTTACCTTCATATAAGAACTTCTTGAATAGGTGACTTATGCGACCCGTTTCTTTTGCTGCCTCCCCCAGATTGCGAAACACACTTCAATCTTTCCCGTCTTATCTTTTCCCCCGTAAATTCTTTATTCCCTTGGAATGAACCTAAAACCTAAAATTGCTGTCGGATTCTTATATCGACATCCAGTCCACAATCTTTTCGTGTTGCGTGTGGCTACCGATCGGAAGTTTCCCTCGATGGGCGCCCCCCCCCGTACAATTGTCCACCTTATGAACCACCTTTTGATCCTTTTGTCACGTTATGACTCCCCTTACCGGCGAACCTTTATCTCGCGTTCTTTTCCCTGCTTGACGCTAGGAGTCTTGCGGACCCTCTGCGTCTTTCCTTCCCCTTTCGAAGTGTCGAAAATAACTGGTGTTTAACACAGGTTCCCCAATAAGGCGCGTCCCCGACCTCATGAGAACGTTATCAGTGACGGGTGGTTTTGGGGGTGGTTGCCCCCCTCCCTTGACGGCGAGGGTTTCTTTCCTTGAGTGATGGATGTACAGAAAATCTTACAATATAAGCAGAGTTGGGCACTGTAAGATCTGGGGTCATTTCCGTTGGCTCCTGCGAATACGTGCCGGGATAAACTTCCGTTGTGTTTTTCTTTACGATCTTTCCGCCTGCTTTGGTTCCAGTATCCGGATGAGTTTCCCCCCCTTGCTAGAGGCTTTTTTCCCCCTTCGAAAGCCTCGGCTTGACGGTGTTTTCTTTCCACGACATTGTAGGAATTTTTCTCGTCAGTAGACCCCCCCCCCGTATTATCATTCGAGTCCCCGGCCGTGACCCTGCCTATGGTCGTGCGAGCCTCCGGGCCTGGACCCAATCTCCCCTGTCAATGCTGTTCACATTCAGTACTGGTAACTTATTATGAGCAATTTTTATGCCAACGGTGCGCCGGGTCGACCTGGCTGCCGCCGGTCTCCCCTTTTGTCTCTTCCTGTCATTAGACGAAGACTTTATCCAGGATTTTCTTTGCCCCTGAAGATGTTGCGGTTAGCTTAACTGACGCCCTCCCCCACCAGTTTCTCCCCTTTCCTTTAGCCAAGGCCTCAGAGTTGATACACCGTTGGCCGGCGAGCTCCTTCTAAAGACGAATTCCGTTTTGGATTAGTCCTTTCATTGTCTCGGCCTCCTTTTATTTAGGGTAAAGCGATAACGAGAGAGTTGAAAATATTAAAGTCATCGACCGAAAAGACCGTATCGTGGTCTCCTTTGGCGAGAGCCTTGCTTCCTCGTCTCCTTCTTTCCATTGGTTTTCTTTTTGGTGCATTAGTTACCCGATTCCCTCCCCTCGATCGCTGTTGTCTTCTGCGCCTTCGTTGGCATTCATTTCTCTAAGGAGACTGCCTCCATGATGCCACTCTTCCTCAGCCTTTCCGGACTAAACGAGAAGACTATGCTTACGTGTAAATTCATGTTTTCCTCAAAACCCTTTTCCTTTTCGCTTTTTTATCTTCTAAGCCTATTTTTTTTTTATGATTAACCTCCTAAATCAGCCCAAGCCGCCGGTGAGGCTACCAACGGATTTGGTCTAGGGATCGCTCCGATTCGGAAATTAGGTTTCACGCGCTACTGGTTCTTGCACAGCTGCCTGTCTTGATGATTGAAGAGGTAGAAGCAGTCATCCGACCCCGTGAGCGCTTTTGCCTCTAGGCCCTCTCCATTCGTATCCTCCTGGCCTTTAATTTGAATCACAGATCCCTTCCAGGTTTCGTGCGCCTCATTCCTACTCCATTTCGCGCCCCTGATTCCCTTGCTTCGTCCCCGTGAATAAAATCCAGGGTGCAACGGCAATCCCCCACCCCCCGATTTTCCCACTGCTCCCATGAAGATTGAATCTTTTTCGCGTGGTCAGGTTCTACAAGCGTACCGTCTTGACTTGGGAATAGCGAACCCCGAAAGTGAAAAGTCCCGTGGGCTTCACGCCATCATAGTCTGACACCAACCGCCTATCCCCTTGAGTCCCCTCAGCTTTCCGCACATTATACTCATCCTTTCCCCAAATCTTAAATCCTCTTTGGAGGATTCCGTATTTTCTTCCTGCTGCACACGTTCTGCGCGTCCCCCTTCTTCCTTCGCCGTAGATTTCCTCTGAGTGTCAGTTTGCATTTTTCGGAGATTTTAATATTCAAGATTACCCTGAGGCCCCCTTTGAAGTCACCCATAGGAGGCTATTCTGCCGCCCGGGCTCGGATGGGTGATTTTCTTAACTCCCAGCGACATTTGAGTGCTTGGGATTCCTACTTTTCCAACAATGCGCTGTTTGAGCGCACATCCTCGCGGAGGTGAGCGCTGTGTGGATCCCGCTTTTTTAACTGATTGCCCCATTCAACGCATCCCCCCCCCCCCAACAACCCGCGAGTCGAGGTCTACATTGAAATTATCGGGTCCACAGTAATAAGGTTTCTCGACAGCGTAGAAGGACGGTGCCAGTTCCCCTCTCAAGCTGGTCTGCCGGTGCGGGACTTTTGCCGTACACAATCCACCTTCGATCAGGCTTTCGTCGCGCGCCTGTCCCTGGTCTCCCGATTCGTGTTCCTTCTGCCTTCTCCCCATTCATCAATTTTGGCGCCCCTCCCGTCCTTCCCCATCCGTAGCGAAGAACCAACGCCTTTAGAACTGACCTGTGACTGCACTTCTCCTCTTTCTGAACTCCCATCTCTCCCCTTTTTATTTATAGTTTTTAGATATTTGACAAAACAGTGAGCATATTACCGTATCCGGCCCAACCCCGCGTTTATATTTCGAGTGTCAGAAGACTATTTATAAGCTAGATAATCATACCGCGGGATCCCGGAGTTGCAATTGAAGTGGCCCCTTATCTCTTCCCCTCCAAATTAAGATTAATCCAGTGCCCCCCCACCACCCCCTCCCCCCCCCCCCCCCCCCCCCCCCCCCTTTGTTTCCAATGATTTACAGCCAGATATCTCCGTCTTGACCCTGATTTTTATCTTGTTTCATGACTAGCGAACCTACTCGTTCGCCTAGCACGCAACCCGATCGACAACGTCTCCTTTTTGCTCTCGCTGCAAGGATCGACGCCATAAGTCCAAAGGTCTGTTCAACACATCCTCAATCCTCCTCCGTTGTTGTGTTTCTCGCTGATAGCTTCTCCTTTTCCCTGTGTATTGTCTTTCTTTCCCTCCATCCCTTTCCCAGACCGAGACCAATGTCGATACGTATACCTTTTTATAGACATAGTTCGCTCGAGTCCCGTCATGAAAACGACGGCGCTTTTTTTTATTTATATCGTCTTTCCCCCTGGTCATGGCGGACTCTCTATCTTTACCGTGGATTTTCAATCCCTTGGCTACCGTTTCCACTCACCCTTTCAACTTCCCTTAAAGAGTGAAATTGATTCCCCTACCCTCTCCAATGGCTTGGACATCTCCATTATCCCCCATCTCTCTTTGAGTTCCGGTAGCCGGATTAACCTTGCCAATCAGTCCTCAGTTGTGTCCGTCACGCCAGTTCCCATGTCCCCTTAAAAGGATCTCGGGAGTTTCCTCCCCTGGACGAGGATTTAAGTCCCAGTGCTGCATTTGCCTCCTCCCCCTCCCCTTTTTTTCCCCGTATAGGCCTTGTTTTGAAGGAGCTGTTTTTTTTGCGCCATCAATTGACACACTACCTGGACTTTCTTCTGGCACCCCCCTCAAGAGCGACATACAAGATTAGTGAGGGTATGTTGTTTCCGTCTGGGCTGCTCCGCATATCGATCGCCAGCAGTTGTCAGTTGCCTAGGGCCGGTTTTTTTGACCCCCCCGAGATCAACCGCCACTTTCTCCAAGCGCTGACTTCGACTTTCTACAGTTCTTCTGGACCTTTGATTTCGAGCAGCTGATTCCCTTGCCCTTCATACCTTACCCCTTCTCAGATGTGGAGTTTGGGGTAGGCGCGATCACGTTTCCCAAAAAACTTAGTCGGTTGATTGTTCCAACCATAGCGTACACCCGCGAATATTGGCCCGCCCACTTCCTTTCCTTGTGTATGGGTCCGATAAACGCGAATTTGAATTAAAGAGGGTTGATCCACCTCCCCCTCTGCCCCGCCCGTCGGGCCTTGATCTTCAGACCCTTCTCAAGACCCCTTCCTGGATCGCGGCGTCTGTGCTCTTACCGCTCCCACTCTCAGCTTCCTTCGCCCCATAATAGCAACCCTATAATCGAGGGATGTTTATAGGCCACAGTTGCAGCAGGCCCTGCTCCACATACGAATTTCGCCGATTCCTATCCCTTCCCCCGCTTTTGCAACTGTCAGCCAGATGGATTCATTTCGTCTCCTGCTTCTCTTGATAGCGTGGTTCATCTCTGCTTGCTTTACCGTTCCAACTTCATTTCCTGCCTGGCTTTTGTTAGACGTTCCCGCTTCTCTCCTTGTCTTACTTGCTTGTGGCTTTTTTCACCCCGGTCCCCAATGCTCCATTTCCACAAATGGTTCGCGGGATTGGCAGTGGTCTACACTCTGTTGTGACCGCTTTCTTCCGCAGCCGGATCCTCGGGCCTCGACCCCCCTGTGAGGGTGAACTACGTCCTTTCGTCCCGACTCTGGACCAGTTTTTCCCCTCTCTTTTTTCCGTTTTTTTTATATTTGCGTGGGATTCGGAGACTTGCTTCGAGACTGTTCGGTTTTGTTGAGGACCGGAGCTTCCTTGATGCCCACGATAATCATCATTCCCCCTTCCCTTCTTGGCCCCCGCTCCCCCCCCTGCTTATTTCCCTTTCCGCAGATAGATACGCCGCCCCCCACATAGCAGCTTAGAGGAACTGAACGCTGCGGCGTCGTTGTCGGAATATTAGCGATTTCGTTTAACCCACCGCTAAGCGGAGGAACAGATGATATTTTTCTCCTTTGTTGCTAGTCCCAAACATTAATTTTCAAGATTAGCTTTTCCGGTTGACTTGTGTAGCTTGTTAGTTTCGGCGCGAAGGCTTTTTCGTGCTGATTGTCTGATTCCTCGCCTTTCGTTTTTTATTCCCCATTTTAAGGAGACTTCTACCACCCAAGTGCCCTTGGTTTCGCCAGCCGATTACTTTTTGGCCAACTTTGCCACCCCAAAACGTCCCCCCCTGGAATATTACGCTGTGTTTTTTTAATGGCATCTCTTCGCCCACTTTCTCAGGATCCCCCTTTCCGAGTCTCTTTCTCCAGGTTTAACTCGGGAGTTTTTTATACTATTTCGCAGTCCCAGAAATTCTGAGGGCTGATTTTCCGAAGCCAGGTCTCTCCTCCCCCACAGATTGTCTGCCCCTAGCACCAACAATGCGTCCCGTACCTGAACCGATTGGGACAAGACGGCCCCTTGGTGAGGTCGGCGTTAGCTGACCGCCCATCTTATCAGGTTGCCGACCATGCCCTTATATTACTCCCTTCTGGCGTTTCCTTTATCCAGCCGACCGCGACCCTCCTGTCCATTTCCCTTTATGTTGAACGTGGAGAAGTACCATTAGCGCTAACGCAGATAGTTCAGAACTTATATTGCCGTCCGGTGGTGCCCCGGCGCCAGGTTCAACCTCCTTTTCCTGTCCAGGAAGGTCTTCCGGCGACTGCAGGTAAATTATGTTTCCCGAGGATTTCTCCCGGGGGTGCGACACTTTTCCTTATAACGATTCTCACCTTCCACGTCCCCCCCTGGTTGATCTTCCTTACCCCCTATGTTCCAGTGTCGTAATAGGTAAGGACTTCTCCTATTCTTCCCCCCCCTCTCCGGAGGACCTCCACATGATGTACCTATCCTCCTGGCCCCCCCACTGTAACGCTTATCCGGGACTTATTTTTCCGGATAAGGTGGAAAAACCTTCGAAATCTGAGTCTTAAAGTGCCAACCCGCTGAATTCCGTTGGACTTCCCCTTTTCCCCACATCCCCCCTCCCCCCCTCCGGATAACCTTTTTTACTTCCCATTCAGTTTCCCCCCAGGTATAACGGTCGCCTTCGCCTCGGTGACAGCGGGCCTTCTTAGGACGTCCCCCCCCAAACTTTTTTTGAAAATACCACACAAAACCAACCCCCACACCCCCCCCAACACACCACACCCCCCCCACACAAACCCTTGGTTTTTTTATGCACTCGACTTCTACGATGGATGTTCTCAAATCTAGCGTCCAGGCCTTGTAAAAGACAGCCCCCTCAGATTTACTGCGCTTTTGCGTCATCTCTTTCTAGCGTGACCCACCCCCCGTGACACGTAATTTGAAATTTACGCCCCCGTTTCGCCAATTTCGTCCTGAAACTTCCGATCGTTTCTCCCCCCCCCCTCCCCACTCAAGGAAATGTTGAAGATGCCCTATTTGACTGCATAAGCCAAGCAGTGTTCTTTCGTGAAATTATGTTGCTTTCCCCCCTTCCAGTGCACGCAGGCCAGCCTTTTCCTGGGCAGGCTGAGTCTTCCTTTCTGGTGCGCTTTTTTTCTTTCCAGCTTTTCTCCCTCAAGGCACCCAATCTTTTTGGTTTCCTTTTTATGAGATTTATTATGATGATTAGTCTCACGACCCACCCGTATAGGTGGCGGGTTATCACTGCCACTTGGCGCATCCATTGGCCCTTTCTGGTGCTCCTCCTGCTGTTCAATTTTTTTTTTTGTCCTGGTTTGCTTTTGAATTCTTCCTCGTGAATTTTTTTTAGGTTATAAGAGGCTCTTTTTTTTGTTTTTTTCCACAGAAACCAATCTCCCCAGTAGCTCTTCCCAATGACACATTTTTCCTTTGTCTTCAAATTGTTACCCCCGATGTAGTTTTAGAGTAAGGAATCGTTTCCACTTCTTTACCCCTTTTCCTCTAAAATCCCTCCGTTCTCCATTCCTTTCGCCACCTGCAATCGGTGCACTCCCTTCACGCCTTGATTTCTCCCTTTGGTTGCGTTTCTTGGCCTCAATTTTCGGTTTCCGTTCCGGTTTGCGGCCCACTGGTTTTGTCACCTTCCTATTCCCTCTTTGTCGAGCCTGTTGACCCCCCCCCCATATGACCAAACACCTTACCTTGGAGTCACTCCCTTAGTGATGTCTTTATTGTTTCGCTCTGTCCGGTGGGTCCTTTTTCACTTTTCCCAACCTAGTTTTGTTCAGTTCCGCACAGGATGACGCGTGAGCATCTCACCGATCTCCTTCCCCCGTTGGCGAGTCCCATGTTGCAATTTCTTTGATCCCTACTTCGTTTCCACCTCCTTCCGAATCGGTCCCCTGACCCTCATTCAAGTATCAGCACCCCTCCCACTGCTGTTTTCCCCATCCCTTCTTGCTTCTATACGGGGCAGACCTTTCCTCTTCTTTTGGTGGGGCTCCTGTCACCTTCCATTTCCGCCTTTGAGAGTTAAGACTTGCACCATAGATGCGATCCTTTTCTCGTCTTCCGTGCCGTTTCCTTTCTCCTTCCACGGGCCAAAAATTTTTAGTTCCCCACTGAACCTCCCTGGACTTTTCCTTCCCCCCTCTCTTTTGTTTCGATCTTGCGACGTGGAAAATAGAAGCAGGTTGACCCTAAGTTTTTACCAACGACCACAAGTCCCATTTGTCCATTTTTTTTAGTGTATTGACCCCCAAAGAGAGTCTAAATGGTTCCTGAGCAGCAGTTACTGTATTTCCTCCCCGCTCGGACTCTGTCCTACCCTCCACCCTTTATCTTTTTATCCCCTCTGTTCCGTAGAATGCGTTGCGCCTTTTATTTTCCTCATCCGTTCATAACGCGAGCCTTCTGTGATAGGCGGTAGCCTTCCCATCGACTTCCCCCCCCTTCCTCTTATCTCCCGCTTCAACTTAAGAGACGTTCAGGGAGCTCTTAGGACCCTCAAAATAGGGATATCTTTCTACTCCTTTTTTTGAGGAGTCCATCGATTTGAAGGTCCTCCCGATTCGGAACCGAGAAGCCCGTTGGCATTTCCTTCCGTTTCTTCTTCCTTTGTTTCCTTCTTTTGAAGGCCCCGAAGCAGTTTCCAGGATTTTTTTCCTTTGATTGCAAGGATTTTCCTTTCGAATTTAGCGTTTTTTGTTCGCAAAGCCCCGTCCTACTTTCTCCTTTGTTTGGTTCTTTCTCTCCTTAGTGTGTCAGTCATTGTTCCTTTTTTTTAACCAAACCTTTCTTTCGAATTCTTGCAATCCCAAGAACAGACCCTTTCCCTGGAACTTTCGTTTTTCCTATCCTTTTCCCTCTCCTCATTAATTCCCTTTCCCCCCTACCCTCTTTTCTCAGTTCCTACTTATGGGTACTCCAAACCCGACGGGTGTTGATTTGTCCACTCCTATCGTTCCGTGGATGCTAATATGTCCAGATCTCTGACACTTAGCTATTCCCTCTTCGCCGACTGCGCGCACTTGCTTTCCTTTAATCTCCCCTCACCAGCATTTTCCCTCGTTTCCCGAACTTTGCCGACCCCTTTATTTAGGATCAATGAGTTGAATGTTTCTATCACCACCCGCTTTCCCTCTCCCGCCCTTTTTTTGTTCAAGGTCCCCCTAATAGTCGGACGATTATACTTTTTCAGAAAATATCTGTTTAACTGACTTCTTAAGGTTTCCCTCAGGTTCCTCGACTCGGGTTGTCCTGCCCCTTTCCCTCTGGGCTCATACGTATGCGTTTTTGATTGTCTTTTTTCTGTCAACAACGTCCCCTCTGCTCCCACCATAATTTAGCCAGGATCCCAGATTAGGCGACATCGCGTTCAATCTGATACATTTCAGGTACATACCCACCCCCGCGTGCCGCAAGACCCTCCTTTTTCTTCTTCCCCTCCCTCCTTCTGTCACTTTGGTCAGACTCTCCACTCCCCAAAGAGGTTCTACCTCCCCGCCACCAGTCTTTTTTTTTCTCTCTTCTATTTTGCCGCGATGTATTTAAGACACATTATCCCGTCCAGGGGCGTTAGGAATAGTTACCTCCCCCCTATTTTTCGAACCCCAGATCTTTGTACCTCCCCGATCCCTTTGTCGTCCATGACCCGGTGCTGATCAACGCCCATTAATGGTCAAAAGTCTTGAGTATTTCCATTCTATTGGTTTCGATTTCCTCACGTCTCCCTCTTTCTCTCCCCCCTGTCTGCTCCCAAACCTTGCCCCTCCCTTGCCTTGACCCCCCCCACTTGAGCTTCTTATCGGACAATGTCTCGCGCTAGCATCGACCAGCCAAAATTCTGCGCCCTGGTCTTGGCGTCCCCGAAACTAACCTTGTTCAGTCAAGTGACCCTTCTTCGATCGGTTTCCGTTTTTCTGCCTAGCTTCCCCCCCTCCCTGCACATCTTCCCTTTTTTCCCAATTTGCGCACTTGGTATGCACGAAACCCCTTATTTGCAAGCCACTTGCTTTTTTCCTTTATTTTCCCTCGCCCCTTTCCCCTCTTCCAACCCCTCGTGGATTTTGCTCAATTTTTACCTCTTTGTGGAGACGCCCCTGTGCAAAATTTACTTCCTCCCCCTTTTAGCTTTTTTCCTACTTCTGACGCTTCGCGTTTCAAAAGGACGTAATCTCGCCTTTTTCCGCTATTTCGTCTCTGCTTCAACCCCAATCTGGATGAACTTCGTCCCTTTTTCCCTGTCCGCTTGTTTTCCCCCCACCCCTTTAGCTAGACGGACACTGTCCCAGTGAACGTTATTTAGTTGCAAGTTTCTTTAGTTGCGTCGTTTCTCTCTTCCCTTTTTCTTTTCCACTCATTTATTAACCCCCATGACATCTTTACAGGACCGTTTACTGCAGTTTTAGAATCGGGGCCGCCTGTCATTTCCAGTGTACTGCCTCAAAATTTTCCGGACCATTTCTTTTTCCTTGGGTTTTGCAGTTTCGACTCTAGTTACTCTCGGGTTCCGTCGAGCTTGCGAAGAGTGTTACCATTTCATATGCCGCTCAACCTTCTTCCCTCCATCCGTCCTTTCCGTTGTCTGTCTCAACCGATTCCCGGTTCGTTCCGTCTTTTTTAACTTCGAAAACACCCCTTTGTGCGATCGTGAACACAGTAAAAGCAACCTTATGCTTCTTCCTCGTCTCCCCCTGTCTTCGGACTTCCAAAATAGAAACGGTTAACACTTGCATGTCACCACCGACAATCTCATTTCCCCCCTCCACTATCTCCCTTCCTCGTAGTATCTTTTTAATTTCTTTTTTCTTCCACTTTTTTGTGAAGGACAGTAGAATTTTCCTCCTCTTTTTTATCGGTTTCTCTCACGACCCTACGCGATCGCCTTTTCGTATTCTTCATTTTTCTCCCTTTTCCTGATGGTGCTGGAGATCTTCCCTTTCATCCCAAAAGTCTTTTTTTCTAAAGGGTTTTACTTTTAATTTGGTCCCTTGCAGACGAGACTCCCCACCTCCTTCTTTTTTTCTTCTCGAGCTGAGCCATTGGCTTGGCAATATCCCCTATCTAATTTTGAAGTAGATAACGAGTCGACCGTTCAAATTTCACGGTTCTTTCTCCCCGCCCCCTTTCACGACCTTCGGAAGTATCCGGGGCTCTACGTCCTTCTCCTGCTTCCCTTTCCCTTTGTCTTTTGACTTTTGCCCATAACGAGTGGCCTGGACGCACACCTCCTCGCTGTTTTACTTGCCTTTCTATTTTTTGAAATGCCCACTGAGAACTTAATCAAATACTCACGGACGTTCCTCGTTTTGTTTCCTCCTTCAATCCCCCGCTCCTCTTTTGATGAACACTACTTTTTTCCTTATGTAAGACTCCAACCACGTCCTTGTTCTTTTATCCGTCTATAGCATGTTGTTAGCGCGTCATTAGAATTCCTCCCCCCTTTTACCCTCCTCACTCCTCTTTTAAGGACACACTGGCATTTTTTTTTGAGTCGGATAGAGCGTTCATGGTGAACGCAGACCCTGGAGCGGCCCATATTGGACTTCTTCTATGTTTGTGGTTTCCCCTTTATTCACTGGATTCCCCTTTTCTCAACCTCACGCAAAGCCCGGAGCTCCACTTCTCCTAGTGAATCTCCCCATTAAATACATGTAAGTATCGAGAAATGTATCAGGATTCCCCTTCCCCCGCCTACTTCCTTCTCCTTATATTTATCTAACTTTGTCAGATGAAATCGCTCCTGATGCCGTAAAGCTCCGTCACTTGGATGGAGTTTTTGCCCTTCCCTGAAGAAGCCTTCTCTCTCCCATGATTTTTCCTTCCCGTTTGCTTGGCACGTGGTGAAACAAGTTACCCCTCATATATGCCTTTTCCTACAGTCCAAAAAAATAAGGGAAAGCTGAACTCTTTCCGTTTTCCTGCCTCGCTTATTATCGCAAACCCCACCCTCTTCTCCCCACGATACAAGACTTCAAACCCATCTCGCCCCTCAGGCGGGTCTGAGCGCCCGTTCTTTCCCCTCTAAGTTTTTGATTTCCGCCTCTTTTTACTCGCCCCACTTGTTACGAGTAAGCCGTCCCCCCCTATTCCTCTCTTCCTTTTTTTCTTGAGTTTGTCCGACCCTTGTAGAGGCATATTCAAAGAGACCGAGCAGTTTTTCCGCCCCTTTTTCCACGTTGTTTTCGTATCCTGCACGAGTTTATCGCGCTGTGTTCTTTTTTTATTAACCCCATCAAGGGAATCATTTTTTCCTTTGATATTGCCCTTTCACTTTCCCCCCCCTCCTCTTTTTGATCGTTCCCCCCCCTCTCGGAGTGAGATATACTTCTGGATGCTGTGCGCCTCTGAAAGCTTTGCCAGATGCCCGACACCCCCCAACCTCGCTCGGTTCCCTTTAAGTAGGGTCCTCGTTCCTCCTCCCCTTTTCTCTCAGCTTTCTGGGACCCTTTTCGGTTTTTTTAGCCTAAGGCTTATGAGGATTTTTTACGATTTTTCGTCCCTCTACTCCACTCCCCCCCTCCCCCCTTTTCCCCTCTTCCGCCTTATCACCGTTTCGATTTTTTCCCCTCGGTTTCTGAGAAGCGACCCTTCCTCTGGTTGGCAGTTTGTCGCCGTCTTAAAATCCTCCTAGTCCGATCCCCCGGTTCCGCTCTTTCTCCTTCCCTGCATCCCCCCTTTTTTTCCCTCTTCTCCCTTTCCCAAACTCTACCTTTCTGATATGGTATTGGGCTTCTTTGCCCAAGATTTGCTTTGCAAGTTATCCGTCCGACCTCCGAGATTGATCTGTTCGTGTCCCCCCTCCTCTCTATGTTTTTCTCTCTCTCTCTTTCCGATGTCTCCCAGGAGGTTCCCCTTTCCGTTGGCGGTTCCACGAAAATCTTACTGAGAGAGTATTTCCCTCATCTTTTCCGCCAATATCACCCCTCTCTCTTTTCGCTCCCTTTGCGCCGTCTTTTCCTTGACGTGGGCTCTCTCTCGACCCCATCGCTCGAGCCCGCGCCAAACGTCTTTGTGTTTCGCGGTGCGTGCCAGGATTGCCGCAGCATCCCCCCCCCTCCCCTCCCTTCCCCCAAAGTTCCTTTTTGAAAATTTTTAAATTAAATTCTTTTCTAGTCTTCATTGCCCGTTGTTGTGTTTGAGCTCTCGTGCGAACTGTCCTGAATGTATGCGTGGATGAGAAACTATGTGCACTCCTCCCCCCCTCTCCCCACGTTCCCTTTACGATTCGTTTTGCGTGTCATCCGTTGACCGTCTGCTCACGTTCATAAACAGGAAGGAAGCCCCGAGTCTCTCCTATTCTAGTGTTGCCGTACGCCTCCTTTCCCCTGTTCCTTCCCTCTTCTCGAGTACTTTTTCGTGATTTTTCATCTCCTGCCAACACTGAAATCCCCCAGGTGCTCCGAGGGTCCCCACGTTCGTGCCTAGAAATCTCTCTTTTTCCCCCAACATAATCCTCTCTCAGGTTCCCCTTGGCCTCCACCTTCCACGTCGGTTAAAGTCAGAGAAGCCATCCCCCCTGATCCCCCATCCCACTATATGGATTACGGCTCCGCGGAAGGCAGTGCTTTTTTGAGTGGCAGCCACCAGGGACAGAGGATAGGCCTCGATTAGCAGGTAGAGTGTTCGACCCCCTTCCCGGAAATTTCATTTGTGCCTTTCTCCTTTCTCCTCCCCGATCGACCATTTCTCCGCAGTTTGAGCGCCGCCACTTCCCTCTTTCCTCTTGGCACAGGCTTTTCCTCACCCCTGCTCCCCCCTCCGCCGCCCCCGCTGCTCTCGACCCTTTTTCCCCCCTACCATAGAACTGGGATTCGATCGGATTGCTTACCCGACGATTCACTGTAGACTTCTTCCCCTTTTTTCTTTTTTTTTGTGGTGTTATGCAGCCCTGTATTCGTTTCCTCCCATACAGTCTACCCCTCTCTCGGCCCCGATAACCCAGAGCTGCTTTTATAATTCCGGAGATATGCCTCCGTTTCATTCCATTGGGCTGCAAGAATCCCATCCCTTTCCGATTTTGCTTTCCAAGCTCTCCCTTCCGTGCCACGTCTTGGGTCAAATTTTGCCGGGAGCGTACCGGTGACCTTTTTCCCTCCCCATGCCATCCCTGATGACCCCTTCCCCCTAGACAACACCAGGCCCTCTTATAGTTTCTCTGTCCCCAGAAACTTGTGCCTCTTCTTTTCCAACGATATGCCCCGAGTTGAAAGTAGTGATTTGCAAGTAAGAAATGGAGGAGATGTCTTTAGCCTTTCGGCTTGGAAGCTTCGCGGTGGGTTCAACGAATGGTTTCCCTCCCCCAACTTCCGGCTTTCCCCTTTCTTGTTGTTCCGACCGCACTCCCGGTTTATTCTTGTGATGTGGACCCCAATTCCAATAAACTTAATCCTTTTCCCCCCCTTTTCCGAGATAATGGCGATCCCTTCGTGGCGGGAAAGCCAACACAGGATTGAATTAGTAGCTCTTTTCTTTCTCGCTACCTTTTGATTCTGACCCCTAGAATCTCACTTCCCAGCCTCTTTCCCCTCTCCTTCTGACCCAACAGTCGAGATGCTGTCCATCTCTCCATTTGGTTTTCCTAGGTCCTTCTTGCGAGCACCGCGCCCTCTTAGGGTTTCCAGGACCGTATACCTTGTCCCCGAGAGGTGAGAACAAGCTATCGATTCCCTCCCACTCATTCGCTTCCCTTTCCCAAACAATTTCGCGGCTCCTGATTCCCTCCGCCCCCATAGCCTTACCTGCCTCTCCGGTCCGCGTTGTATTTATCGATTTTTTTTTTCAGGCTCCCCCCCCCCCATGAGAGAGCCCTTGCGCGTCCCCTGGAGATGCAAACTAGAACTTTTTTTTGTCGCGGCAAACCCAGAATTTCCCTAGTCTAGTTCGGGTGAGGTTAGGGGTGGAATAGGAGGAGTTATTCCCCTTCTACTTCTTTTGGCAGATTGCTTAAATATCTCGACGAGTGCACGCAGGGATCCACACTTTTCTATTTTTTTTGTTTCGGCCTTCAGCGCTTTTAATTTGACAAAGTAGACCACAAAAAGCAACCCTTTTCCCTTTTTTCGGACGCGGATATATAGTCCCACAAGTCTCCGGTAATTGTCCTTGTTCCCAGAGTCGATATAGGCATAAGGGGAAGGATGGTTCCAGGTCCTCCTGTCATCGATTTCCCGAAATTAAGCAGGCGTCTCAAACAGCCATTTTGCGCCTTCATCCCCAAAACGATTTCGATGGAGACCGACCGCACTCAACCTTGTTTTGAACCAGGCTGGAGACTTAGAGATCCAGCATCCCCTCCCACACTTTCC
>Ga0179591_1310940_pt1 | contig 22541 bp, 31 predicted proteins | sample CZOMad2_1_08_16f_FD_182891 | JGI IMG/M metagenome (GOLD analysis project Ga0179591, IMG submission 182891) | Vadose zone soil fungal communities from Angelo Coast Range Reserve, California, USA - CZOMad2_1_08_16fungal (PacBio error correction) | ecosystem: Environmental > Terrestrial > Soil >... | reverse complement strand
CTCTTCGTGCGCGAATGGATTTCGACTGCCCCCGAGAGGCCCCCCCAAAGCGAGTGATGTCAGTGAGGTATTTTTTTCCCTAGGCCACTTTCTCGCCTACTTCATCTCCCTTTTTAATATTTTTTCCTGTCCAGGTTTTTTTTTTTTCGTCAGGTAGCCCTTCCCCTAGTTGTGCCCTAATCGTTCTTACCAGATTTTTTTTTTTTCCCTTTCTTCGATGCCAGAAAGATTCTTTTTTCCTTTTTTTCCCCCCATGATCGGAGATACTCGATCCCTTTCAGTGTGCAGGAGTTTTCCCGCCGGTTTCCCCCACGTTTTGACTTGACCGTCCTTTTATGCTACTGCGTAATCCTTCTTTTTCCATACTATCCCCCTTCCACCTTCCCGACCCCCCTTCCTCCGCCCTGGTTTGCCTTTTTCATGTTGAATCTTCCCCTCGGACTCGGTTACCTTCCCAATGCCCCTCTGCTGCCGTCTAAATGTCCGTCTTTTCACCCCCGGCACCCATCCCCCCCAGTTCGCCCCCTCCTTTCCTTCTCTGTTCAACCCGTATCACGGATTCTCACGCAGGCCTCCCCCCCTGAAACCTTTTTTAACTTTTTGCGTTTTTTCCTTCTCCAGGAGAGACTGACTCTTTTGTTTCCCCCCTTCAGTTTGTCTGCCCATACGTATGCCTATGTGTCACGACTAATTTTTTTTTCACAGCGACTTCCCCCCCCTACTCCCCTTTTTTCCTTAAGCCACCGTTCCCCCAGGCCTCCCCTCCACCACCCCACAACGTGTGACACTTGTTCTTTCCCGCGACCTCCCCAACCCATTCAGTCTCCTAGGCATTTGAAACACGTACTTAACCCCCCGTTTATTCCTCCCAACTATTTTAATGTTATTTTTACTGATTGACTGGTCCTTTCCCCATCCTCATCTTACGTGACTGATGTATTCTTCCCAAGTCCTCCCCTTTCTCTCAGGTCCCTCCTTTCAGCATTATTAGGTGAACCCCATTTCATGGAGTTTGGACCCAGCCGCATGGACATCCCCAATTTGTTCCCCTTCGACCCCCAGAAGGAGAGGGTGGTCCCCCTACGTTGTCTTTCCCAGTCCAACTGAGCCCACTGCACCCCCACCTTTTTTCGCGCTAGCGTCCTTGAAGAATTTTTCGTCGAAAGGTGTTCCCCTCTCCCTGCCCAGTCCCCCGGCCATCCCGCTTTTAGTTCAGAGAGGGTATGCTTTCAGTCCTCAGTGGGTGCATCAATTAGGCATTTTCCTCTCCCCACACTGCTTTGGTTCCCACTGGTCTCTTTGTCCAGGTCCTTACTTGAGTGGCTGGCAGCGTTCTGCGTTTTTTTTTAAGTAGCTTCCCCTGCTGGAACCAGGTTCCCCCCCCCCCGCGATACGCCCATTGCGGTTTTCCCCTTTCTTCCTCCTTTATTGTTTTCCCTCTTCTACAGACTGTTTTTTTTTTTTTTCAGCCCTATCCCTTCCCATGAAGGCTCATACTGCGGTACTCCTTTCTTTTTCTCTGCATTCTTCCTATTAGCGTTGACGGACTGAACCCCTGCTTTTGTTCCCCCCTTTTGGTAGTTTTAGCTTTGATTTCCTTTCCTGTCAGCTTGGTTAGCTGGTTCTTAGTTTAATCTTTCGTTAACATGAGTCTTCCTCCTTTGCAGTTCCTTGCGGGTTCACGTTTCTTTTTTTTTTGACGCTGCTGACCCCCCCTGCGTCCGCGCAGCGCGCAATCAATCCTTTTCTGCTTGCATGCCTCAGTTTTTTCCCTAGTGTGGTCCTTCCCCCCCGTTGTGCCCCCCACCAACTTCACGCCCTGAGCCCATTTTTTTTTTTTTACTGAAAGTTCCCCACTTTTTTTTTTGCGACGCGCATCTTGACTCGCGCGTTCTCTCATAGTTACATCCAGTCCCCCCCTCTGTCACGAGCCCGTCATGGACACCATAATTGACTGCCCCCGGCCCACCATTGGTTCACCCCGAACCCCTCCTCTTACTTTGGTTTAAACTTGCAGGGACGGCCATAATTTTTTTTCTTGGACACGGTTGAGCTAGGGAAGAGCGACTTTTTCCTCCTTCTAGCAGCATACGAAATCTTCTTTTCCCTCGATGTCCTTTTCGCTAGATTTTTTTTTGTCTTTTCACCTTGAGTCCAATTGGATTTTTTATGATAATAGTTCCTTTTGTCCTTGCACTGTTTTTCCCCCTTGCCGTCCCGTGCCTGCGGGCAATCATTTTAATGATTTTGCTGCCCCTACGACTGAAACGCGCTGATCCCGACCATCGTTTTTTTTCCCAAACACAAAGGTAGTTTTCGCCCCCCACTGTTTCTTCTTGAGGGTTACACTTTTCCTTTTCCCCACCCACCTTTTTTCCCCCCCCCACAATGCGATTGAGGAAGTCCCCTCTTCCCTTTTAGGATATCTACAGGTCCTTTGCCCCCCGTCCCCCGTCTTCCTTTTTTCCCCCGGTCAGTTTGCATGCGTATCGTCCACCTCCTCCCCCCAAAGCATTTTCTGACATCTTTCCCCCTTCGGCATAAGTGCCAACCCCCCGTGGCCATTCACTATTTTCCTTTCTCCCCACCTCAGCTGTTACCGCGTCCCGTTGTTTTCCCCTTCAAAGCCGCTTTCCTGCTAGAGAGCCCCTCGCTTTTTTTCCAGCCTAAGCCGACACTCTATCTTTCTTCCTCCCCATCACCTCCGTTTCATCGAGTACCCCCATCACCGTATCCCACCGCGTCCATTTTTTCCCCCTCGCGTTAATTCAGAACTTCCCTAAAAGATTGGCTTTTTCCCTTGTCCAAACTAACCGGCCGCATGCGCGTCCCTTCACTGTTCTGTGCAGACCCTTGTGTTTCTTCTTAGTAATAGCAGTCGTCCCCCTTTCTTTTTGTATATCCTCCCCCCTCCAACAGTTTTTGTTGCGCCAACCCCACCCCCCCCTTCACCAACGGCATTGAGTCCAGGGTTTCCTGTCTGACGCGCTGAACCCACTCGATCGCCTTTTTGCGTTTCTCTCCCGTTCACCCCGAATCTTCTTCATCCTACAAACACCCCTTTTAACATCAACCAGTTATGTTTATCCCTTCTTTCGGTATTTTTTCCCCCGAGAGCGTCCCCCCCTTATGTCCTCCTTGCGAGGTAATACCCCAGATTGGCCTTGGCAAACTCCCTCATAATTCTCCCCGCGCTGTCGTTAAAAATTCGGGTCGGGACTCTAAATTCAGTGCCTCATTTCCTGACCTTGCATATTAAATTTTTCTTTCTTTTTTCTTCAATCTCAGGTTACTTACCTGCCCTTTATATACTATAGCCGTTATAGTAATGTTGATTGAGATTTAGGATTTTTGCCGTCCCGTCGTCTGCGTTCTTCCCCCCTTCGTTACTGAAATGAACTCGCTTCCTCTGTTACTCCCCCCCCCCCCCTTTATCTTTTGAACCCTCCCCATTTGATGACCCCATCTACATTTCTTGGCCCACCTTCCTTTCTCTCGCTAGGTCCCCCATTTCGCGGCACATAGATTAAACTCCCCGTGCAAGTGTTTTTTCCGTCCTCATGCTTGGCTTTTTACTGTTGTAAGGTAGTGACTTCCCTTTCGGAGGGCCAGGTACCCGTATTATCTGCAGATTTCCATGTCCTTTAAACTTGTACACCACCTTAGTGTAACCCCCCTCCTTTCTTTGGAAACCTTTGATTTCCAAAGTCCCGGTTCACTTTGCAAACCATGCCTTTTTTTACCTCTATATCTTTGCCTATTAGAAAGTACTTTCTTTTCATGGTCTTGGCCTTTTTCTATGGAAGTGCCCCACGCCGTCACTCCCCCCTCCCTGAGTTTTTTATGATTCCTGTACGGCACCGCCCTTCCCCAGAAGTTTATCCCAGCTTTCCACGTGCATTCCCCCCTCTGCCACCTTTTCATTTTGTTTCACGCTTTGGCCAAACAACCTTTCCTATCTTCCCCAACTCATTTCCCCCCTTTTACCTAAGAATACTCACAACGTGACGGAGGGCGTCATCAGCCTTTTCTTCCGTTCCAGGTACCCAGGTCATGCTACAATATCTTGCATAGAAAGTTTTCCCCTCACAGATGAGTTTTTTGGCCCCCGATTCCTCCTAGAGAGAAGTTACCCCTGTCACACCCCTCTTGTATCTCTTTTCCGCCAAACTCTTACTGTGATCCAAATTATTTTTCACCCCAGTCCATTTATCCCCTCCATTCATTCGTCATATAGTCAACGGTTGCCTGGTCAAAGTTCCTTATTTCACTGGGCAAAGATGTTCTCCGTTTTAAAATTCTCTGCCGGCCCCCCCGCTAAAGAATGTATTATGTTCCCTCCCCACTGTCCAATAGACCGACCACGAAACACCTCAGGATATCCACTAGGATATTCCAGTCCCTTTTTAATTTGGTACCGACCCCCCCCCGGGTTGTTTTCTTCTTCTTTTTTTGGGTGTCTTGTGTTTTGGTTTTCCGTTTTTTTGTTTTTGGTTTTTTCTTGCTTCCTTTTCTTCTTCTCTGTGTTTTTGGGGTTGTTTTTCTGGTCAGACGGTTCGTTCTAATAGTGGAGAGATCATCCGAACCTCATGGTTTTAAACATCTTGCAATGCCTTGGCGTTGATTGCGCAGCAGTGCCTGTTAAAACAGTTTTGGGTCTTCCATTTTCCCTTCATCGTATAGGAATTTCTTCGACCAGTCCTCGACTCTGTTCGACAATTTCGGAGCAATTGAAACCTTTTTCAACTTTCTGCTGCCCCGACAGGCGAGCCGAGTCCGCTTCTTTTGCACCCCCTTCTATTAATTACCCAGTTGACTTTTCCCCCCGGACTTTCCTTTCTACACAAGGGATACTCTTTCTCGCCTCCAACTCCCTTTGTGGAACCCCAGTTCCCCTTCTCACACTGTTCTTGGGCCTGAACTGGCTGATTGGTTGCCAGAGCGCTAAGATTCCTTCTTCATTCCCAAGGTTTTTTCTAGTACGTCCCTCCCAGATAAGAAAATTCCACCTTCTTTTAGATCCCCCCCAGCCCGTTTACTTCATTTTGTGACGGTATTATTAACATATTTCCCAGCTGTTTTGTTGTTTTTGACCTTTATTGAAGCAGGTCTTCTCTTCCCACAAGAAAGACCCTTTTTATTTAGTCTCTCTTCTGTGGCCCACTTTCATGCAGAGTGGTGCATACACTTTACCTTCCAAGTACCTAACGCGTGTTAAGACTATGTCCAACGGTCAACCCTTATACAAAACCCACCTCCTCCTTCCCGTCCATTACTTGATCCTTGACGGGTTATAACACTTTTGAGTTATTTTCCCTCTCTTTCAACTAGAATAGGAGACTTTTTTTCACGATCTTTTCCAGATACCGAGTTCCTAGTCTGATACCTATTGGCTTGACCAAAATCCCCTTACCCCCAATTCCCCTCCGCTATTTTTTTTTGGTTTCCCCCACAATTTCATTCAGTCAAGTGGAAGTTTTATACCGGACCCCCCCCATATTTTTTCTTATATACCGGTTTCCGGCATGGAGGGCCGTTTCCCACTCTTCTTTTGAATGTAATTTCATTCCTTGCCCTCCCCCCTATGATTCTGTGGTAAAAGCCTCGTGCGCTACGGCCGTCCATTTCCACCGGCGCAGCACAAATATGAAGTTGGATTCACGCCCCCTCTTGTACCCGCCTGTGGATGCGCTTCAATATCTATCCTTTCTGGAAAAGTGCGCCTTGGATTTTTTCCCTACCACGGCGATTGCTGTTTTTTCCACCCCTTGTCACAGACATCGTCAAACGCCCAACCATCCTCATATGGACGCAACTTTCTAGTCCTTAATACACCTACGCGTCTAGTAGTGGTATTTGAACACCCCTCCCCCCCGTCGGTTTCCCCGAACTCCCTTTCTTTTAGGTTGAAAGTTATTTGCATATCCCGAATCCCGTCGGTCCCCTTCGCTTTCTTACCCATCGAACCCCCATCACGTGTCTTTGGCTCGGTAGAAAGTCCACAACCCCCCCGACACGTCCGCTTGTTTTTTCTGATTTTTTGCTCTCTCAAAATGACACTGCTTGTTCGTCCGTGCGTACCCTCCCCTTCCAGGAGCTCATCTTACCCCATAGTTTTTTCTTCCACGTAAAACAGAGATAGTCCCCTGACCCTTTCCGACCTGTAAAATTTCCCACCTACCGGTTTCCCCCTTTATATAGCTTTCCTCTTCACTTGCCCTAAATCCCCCCCCCCCCCCACCCCCCCCCAACGAAGTTGTACCCTCTTCTGTGCAAGGTTGGTCCAGTACACTTTCCTACACTCGCGTAGATGCGTTTTGTTCTTTACGTGTACCCTTTCTCTTTGACTCCCCCCCCTTTGTCCTCCCCCTCTTTGTACCTCCTATATGAATTTTTCACTGCGTCACCCCGTTCATCTGACCCTTTTTCCACCCCCCCCCGACGATGGATAGGCTGGGTTTCCTTTTCCCTGCATTGTGGCCCGCCGCCCACCAGGAATTTTTAGCCGTAATGCCCCCCTGGCTCCTTTAGTCTCTGTTATGACACTCTATTTCACTCTGTTGAACCCGTCCCCTTAATCAGTACTTGAAGCCACCCCAACCTTCAGGAGGACTCCTCCCACCATGTCGGCTTCCTCCAGAAGTTCTCCGTCCAGTCTTTGAGTTTTTATGTTCCCTCAACTTGGATTCCCCTCTCTTCCCGGCCATGTCTGACTCTTTGCCCTCAGGCGTGTCCTGACCCACCCCTTTCCTGAGACTTTTCCCCCCCTGGTCTTTTTCGATTTTCTCCACGATTAAGCCCTATTGTTTTGATGGGCACCTCCAAATATCTCTCTTTTCTTTTTCCCCGTTTGGTGATGTGAAATTTTTCTCCTACGTACTGCTGTGGAAAAATGTCCCTACTGTTATTCTCCCGAATCTGTGTTAGGCAAATTTTGTCTTTTCCCTTTTCCCTTCAACCCCTGCTCTTCGAATTGACCACATCGTGAGCGTTCGACGATCATCCCCCTCTTACCCCCTAAATTCACTGGATGCGTTGCGCCCAACAACTTTTTTTTTTCCCTTTTGCCCGTCCTTTTTTGCGACGGCCTCATTTTTTCCCCTTTTCCCTGCAATTATTTTTGTTTTTTTCATGTCCCCCCGTTTTTTTTCAATCTCTCACAGAGCTCCATCCTCCTCCTGCAATTTTTCCCCCCTTTGCGTTCAAACTTTGATGTTCTGAACCCCCCCAGCCAGCATCGTGATTTATTTTTGGACACCTGCTCGTTTTTTTGATCCCCTTAGTTCCTATCTTGAATCCCCTCGCTTCTGCACCTTGTTTCCCTCTCCTCGCACTGGACACCTTTTTTTTTATCTTCACCCCTGTGACTACACGTTCCCCCCCCCCCCCCCGATTTCTTTGACGTGCTCCCCTTGACGACCCCATTTCTGGATTTGTGTTTGATCCTCTAGGTATCCCTTTTTTTTTCTTTAGTTCCCTTTTCCCCCTTTAACGCACGACCACTTTCCGATCCCCTTTGCTAGCAGCTCCACAGGTTTGCTAATCTTTCGATGTCTTCGTATGTTCGACTGTTGTTTCCTGCGGGACTTCCGCCCTTTTTTCCCGTTTGTCTCGCCGCCTTCTTACTTCCCGGACCTGAACAAAAAAGTTGTCCCTGGTTTCCCTGCATTTTTTTTGCCATGTCGGGTGTCCCTCTTTCTCCTGAGCCCCCCCCTTTGCGTTTTTGTATTTTTCCTTTCGTCCCAAGATTTTTTTTTTTCTCCTTGTCTTTCATGAAGGTGATGCTCCTTGTCCATTTTACAACAACGCCCTGGCTGATACCGTAGTCCCCCACTATTCCTTCCTGGCTTGCCCTCAGAATCCTGCCTTGTCCATGGCGTTAGGGAATTGGTGTTCTTACTCCTTTTTACCCTTTTCTCACACCATGCCCGGACCCCCCTGTCAGAATCAGCGTCTGTTCGCCTTCCCCCCCTAGACCCACCAGTGACTTGCTTTGACAACCTAACAACGCGTGTCATACCCCCAGATGAGGTCGAACTTTTTTATCATTTTTTCCCCCCTGGTCCCATATCTCCCCCCGTTTGTGGGGGGGTTTTTTCTTCCAGCCTGTGCCACCATTTAGGTTATATGGTAGCGTCCCTTCCGTATTTCACTTTGGATAATCTAGTGCCCTCTGTCTATATAGATTCTTCCCTTTATTGAGGTCCCCTTTTTTCAGAATTCTGCACGTCTCTTTTTTTAGAGAGACCGTTTTTTGTGAGAAAAGTTGATCCTGAAACATAGTTAACTTAATCCCCCCATATCTTTTTTCCCCACCAACGACGGAATCACTATACTTCTCCAATTCTTTTTTTACGGACCCCCCCGTCCAGTTTTGCTCCCCCCTTACCCCTTGGTACTGCAATTCTGTCGTTTTTGTTTGTCCTTTTTGTCCCCCCCCTGTTCTCTTAACTGTCGCCCCCTCGATTGCATATTTTCTCACCTTTCTCATCGCTGAACTTTTTTTGTCGTTAAATGCTTTTTGACCACCCCCCCCCCCTCCTGTTGTCTTGGTCTCGACCCCGCCTGCACCTATCCACACACCAAAAACTCCGGTTTCTACGGCCCCTCCCCCCTCACAATGCCACCTCCTGATTTTTTTTTCACCTTGTCATGTTTGTTACTGGTCCCCCCCACCATTTTCTTTTCCAATATTTTTTGACTCATTTTCTCTTGCCCTCTGAAGCTCGTCACCCAGGCTATCATCCTTTGATAGTCCTTGAACTTGTGCCCCCCATGGTTTGCTTCTGAGGTAAGGTAGACCTTCTTTATCGCAGCGAGCCCCTTTACGCCCTCCTCTGCCAGTTCGGTCCACCCTTCCGTGTTGTTTTTTTTTGCCAGTTTTTGAACACGCGAATAGAAGTCACTTGAGACGCCACTTGTTGACCTTGCTTTCCTGCTTTCCCATGTATGAGAACCCTTGCAAAGTTGGAATGCTGCCTTTCGCCACCACGACACCGCTGAGTCGCTGATGTAACAAAAGGTTTTTTTAGCCACATTTTACCCTTCGCTTCCCCCATGTGAGGAACCGTTGCCTCTGCCCACCAAAGACCTGGACCCCTTATCCTATTTAAAATTAGAGTCCTTTTAAGCTCAACTTTGGGTGTTTTTCGGTGTCATGTGTCACCGGATACCTAGAGTTTACTTTCCTCTTCCCCAACTTTCTATCCTCTATTCACCAGTTTCCAGCTTCTGCTCGTCTCCTTCGTGTTTGTTGAGTTGCACAAAGCAAGCGAATGGTTTTCCCGTTGACTTCCTTTGCCCCTGGGACCTAACACTTGATTTTGCACCCCCTTTCCACATGTTTTCCCCCCCCAAGGTGACGACGAGAATTGTGTTGGTGGTCTCCTCTTGGCGTTGGTTGGGAAGCCCTCCTTGTGGTTTTGGTTTTTTGGTTAGCACGCGAGTGATGTGCCCTGGGTCCTGGTCTCGAACATGCATTCCCGGATTTTCTTTGCAGTTTTACTCGCGCAGACTTCCCCCAAGACATTTATGTTCCCGGCTAAGGTTTCCTGTGTTTCTCTGTAGACACCCCTCTTAGGAGAAGGCAGCCTGCCTTCCCCTTTACGGCATTTTTTTGCCCGACACTTTCTGTGCCGAAATACACGCGTGGCTGACCCGCGGTTTCCTCTTTCCAAGGAAACTTCCCCCCACGAATTATCAATCAGGCGCTTAGTCATTCCCCCCCCCTACATGTAGTAGCCCTTTCCTCCCATTACCAAGCGTCTGGATACCTTTTTGTTCATATTTCCAACCCATTTCCCTCCCCCCAGTTGACCCGCCCTCCCCCTGCCCCCCCTTCCAATTTTTGATCTATACTGCTGACAACCGTCAATTTAGTTTGATGTTCCCTCGCCATCTGCACTCACCCTCCCTCCTCTATCAGTTGCCCCCCCCTTACATTGAGTCAGTCTTTGACAATTATCTCACTTACTTTTTTTAGGATCAGCTGATCTGACACTTTCCTTTTTCCAAGCCTGTCTGCCCCCTATATAGCCCGACATCCCTGCTGGGCGTTTGCAAGCCGTCCCCCACCCCCCCTTTTCCCCCACCTCGAGCCCAAAACAAGTCCCATTGAACCTACACCCTATCTGCCTCCCCCCCCCCCCTAAAGCCAAAATTCTATACTGCCGTGGACCTTTAGTCTGTTGGTACCCCCCCTGCCCCCCGTCAGACATTATTATTCTGGACTGGCCCACTCGCCATCTTTTGCTCCTAACCGCATTATTTGAAGTTCCCCCATATACCCATTTTTGTGAGGCCCCCTCCGGTTGAACTAACTGATTGTTCCTGAGCCCTTGTTGCTTTTTGTGCTTTTTGACCCGGACCTGGGAGTACTCCAACTCCCCCCCCTCATCGTTGTTCTGCGTGTCATTCCCCCTCTTGCGTACCCACTGGATTTTTTTCTTCCCCCACCTTTTTGAATTTGCGCGGGAATGGGAAAACCCAAAAATCCGACAATTGCGGTTTTTATAGCACATGCCCACCTGTATCCTTTCAGACCAATGCCCCCGCCCCGCGTGAACTGTTTCTACCTAGTCCCCCCCCCCCCCCCCCCTGTGCGTGCCCATCGTTTTCCAAGTCTGCCCCCGCTCTCCTTAAACCTTCCCGATTTTTCCAGTCGTATACGTGTTTCTTGATACGGGAGATTCCTTTCCCACCCGGAGATCTTTTTGTTTTAGTAGAAGCCCTCTTCCCCTCAGACCTTATAAATTGGACCGCTCCCGTCTTGCATTTTACATTGCTTCCCCCTTTATAGTACGGTTCCAACGTTTCCCCTTTTCTCCTGCTTGAATAGCCTAACAGGTAAGACTTCTCTTTCTCTCAGCTTTGTCCCTCCTGTTTTCTGCGTTCTTGACCCTGTAGCGAGCTATGGAACGTCCTGATGTCTGTTTTTTTCCTTTTTTCCTTTTTCCCTTTGTCTCTACTCAACTTTGTAACGAGAGGTGGTCCCCCAAACCACGTCGTATTTTTGATTTTTACAGGGAGGTCCCCCATTCCCCTTTTTTCCCTCCTACCCATCCTCCGTGTGGGGTGGGCTATTTGACCCCTTTTTTCCTCTCCTGCGATCCAGGTTGTCTTCTTTCCCCCAATGGCCGACCTTCCCCCCCACCTCACCAGATTGTTCTTCCTCGTGAGAGCAGGCCGAGTTACATACTCCCCTGCCCCCCCCTTGCGTATCCAGTCCCCCTTTCTTAATCCATTGGACCGCAGTCCAAGTTGTTTACTTTTTTTTTTTGTCCCCATGACTGGACATCGCGGATTTCCCACGTAACGCTGAGTGACTAACGGCGTCTTTTAGACTTCCTTCCCCACCCGTTATAATGCAGTTGTTTGTTTCCCCCCCTCACCCCACTGCCAACGTCCCCAACATTGTGATGTAGCCGACGGTTTTATCGCTATACGATGGCCCAACACCCCCACACCCACCAAACCCCTGTGGCTGCCCCCTTCCTTGGCTTAAGTTTTGTTTTTTTTTTTTTTTCAGCTCAGCAGTTTCTCATTATTGAAACTTTAATTCTACGCGGCGATAACAGTTCCCTCCCCCCCCCCGTCGGGTGATGCCTCCCTGAATCAAATGCCCTTCCTCTCACTGCGGGACGTTTTTTTCCGCTTGATTTGCGTGTAGAACCCCTTTCAGTGTGTTCTCATGATTGCATTCGATGACTATGAAATTGTCACTCGTTCCCAGCATGTTTCCCGCACTTTTTAGACCTCAGTTTTTCCCCGTTCCCCCCAAGCGACAGGACCCGTCTCTCTAACCTTCACCCGTCCCTTTTTCTGCTCCATCTAACCTGAATCTCCAAACATTCCCCGTGGAGCTCCCCTCCTATTGTGTTTCTGCTCTTTTTTTTTTATTGTCCCCCCTTCGACTGTAGATGTTAAGTAACCATGAAAAAACACTCATCCATAATCTTCTATATTAGTCCCTAAAGAGAGAGTAGATTTCCATTCTTTTTTTCAACGCAGCCGCAGCTTTACTTTTTCCTCCCCAAACGCCTCCGAATATACATGGTCCCCTCTTTTTCCCCCCCCCAAAGCCCGCAATAGAGTTTCGGATACCTGTCCTGCTGCTCCCCCTCCTGATATTGACCTCTTATTCTGTGATAGCGCTTTTTTCGTTTATTGACTGCACCCCTACCCCCGCCTTTTTCCTAAAAGTAACTGCACCCTTTTCGAGGTTTAATTTTTCCATATCTGTGCCGTCTTCACTACCCATAACGGTTGCTTGGTCCTGCATTAGACAGTCCCAGGAGAGTTTGTCTGGAATCTTCTTTCTCCCCATTCCCCCGGCCCCTTCTCCCTTTTGCCCTGACCATCTACGCTTGTACCTAAGCGGAATTCCCTACCCTTTTCCCACTGCTTTTGACTCCAAACCATCTCCCCCCAAGTGGAAACGTGCGCATACCCTAACTATTTCGTCGACTGGGAAATTTCTTGGTGTCCCCCCTCTTTCCATGTTGACCTTTTTTCCTCTGTTTCTGGCTCTACTCTTGTCTATTGGCTGCCCCCTTTACTCTCCTGGATAGAAGAAGATGGAGCACAAATTTCCCTCGCTGTCCCAAACCCCCATCCCACCCCCCCAAGTTACACATATGCTGTCACGTTTGACCGTAACAGTCATCATCAAACTAACCCTGAGCCTGATATTTCCCCCCGTGCCGAATGTCGCCAGCATTTATACACGCTTCCACACTTAACAGTGCTGGCGAACTTCTTGGTCGGACCCCCTCCCCCTTGCATTAGGCCGGTTCCCCGGTTCCCCCCCCCCCCCCCCCCTTTTTTTTTTTTGTCAGTTTTTGTCAGGGAATAAGTGAAGCAAACCCAAGTGATGTCCCCTTTGAATTTTTTGACATGCCCCGAGTTTTTTCCCGGTCCCTGCCTTTACCGTGTGTACAAAATCAAACACTTCCGTCACATTTCACTTTTTCACCTTCGACCCCGGACCCCTGCTCCCCTCCTCACCATATCGGACATCTGCACACTGTCCCCCTAGGATTGAAGGCTCGCCCGCTTTAGATTTTCCCCCCCATCAGCAGTTTGCAAGCACCCACGTCCCCCCATCCGAATCTTTTGTCCCGTGTTTAAACTGGTGTTTCTCACGATTCGGCCCACATCAAAGGTGAATAAGGCTGGCCCCTTCCCCCTAAACCTTCTTTTTTCCCTCCACTTCACTGTCTGAGATTACATTTTGCCACACCGTCCCCAGAATGATCTCTCTTGCCTTGTGGAGGGACCTTCCGAACTACACCCCTTTTTTTTTGGACCCCTTCCCTCACTCCTCTTTACTTTTTCTCTCTCCCATGTTTTTTTTTTTTGAAGGGTCTTACTAGATATCAGTAGCCATGTCGACAGTCCTTCCCGCAGGTTCCACCCATAGAACTTTTTCTTCGATGTTCAATCCTTTTCGGTTCGGTTTCGTGCCTTATCTCAAATCCTAAGAGTCGATCCCTCTTTTTGAATGCCCTCTCGACCCCGCGTCATGAGTTTTGATTTCTTTGAACCCCCCCGGAAATCGTTCTATTACCCCTTGCTGTTCGGGTTTTTCCCCTCCCCTTTCTCTGTTATGTGAAAGTGAGGACGGTTTTCTTAGCTGATTTTCGTCCAATAGCTTAAGCTGCCTCTTTCACTCCGGCCCGTTGTCTCATTTTTGGTTTTGATTTTTTCCTACCTTCATCCGTTTTAACCGTTTCTCACTAATGGAATCTGAAGAGCTTGCCTACTTACGATACCTTCCCCCCGAGACCGTTTCCCTTTCTCCCCTCTGCTTTTTTTCCCAGTAATAAATTGTTTTTCACTCCTCCTCGCTACTCCCCCCCGTCCCCCCCTATGGCGAGCTGACATTGGTGCCCCCTTTTTTTCACGAAGCCATCCGTTTCGACCAGTCCTTTTAAGTTAAGCCAAGGCCCCCTTCTTTAGCGTTTTTTTTTCCCATTCTGCCAGATAGATCACTCGTTCTTGGTAATCCTGCGCCTAGTTTTCCCCCCTTTTTTTTTGAGTAGGTGTCTGTGCATGCTGTTGACTTCCTCAACTTGTGATTTGTCACGTGTGCCCCCCATCTCCGCTGCCTCCACATCTCTTTCCCCGCAGTTTTTTCAATTTTCCGTGCAAAGTTGCCCAATGCTTAGAGAACTCTCCCATCTTACCCCCCTCTTCACGCAGAATATATTTGCCTCCGTTGACGCTGCCCTTTTCCCCCCTGTTTTTTTCTTGCCAACAGGATGAGCTTCTTGTTTAATCTTCGTTAAAAGTCTGTAATCTCGAGTACTTCATTGACCATGTTATTAATTCGCCCATTGCCTGCGTGATCCCCCTCACCAATCACATCCCCAAAAATAACGCACACCCGTTCCCCCCTTCTTCTTTTCCCCCCAAGCAATGTTGCAATTCCCCCCCCATTCATTGTTCGGCCTTGTAACCATCCCTCCGTAGTGCGCCCATGGACATTATCGGATTAAATGGTTGCCCCGCGTTTCCGATTCTTCGTTTCAGACTCTTTTTCCATTGTCATCCCATTTACCCCCTCCTGCCATCCCAACCTCCCCACCCCCTGAGGACCTCAGATAGCTCTTATTTTTCTTCGCCAGCCTTTTTCATTATCTTTTTTTACTCTCAAAATTTCTTTTTGCTTCCCTTCCTGAAATACTCAATTTAGACCCACCGACCTTGAGAGTCTTCTATTCTGAAGATGACCCCCTTTCTTTTCCTTTCTGCCTGGATTAGCAGACTTTTCCCATTCAACCCCTCCTATTAGATGAAGATTTACCCTGCTTCCATCCCCCCTGCCTACGTAGGATTTTTTTTTTCATGTCACAGAACAGCATTTCTCCCCTTCCAATCCATCAAAGATACTAGGCGTTTTTTTAGACTTTTTTGAGATGTTTATTGCAATTTTTTATCGCGTAATCTTTCTAGTCTGTCCTTTCCCAATCTACATCATTTTCTCGATTATCTAGCCATTTTCTCAGGTTGACGCGCGGCTATGAAGTTCTCTCAACAACTGTTTTTTTACAACGCGTGCAAGAAACTCATGTCGAGGCTTATTGTGACGCTTTTGTCCCCAGGTCCCTTCTCCTCCTCCTTGATGTGCCGTATGCTCCCTAAGGTTTCCCCCTTGAGTTGTTTTGGAAGTTCTCTCTGAGTCCCCCCCAACCAATCTCCCTCCCTTGAGTATATCTTTCATCTGTGAGTTAGTTAGACCGTTTCCTGAAGAGAGTGCTTTTTTCACTTGATCATCCATCGCCCTCTTCCCTGCAACTCTCCTTTTTTCGTGTGTCGATCAAAATACTAACCCCCATCCCTTTTCTCCATGCAAATATGCGTCCATTCCACCCCCCCCTCTCCATGTTTTTTCAGTGGGTTTCAAGTCCTTTTGGAATGGAAGAGGTTTTGTAGGAAGATTTCAAGACCTGTCATGCTTTTCTCTCCATGTCCTGTTTGTCCTTTACAAGCCGTGATCCACCTGTAGTTTTATCGCCCCGCTTAGTTGTAGCTTGAAACACAACTGTTCTCCTTATGTCCTGATCTTGCGGATTGGAATAGTTTTTGCCCACTGAATTTCCCTCCTGCCATTCTGCTCCCTTGTGAGGCCAACATCTTTCAGTTTGATCTTAAATTTTGATTGAGTGCTGACCACAGAACCGTTCACGACCTGTCTTACTTTCCCCCCCACCGGTCGGAATGTGCCCTCTGTATTCCTCTTTGTTCTTTATGCAGAGGGTCTCCTTTTTCCCCCAATGTCTTCCCCTTTCCGAGAAGTTTTAATTTGAGGCCCTTCTTTCACCCTTTTATTTGCGGCACTATATTCCCCCAGGTTTGCAGCAGCGACTCTCCATGTCCCACATCCTAGGACCTGTTGCGTTCACATAGTCTTAACCAGACCCTGGGACCCCCCCTGAACCTGATCTCGTGTTCGTCACCACCATAGTCACCCTGATTTAATGTTCCGCGTTGCAAAATTCCCCTTCCCCTTTAGTTTTTTCAAATTCACCCCTCCAAAGACTACTTGAGCTTCCCTACCTCCCCCTATGAGAGCCTGAGAAGGTTTTCGCCTCTTAGCGTGAAAAGCTTCGCCTTCAAATTTCTCTTTCTAAGCCACATCCCCCCCTTCCCCCTGGGGTGCTTCCCTTTACGGTGTGGACCCACACCGTATAACTCCCCCCTGCAAACCCCACTTGTCCCCGGGGTGTGCTGGAACCTGGCGCCCTTCCCCACAATAAACGTCCATTTTCTCATGGTTTGCAGCGTCCAAAATTTTTTATTCGCAAGCCTTTGTCGTCCAAGGCTCTTTCCCCCTTGTCCCGCTCCCCACCCCCCGCTTTGTGTGGTTCTAATTTGAAACCCCTCTGTCGTAACCACCCCCCCCCCCCCAAAACCGCATTTGGTTGGGTGAAGCAGTGACAATCGGGTTTTTTTAAACCCCCAACTCTGAGATGCCTTTTTTTGAGTTCAGCGAAAAACGACTCCCCAGGCTGTCCGACAAAAACCTGGACAAATTCCCCCAACCCCCAAGTCTTTAGGGGTTTTAATGATTAGGTGCCGGCGACGGGGTTCCCCCCCCCCTTATGACGTTATTGTTATGGTCCACAGGTGGAAGTTGGCCCACCAGTACAGAATAATTTAGTTCCTTTTTCTTTTTTTACACAGCCCCGTTTAGTCTACTTTTCTCGACTTGGTCCCGTCTTTCTCTGGACGAGGTTTAAGGCTTTTCATGGATTTTCGTGGCCAGTTGGTTATGTAGGCTGAGGAAACTTGATTTCTTTTTTTTTTTTTTTTCTATCGGTGATTCATGGTGGAAGTCTTGCCTTCTGCCAGTACCACTTTTTTAGTATTTTCCCCCCTTGTCCCCCCAAAGTATGCTGCTTCCCTCCCTTTCTTCCAGATTGTTTTGCCATATTACCTTCTCGTTGTCAGAGGGAAGCTCGTGAGTCTCAAAGAATGTAAGGGAGGTTGAGGCGGTTGCCCCTCTCCCCAGGCGGGTTGTTCGTCCTTTCTAGGCCAGTTTTCGCTTTCTCCTTGCACTGGGTAGCCATTGGCTGTCCATTATGTTGAAAAAATCACCCCCCCCCCCCCTTTCCCCAGATCTTGGTTATTTTTTTTCCCTTTGAATTTTTCTGATGACCAACAATGGTTCCTGTTGGACTTTCATGGCTCCCTGCTGGCCCCCCTGCTTTCTTTTTTGTAATCGGTTCCATTGGTGATTTACCCAATTTTCTTCCCCTTTTTGGCTGTTCGTCTTGTTCCATCCCTGGAGCGTGCCTGGAAGAGTTAACTTTGTTGGTGCCCCCCCTTAAGGTTTTCTTCAGGGCAGTTCAAACACACGCCCCTCCCTCGTCCACTGGAATTTCCCTTTGAAACGGACCCCCTTCCCCTGGATCCCATGTAAGTCTTCCTGACCCTGGTTTCCCCTTCGTCGGGGAGATCACCTGAAAGAACTGTCGGTGTTCAGGTCACGCCCTTGGTTTTTTCTTTAGCCAGGTCCATCACACTCTTGTGCTTTAAAAAGGTTACCTTTTTTTTTTTTACGCGCCTTAGACCCACACGATCTCCCCCTCCTTCCTTCTGTTGCTTCCTTTGAACTGGCTTTCCCCCAACGTTTTGGGTAATTCCTCCCACGATTGGAGTCCTACCAGGTCTTGAGGCACTATCCCCAATGTGTGGAGTTGCAATTCACCGCGAACCAAGCATATACATTTCCCTGTCCCCCCCGGTTCTGTAGATGACGTTGGCTTTCGGTTCAGTCTCCCCTCTTCAGAATCCAAAACCCTTTTCAAAAGGACCTCCTTGAGTTGAGTCGTTTCGAGATACTTCTATACAAAGGCCCCGACCCTTTTGTTTAACTTTACTACTTCCCCCCCATACCCCCCGATGATCTCTTTCCCCATTTCAAATTTTCGCCCCCCCCCCCCCCCCCCCCCCCCCCCATTTTCTAGAGGCTGCTAAAGTCTACCACTTCTGCGTTCCTTCGTCTCCCGCCATGTTCCCCCCCCGCCTCATTTGAGTTTTGGCAGGGTCGTCGAGTTTTTTTTTTCGACCCCGGTGTCTTGGAGTTTCTCTACGTTGTTCCCGGAATTGGTTCATTTTTCCCGTTTTGCATTTATGGACAGGTGACTATTGCCCCCTAGAGTTCCGTCATGATACTGAACGTGAATATGGTTCCCCAGGTTAGCCCCCCATTCCCAAAGCACCCACCAAGGCCCCCCTCCGGAATCATTTCGCGTACCAGCCCAAAAGTAGTAGGACTTGCGCGCTTTTGTTGTGATTTCTCGCTGTCAAAACAGATTACTGTTTTTTCCACCCCGCGTGGCTGGAACAATTTTTCGCAGTGGGCACTAAACCCGTCCCAGGGTTGGGGACGGGTTATCCCAATGTTCTGAACCCACTTTTTCCAACGCACACCCACCCCACCCGAGACCCCCTCACGCCTTTTTTTTTCAGTGACGGGTAGTCCAACCGTGGTAGTGCCCCCTTGACCATTCTCTAGCGGCTTTTGTTTTTCAAAGTGATCTCGCATCATTTTTCTGAAGTACTAGGTGCTTCCTGTGACCACGCCTTCCAACCGTCCCCGCGTAGCTTTTTTGGACCCTTTTTTAAGCATGGGCCACTGTTTCCACAACGTTGCTTTCTTCTTATACCCCGGGCGTAGCAGTCGTTCATCCCTCTTTCCCGTCGATGATTGGCCTCCCTTTCAAGAACGTTTTTCTAACGTTTTTACAAGACTGTGGCAGTTTTTGCTTAAAAAAAGGGGCCCCGCCACTTCCCAAGGGCTGTGTTGCGTTCCTTTATGACTGATCCTTGTTTCTTTCCCAGACGGTGGGTTCTTTTTCCTCTCGATAAATTTGGTGTTTGCAACCAAGGCCCCGCCATGACTCGTCCCTTATGTTCGTTTTTCACCCCCTTGGTTCACAGCTATTTTTCAATTCCCCCACCCTTCAACAGAATTCCCCCCTTGATTGGGTTCTTCGTCCCCCCATCCTTTCCCGGCCCCCAACCTCTGTCAAACCCCCAACGCCCCGTTGTTACGAAAGCTTTTTTTTAGCCCCGCATCACCATCCTCCCCCGCTAACAACGACATGACCCCCCAGCACACGGATGTTGTTCATCGCCCCCATTGACTTCGAACCTGTGTCACTGTCATTACACCGCTTCTCCGTCCCCTATCCCTTACCTTTCCTTCCCCGTTCAGGAAAAGCGGTTTTTTTGCCTCCCACTTTTTGTCCCATGGCATTTACCTCCCGCTAACGGCCCCAAACCAGTCATTCCCTTTTTTGACTTTTTCCCCGACCCCCAAACTTCTTGCCCCAACCTTTATTTTCAGGTTCAAGGTGGGTTTCCCCTCCCCCGTTTAATCGTCAATTTTTTGTTTGGAAACGCCAATTCACAACCGCCCTTTCTGGGGGAGACCACCACTTTCCCCTCTTCATGGCTGCTGCCCTTTTCTTTTCAATTTTTTGAACCGGGTCGGCCAAGGTCCGGCTTTCACGTCCTTCCATGTGCCGAGGGATTATACCCAACCCGTCGCTTCGGGTCAGAGAGGACCTGTGGTCAACAACCAACCCGGAGTATGTTCACCGTCGGGGAGGGTTTTTTTTACACCCTGAACGAATAGGGGTGACTCACCGTCAGGATTGGCGCCCAGACAAACAGGTTTTTTCTGCGGTATTTAAGGATTCCTTCCGTGCGCTAAGGCTCTGTTTTCCGTGAGAAAAAAGCCCGCTTGTCCCCTGAACCCTTGATCACTCTTTGTTTGTGGCTGTTGTGTGCCCCCGTTCCCAAAAAATAGCCCTTGGCCTTGAGGTTCCCCCCCCCCCCCCCTGGCTGTTCCTCAGACTTTTTTTCCGCATCCTTCTGTTGTTTCTTTTTTCCCCTTTTCTTCCTCTCTTACCCCCGGTCTTTCCTTCACGACTGCCTGCCCCCCCTTTCTGTCACCTCTGCCCAAGCTCTCTCGTCTTTCGTATGGGACAAAATTTTTTCACAGTTTTTTGTGTTAGGGGGCCCGTCCAAGATCTCTTCTCTTCCCTGTTTGTGTTTTCCCTCGGTTCTCAAGGCGTGCCTAACGCGCCTTTTTTTCCACCCCGGTTTTTCAAACTAGGATGCCGAAGAAAGTTTTGGGCTCTTCACCATGTTGGCTCGTCAACCTGCTTACCTTCCCCTCTTTACGTTACCATTTTCCGTGTGAGCTTGTTTTCTCTATCGGGACTGTGAGTACCCCCCCCCCCCACCTCTAACTAAAAGGATGCGACCCCCACCCTTTCTTGTGATGACGCCCCGAAGGGTGCTGGGCTTCAGGCCTTCATTGATGATTCTCTTTTTCCATGGTGTCCCTCTCTATAAAAGAGACGCCATCGTTCCTCCGGCTTTCTTTTTTTCTTTTCGCTCTGAGTGATGACCCCGCCGCTTCTCACATCGGGTGACCACACCCCGCTGGTTTTTCAGCTTTTTTTTTTTTTTGACCTTTAGTTCCTCTTTTATTCCCCCCCCTCTTGGTGAACAAGTTTGTCTCTCCCTGCCTGGACCCACCCTTTATTAATTAGACCGGTTCTGTAACCGCCCGATTTAGCCGAGCCCCATTTTTTGCCATGTTTTGTGTTCCTTTTCTTTTTCGGTTGGCGTTTTGGTTTTTTTTGCGGGTCCCTTGACCTCCCCTAAAACTTTTCCCCGATACCCCCCACTTCACTTGATTTTTCTTTTATTTGTAGACTTCTATCTTCTTTCTTGGGGTTGTTTAGACGTGTGTCTTTGCTGACCGTTAAGGGAATCACGTTTTCCCCTGCTCTCCGCTTTTCCAAAAACAACCCCAACCAACGGACGGACAGAAACCCCACAATTTACCTGCTCCTTGGACCAGTTGCGTTTACTATTGTAGAGTCGCATCACGTTTGTTCCCCCCCTGATGTCTATTTTTTTAGTTAGGCTTTTGTATTTTACCTTTTTGCCCACAACGAAATTTTTTCGTTCACAGTCTTTGATTTCCAATTCCGTAATTCCCCCCTCCTCCCCTTCCCGCCGACCCCTTTTCTTTTTGAGGGAGTGGTTTCCTTTTGTCTCGGTGCCCACTTGCGACCCCCCTTCGATTTCCACTTCCTATGTTCCATTTCTAAAATGTCCCCCCCCCCTTTTGCTTTCCCCCCCTCACACAAAAGTAACGGGTCTTTTCACTCCCCTTCTGATGTGTTCCCGATTTTTTCCCTTCGGCCCGTAGTCGGCCTTTCCTGGGTCCCCCTTTCTTCTTTTGATGCATCCGTGTAGTCTCCCCCCTCCTATTAGAAGCCCCTTGCCCTAAGAAGCGCCATCTGCCGGTAGTCCCAACCTTCCAGTTCCTTTTTGTCCAGTACATGTGCGGGAGTGGTCCTGGGTGGGTTTTTTTCCTTCCACCTCTCACCCCCCCCCCTTCTTGGGGTCGAAGATCGACCCCCCAGCTTTTCTTTTTTTTTGTTGAACGACGGCCCTTTGTCCTTTGCCACCGTGATAACTGCCCATGTCGCATTTTTTTTTGGTTTTTTTACCCTTTTTCAACCTTTTTCCCCCACTTTGTTTTTGCCGTCTGTAGTTCATCGTTTCATGGGTCAGCCCCCAAGTCCCTCTACCCCCCAAAAAATGGTTTCTTTTTTCCCTTCTCCCAGAGCAAGTCAACCCAACCCCACGTTCTTTTTTTCCCTCCCTTTCCCGACCCCTCTTCCCTGGCGGTCATTGGATTTACATACCCATTTTCCTGGAATTCCCCCTATGGATAATGACGTCCCTTTCCCCCTTGCCTTTTTTTACCCTCGTTTAGTCCTTTCCCCCTGACCTTCTTTTTCCCTTTCAGACACGGGCTCTACTTTTTTGACGCGTTGCGACCCTTCCCTGCGTCCCTCCACGAGCTGGTGTTCAAGTCCCCGTCTCCCCCATGAAGGAAGGTAATTCAAGCCTTGGTCTCCCCCCTTTCCGGATTCGATAATCTCCGAAACTTCACAAGGGAGTCTGGTCTTTTCGCTTCTCAAGCAACTCCTTGAAAACGGTTTTTTCCCCCTCCCCCCCTGGAACACGTCTCTGCCAATCAAAAACGTCACTTTTTGGCCCCTCTCTCCTAACCCTTTGTAGGGTCCCTTCCATCCCGCCAACATTTGTGCGGGATCACTTTTCACCCTTTTTTCTGTTGCTCCTGCCGGGCACGTTCCACCCCCTGTTCCACCCCCGAATTGCTTCGTATCGTTCTTATTTTTGCGGTAACTTTTTTTTTACAGATTTCGGTGTGACGTTTCCCCTGGGTGGGTTCCTTACTCCTCTACTCTCCGTCTTTCTCATGGACCCCCTGTTTTCAGGCCAGACTCATTCTCTGCTGACAGGCCGGCTTTCCATGGTGGACTTTTCTTGTCATGTGGTTCCTTGGCCTGAACGACATTGCTGCGCCTCCCCTCAGTGGGACGCCATTTTTTGGCTGGTTTCACAGCTCCCAGGTTTGTTCTTTCTTTCCCGGACCCCTTTTCCCACACCGCTCGCTTTTCCGCTCCAGCCATTTC
>Ga0179591_1296618_pt1 | contig 22543 bp, 21 predicted proteins | sample CZOMad2_1_08_16f_FD_182891 | JGI IMG/M metagenome (GOLD analysis project Ga0179591, IMG submission 182891) | Vadose zone soil fungal communities from Angelo Coast Range Reserve, California, USA - CZOMad2_1_08_16fungal (PacBio error correction) | ecosystem: Environmental > Terrestrial > Soil >... | reverse complement strand
CCTTTGGCGGAAGACCCGCCGGCGCACTTTGGTGTATCGTTCCCTTTTCTCCTCAGCCTTTTTTCTCCATTGAATTCCCGTATGTTTACCTTGAATGACGCGAATCATTTATCGCGGTTTCTCATGTCTTTCTGCTGCCTAGCTTTCTTATGCCCCCTGTCTTTCAGATGTTTGTCGTTGTTGATCGCCTCGTTTCGGAATCTGTTCGACCGTTTTGCCTTTTTTTAGAAGGCTCGACTTTCCCCCCTCCCCTTTGATTTTGGGATGACCCTCAGCTGATAGATTTCGCCACCTCACGAGACCTTCCCTCCTTAGGCATTCCGTAGTGATCTCCACTCATTCCGTGAGCTGCCGTATGGACGACCGCGTTCTTCTACATTCTTCCTCCCGTCCAAAGATGTAGGATGGTCGGTCCCCGTATGGTTGGCTTGAGTAGGACCCCTTTCGGCCGATGAGGCGTCCAATCCAAAAGTTTGGCTTTCACCCCCCCCCCCGCCTCTGCGCAAAGGCTCCTCTCCTTCTTTGTGTTCCTAGCAAAGGATAACCTCATGTAAGTCGGAGAACAAGAATGTGGATGATGTTCCATGGCAAATGGGCGCTGTAGCCTCACCGTGAATCTCGTTTATGCGTAATTTTCTTCCCCCCTTGTATTGACCCAGAGATCCGTCATGAGCGACCCTTTTTGCACATCCTGTTTCTCTCTTTCCCTAACTAACTTTTGTTTCTCCTACCTCTTCCCCCGCAACCAGTCTGCCCGATCCGACTTACACCCGGGCGACATATCACCTTTACAGGGAACACACAAGGGTTCCAGGCCTTTTTTCCCCATTCTCGTACTTATTTCTCCTCCCCTTGCTTGTTAGACTTTTTGGCCCCCTTCGGTCCCTTGCGGCTTTTTGCCGGTCTCCCCCCTTTTTCCCTTTCCCCGGCAACCATCCACCTTCCGCAAAATTCGAGTTTGAACAATGGACAACTACCTTCAGAAGACAATTCTATTGCTGCCCCATTTCACGCCTTGGGTCGCCTCTCTTTTATTGAACACCCGGTGATTCTTAGAAGTGTTTTACCGTCCCGGTTCCTCGGTTACTGCTTTTTAACGGCCGGTTGTCTCCCTCTCAGCCGAAACCCTTCTGATTTTAAGTCCCCCTTTCCCGAAATGAAGGAGGGACTTTCCTCTTACCCAGGCCAGGAAACACCTAGTCTCGGCAGCATCGACCTCTAACGCAACGGGTCTTTTCCCTTCTTTCTTCGGCCTCCCTTTTTCCTAGGATCCTCCACCGAGACTATCAATGTTCCAGTCATAGGTTTAAACGATGGCGGAGTTCTTCTCAATTTAGGAATGAATTGAGCAATAATATCCCCCATTTTTTCTTTCCATAGAAGTTTATTCCGAAGTGATCGTAAACTACGCAATAAGTGACTGCCCTTTGAAAAAGTAGTACCCTCTCTTCCTCTCTCCAATAGCTCACCCCCCAGACCCGAGCTTGTTCGTATTCGCCCGGTCTTCATCGTTCCCTCCTTGGATGTGGCAGCGAGCAGCACACGGTCGTTTTCCCTCCCATCTTCCCCTCATCCGTTGTGTTGCTCGATTTTTCTGGGTTTTTTTTTTCGTCTTCTTAGCCCCAGCCCGCTTTTTCCGGTCGTCAAGTTTGCGATAATTCAACGTTGCTTTTGAGCGCCGCCCTTTCTCTTTCGCGCTTTCTTTACTTTCCGAGTTGAGGATCCCCTTCTATGCGCTCGTCGAGTGGCCGGTGTTTAGGCATTTCATAAATCGGTCAGACAGCGGGGTCGCAATTCCCTCTTCTTGCCCGGGAACGTGATCGCTTCACAACAATTGGAGATAACCTGACCGGACCCTTTGTATCGTTAGGTCCCCCCCCACTCCCCTTTTTAACCTTTTTTTTTTTCCCGGGGAAGGATTCTTAACTGTACGCCAACCTTTTTCTCGTTAAAGGTGGCGAGGTCCGTTAAGACAGCTTTGCTTCCCTTTTTTGCACTCTCTTTCACTGGTTACAGACCGTAATAAGTTATTTTTCCGAACCATCTCCGTCGTTCTTTGCGTGTGATTTTTGCAGACGCCTTCAATTCTCCCCGCTTCCCTGACTCAACCTGGATCGAATCCTTCACCGTGTGCCCCCACGGCAGCGTCTCTTCCCATGCCGTCGTGAATGTTTCTTTATCATCATGGCTCTTCTCTTTGCCAGTCCTCAATGTTTTGGCAACGGATTGGATTTTTTTAGCCGGACCCCGAGTTCCCCACTTTCCCAGCCCTCGTCTGCTTTTTCATAGACATTCCTATGCCGCCGCAACACTTGCGGCCACGGGACCCCCACACTCGTTCCTCTTTTTTGGCCCTTTCCCTGTTACCCTGTGTCCTGCCGCTGACGTTTCATAGCTTAATGGTGAGGGGCAATGTAGAAACCCCCCAGCCCGGTCCTCCTTCCCTCGTATTGCACTCAGCCGCTTTCCGTTTCGATCTTCCCCTTGACAGACAAACCAATTCGCGGCCCCTTCTTTTGATTGAATTCCCCCGATGCTCTTCGTTGCCCTTTCCCTCCCCTTCTTTTCTTTCCCGTTTTTTGAATGATGACGTTGTTCAATGTTCCCCCCGTCGACTCGTTGTGTTTTGCCTCCCAATAACTTTGACGCCTCATCCTCAATCAGGGCCTCTACCCCCCCCCCCTTATTTCGACTTCTTTTGGCCTCATCCAGGTCTTGAGACGTATACCGGTCATTGAGATTCAACAGTCAGACTCACCTTTCTTGGTTGACCCACCTCTTTGTTTTCATCCGGCGAGTGCCCGGAGAGTCGCGGTTAATTGTGTCCGTTCCAGCTCTGTTTCCCCGTTCCTGCTCGTGCCTGCCAAGTCTTTGCAAAAACCGGTCGATCACAATTTTTTCGATAACGAGGACTTACTCCACAACAGCCTTCCCTTTTTTCCCCTTTCCCCCACCTTAGCGCTAATCAGCACAGAACAAAGGAGTATATTTTGTCAAGAGAGTGCACATATCCCGTGCCGCCGCAAATTCAATTTTATTTTCCCCCCCCTCTGGTGGGCCCACCCCTCGTGGAGAGTACAACGGGTTTGCCGGCTCAGACTTCCGACGAGACCTTCCGCCCTTGACGACCTTTCAAGCCCTTCCTTGATGGCCCCTCCTTTTTTCACTTGACCCGATGTCCCCTTTTGCCAGCGCGACGGGATAACCAAATTTTGACGGTGTTACTGGTGTCTCACTCCTTTTTTTTCGCTTTCCCTCTCAGGCCTTCTCTTCTCTTTTGACTTCGGCAAGAGTCCCCCATGACCAATTCGTCCCCCCCCCCCCGAATTCTTGTTCCGGAACCAGGCGAACTTTTTGTTTGGTTCTCGGTGCCGACGATTGAGCTGGTCACGAACATTATTGTCACCCAACTTCGCCTCGTCACACGTGTGATAGCAGGAGCAGGTCCGTTATGCCGTGTTCATCTCTTTCTCTCTTTTAAACGGTCAGAGTGGGCTGAGCTTTTTCCGGGGGAAGTTCATCGGCCAGGGCCTTCGGGGTTCTCCGGAATTTCCAACTGTGCCCATTCTCTTTTCCCCCCCTTACTGCCCAGTACCTGAATAGAAGATCACCGGTCTATTGAAGGCCGAATCGCAGTCCCGCTTGTCTTCTTTTCTCAATTCAAACTCTCCCCCCCAAAGCCCCCCTTTTTGCATTCTCCGTGGCGAGCCTTGACCTTCCGATTTTTCCGAAGGCTGAGGGGGTGTCAAACCACCCCTTCTGTTCCGTCCACCCTGACAAATCCCCCTTGTCACCCCCCCCCTTTACCTTTCTTCTCTTCCTTCTCGACAAAATCGGGTCCCCAGACCGAACAGTTCCGCGGACACCGGTTTTGGAGACGTTTTGGTATTTTTTCCTGGTCTTGGGGCATTCGGCCCATCGTTTCCTCCATTCCCCGCGAGGGAAAGCCGCCGTTCGGAGGACCCTTCTTTTTCCGATCCAATAACTTTAGGAGCGACTCATCTTTTCCTTGCTATCTCCCCCTCTTTCCTTCTTTTTGCCCCCCTTCATTCCACGGATGTCAAAAAGTCTTCCCCCAGTTGACGCCAAGCGTCGAACTCGCCCTTCCCCGCGAGGCCCACGCGGCGCCTCCGTTTTTTTCTTTTCACGGGTGAACCTAGATCCGAGGTCTTCTCTTTTTTAAGGGTAAAGCGCCAGGGCTCTTGAGGAGTATTTCTGGCCTTTTCGTCCCTTTTCCACCTTTGCCCTTTTAGATCGAAGAGTTTGCGCCCGCTGACGCCCAAAATTCCAACTGTTTTTCCCCCAGCGTTTTTTCATTTCCCCCCTCCCGCCTCCTCCCTCCCGAACTTTTTGGTCTGACATTCACCTTCTAGCCCATTCTACCTCTCTCAATCGCGAACTTTAATTTGAGTATGGACCCTCCGCATCCCCTACCCCTTCTTGACTTTTCTCTTTTCCATGTGAGAAAGGGTTATGCTTTTGTTTCCGCTCATCGCCACACTCCTCATCGGGGTTACTCTTTTGTGTCGTTTCCGCCGTTCCCCGCACTTCTTCTTCGCGACTGGTAAGAGACTTTTTTAAACGTCAGTTCTGCTGGGACGGAAGCTATTTTGACCGAGCTCTCTCTTCGCCTCTCATACTTATTTTGCATCCCTCTCCCCTCACCCCACAGGAGAGGGCTTCCTTTTCCCCTTCAAGGCTCATAGGGATTACCTTTGTGTATAGATCCCATGGATTGCACTGTACGTAAAACGATTCCAATAAGCCCCCTTGATTGCGAGTGCGTGCTCCTCTTCTTCTCGTGATTACGACCCTACAGAGCTAATTCCCTGTTAGCAGTTTTTTTTCGAGGCTCCTCCCTGCCCCCTACCCCGCTCCCCGAACCCTTTTTGATAAGGACTGATACCCGTTTCCTCCGGGGTCTTCGATGTCTGTCCGCCGGTTTCTGCTCCTTATTTTCTCTCTTTTTCCCCCGCTTTTGTTGTTTTTTGCCTCCATAGCAGCACATCGAGTCACCTTCCGGGATCCGGCAGGACCATCCTTGGAGTCGATCGGTCAACGCCTGCATTCCCCTCTCTCTCCCCCTCTCTTGGACAGTGTATAGTTTTGACGTCAGCGTTTATTCTCCTCGAATATTCCTTAAACATTTCGTTCGTTTGGGATCGGAAACTCCCTGATCCTCCTTGATTCAATACCCCTGTAGTAGTTGGAAAATAGGTTTACCCCTTCTTAAAGTACTCGGACCGTACCATTGGAGATCATGCGAAATACCTGAGAACCTCTCCTTTTCCCCCCCGGGGTAGGGAAAACTGCCCAACTAAGTAGACTCTTTAGAGGGAGACCCTGGACTCTTTTTAGATTCGGGCCTTCTCGATTCCCTTTTCTTCTCGGAGAACGTCCGTAACCGTTCAAGGAGGGAAGTTCTGAGAGGATAAAAGAAATCCCATTGCCATGTAAGACGAGTTATGGGAGTTTTTCCTGACATGAGAAGGACCGCCTAACTTTGGCTCGGTATGCTTCTTCTTTTGAATCTACTTTTTTCCCCCCTTTTTGGAGGGACGGTAGTTAAAGTTTCCTACTTTAAAGTTCGAGATTCTCTTTCGCCGGGAGAAGAATTGCGCCCGGTTAGCTGTCACTTGGCTTCGTTGGCTTCGTTCTTGCCCTCCAGCCACGCTGTTCGCTTGTTGAGTAATTGAATATCGTCTATCAATCTGGACTGCGCTTCCTGCCTCCTCTTTTCGCACGAGTTTCCTCCTGCTTACTTAATCTGAAAGATGATCGCCCTGGCAGGCGCCCCCACATTACCACGAGCATTGCCTCTTCACCGTTGCCTTCTTGCCGTCGCGCCATTGTTTCCTTCCTTATCCGAATGGGCTCTTTTCTCTTGCGCCCCCCGGTAGACTTATGCCCTCCTTGATGGAATTCAAGCCTTTTGAAAAAGTTGAGTGTTTCCCCCGTTTTCGTCGTTTCCCTGGCCCTAGTTTTCTAAGTTTGGTATTGGCTTACACAGGGCCTACTCCCGTGGCGTCCCTCCGAATTTTCCAACGCATGTCTTCACGACACTCCCACTCCTTCCGTCCAAAAACTTTTTGCCAGGAACCCCATTGAATTCCCACGTCTCGATCCCTGTTTTTCGGATGTTCGGTCTTTCCGATTGTTTTTTTCGATCGCGAGCCTTGCGCGGCGGTTTCTCAATCCTTTTTTTGGTCCTGGGTTTTTTATGATACACAGCCTTCCAATCGACATTATTTTTTTCTCCCAAAGTACATAATTCCAACACCGGCACGGATTCTTTGTAGTCTCTTCCATTGAGAACACCCTGCCACCCCCTTCTGCGTATTCGCCCCTGCTTGTGGATTCTTCTTCTGAAGGTTCCACGGCAGTTTAGCCGTTTTGATCCCGATCGGTGCACAACATCCTTTGAGATAACGCAGCACCCCCCGGCCCCCGAATGACCCACAGCGGTCAAAGAAACCTTTTTCTGAAGTTATAAGGTGCACCTCGTGTATGATCCCCCTACGGCAGGTTTCTTCCGTTCTCTACACGTTCTTGTTGGGGAAAGTCCTATTAAGTTGCAAGGGAGAAATGTTAGAAGGCTTGACACATTCGGCCCCCATAGTACTCTTTTCCCCTCGCTCCCAGATTAGGGATGCCCTCTTTCATGGGGGCTCTTTTCAGTGAAGACACCGCCATCACCCCGCCTTACCCTTTCTATGGTTGGCAAGAACAGGCCATGTCGGGAACCTTACAGCTGGCAGCTGGGAGCCTTTCCCCTCCGATTCTTTTGTAAACAGATCGACCATAAATTGGCCCGTCTTGCCCTCGATCGCCACCTTGGGTGGCGGACCCTGTCTTTTTTCCCTTTTTTTTCCTCTTGCCAAAGTCCGGGGTCCTTATAACAGATGTTTTCCCCCGCCGCCCACAGACGGTTTCCCCTTCCTCCCTTGAATCCGATTGCTGAAGTCCTTTTCTGTGCGCATTTCCTCCGCGAGCCGCGTTTCTTCTTCCTCCTCACTTATGGCATTCGCGCCCACCCGATGGCTTTACGATTGTGGTTGATGTTTGATCGTCCTCTTCCGCTGGTTCCTTTGATGGTGTCCAGTCCCTCTCGATTTCCGCCGCACTGCTGCGGGACCCAACTCAAGCTGTTCCTTATGGCAATGCACCCCGCTCAGCCCGTCCTTCCCTCTTTTTGCCGACAAGTACGAACCTTGTTTCTGAGTCGACTTTGCGCTACTGGATTTTTTTCTGAATTCTGCCGCCCCTGCCACGGCTGTTCGCGTCCCCTTGTCCCCCTTTTTGTCCGGCCTTTTTTCTTCCAAATCACGATTGGAATGCCCAACGCCTTTCGCAGCTTTTTTGACATTTGCCGTCCCCTGCTCATTCCAACGTCCCCTGTACGTCGGACCATTGATAGGATGGTAGGGGCACTGAAGATCTGTCGTTCCACCTTTTCCTGAAGTGGTGCCGCTCTTGGTCTGTCTGTCCCCACTCTTATTGTTCAAAAGTTGGTCACGTCATGAGCTGCCGGAACTTTTCCTCCGGGTATTTCGTACCCTTATACATTTCTTCGGAAATTGAACCCCAACTCCCACCATTCGCCAGATAGCTTCGGCGCCCCACGATTCCCGCTTACCCATTTTTCTTTTTTTCATTCGCTCTGCCGATGGGCCATTTTGCCGCCTTCTAGAATGTCTTTCGCAATCTTGGCATCTTGCTGCCTTTGTCTCCTGAGAAGTTTTTTCGCCATTTGGCTTCTTTTCTGCCTACCCCCCCCAATAAGTGGACGCCCCAACTTCGGCACCCCCATACCCTCCTTTCGCCCATAGAAAAATTACTGACTCCACCCCACCCCCTGGCGCAGACGATGCTCCTTTGTTCGCCCCGGTGACGTTCTTTTTTTGGCCCTCCCCCCTTTACATATTGTCTAGTTTTAAGGCCGGATTTCTGCAAACCGGCAGCCCATGACGACTTTTGTCCCCCTTACTTTTGAAGCTCTCGGCAGGGAAGTTGCCACATGGGGGCTCTGTCATAATCTGTGCACTTCTCCGCTGTCTTCCCCCCGCCCCCTTTTTTCTCCCGTTTTCTTCTTATTGGAAGCGTCAACGGGGCGTCTTTTCCTTTAATTGGCGATTCTTTCAAGTCCATGCCGTGACTCGTCCGTCTTTGATCTGAGGCTTTTTTCGGGGCAATTCTAGCAATGCGCCCTCTTATCTACCATTTGTAGTCTGAAACACCTGACTCGACGACCTTGATCGTACCTCCTAATTTTGCGCTTCTTTCAGAGTCGAAAAGCACTCGACGGGTTTGAAGCGACTGATCGCACCAGGTGTCCCGCGTAACGCGGCTGGTCTCCCTTCCGAGCAGCGGTATTTTAAGCCATCTCTCTTTCTTCCTTTGTTTTCTTTTTTCCCTTTTTCCCGTCCTTTTTTCTCTAGAACCGCAGTGAACCCTCGTCCAAGATGGGAGATCCTTTGAAAACCGTAGAGTTGCTTGCTGATGAGCTTTTTTGTCCCAGTTGTCTCCCTTACGAGTCTTTCCCCCCCCCTCTTATCACGCCTTTTTTTTCAGGACCTGGTCCTCAACATCGCGGATCTGCCCCTTTTTTTCAATTCCCTTAATTAGAGTGCCCCCGCCGTTGCTCTCCTCCCCCGTGGCCTCCCATTCCCCCCCTTTCTTCCTTTATCTTTCTTCCGTTTCGGCAAATTCAACCCTTTTCTCCTCCCCTTGTGCTTCCAATACTGGCTCCCGCCCCTTTCGTCCCGGTGGTTCTGTCGAGACGAAGGTTTGTTTGCCTGCCCCCCATGCAGCTTTCCCCTATCGCACAGTTGCCACATTCGGTGTTCGGCTCTGGAGGCTCCCTCCGACGGCCGCGAATTTTTTTTTGACCGGGATTTCCACACTCTTTTATCTTTGCTAACACTCCCGGAGCATCTATGGCCATGCCGTTCTTTAGGATATATCTATTTTTGACATGGGCCGAGGCTTTCATTGGCTTTTTTTTTTGCTTCCCTTGAGGGGTTACTCAGAACGAGTTACAAGTGCCAGCTGCAGATTCCTCCCTGCATGCTTTTCGCATCCACGCCCCCCCAGCTCCCCTTTGACACCCCCAATCGGCCCCCCCTCCCCCCATCTACAGAATGTCGATACGTTCCCCCTGTTGTATTCCTAAATCGGCGTCCTCTGACTCCTATCATACTTTTGTTTCTTTTTGCATTTAGCAATCCCACCAACAGTTCGTTCCTGATTCCCTTGCAATACAACTTCTTGAAAGTGCTTTTGCTAGTAGCCGTCTTTCCCTTCACCTTACGCGGAACCGCTCTACGGGGGACTTGGAATTCGAGCTTTACGCCCATCCGGTTTTACCCTTTCGCCTCGTGTCTTCTTTGGACATACGGTTGCTTCCATTCACACCGTTCGACCCTTTTGTTGTGACAGGTAACCCTCCATTGATTATGTACTTTCTCCACGCCGCCACCTTGTGACCTACTGGTCCTTTAATACTCAGGCGTGCAGAATGTCATACCGCCAGTTCGCGCCACTAGTGACCCCGATCAAAGCTGCTATTCGGCGCGCTTCCTTACTTCCCTTTTGGCCCCTTACTCGTGGTATTTTTACCCCCTTGCCATGCGCTCTCTTGAGGTTGTAAAGAAATGGTGCGGAGGTCCCTTGTCTCGCTTCACCTCTGCACCCCCCCTTTTAGCCTTTTGCTGAAGGATCCGCTGCTGAGATCCAAACTCAACTAGCGTAATCGTTTTGTTTCTTGCCTCCTAAAACAGTGAGCGATCAAGAACTCCCCCCAGAGGCCCCTAAAGCTCGCGTTTATTTAACAATTAATCGTGACAGCAACCGAAACACTTCCACCGTCGTCTGGAAAAAGTCTTGGGCCCGGCACCAACCCGGGGAGCAACTTGGCCCCTTTTTTCCCCTCCGTCTTTGTTCTGAACCAAATCGTTTCCCCCGCTGCATGCAAGACTGGTTCTTGATGGCAATTCTTCTAACTTGAACGATCTCCGCGCCCCCCCCAGGCTACCCCCCCGATCCTAATTTTTCCTGGAGAGTTCCCCTTTCTCTAAAAGTGCGGTGGTGGCTTCCCCCGATCCCCCGGTCCCTTCCGTCTTTCCCCTCGGACAGGCCACCCCCATGCACTTAGTCCATCCGTTTTTAATCGTTCGTCTCCGGAGGCAGTCCCTTTTTTTGGGATTTGTTTGGTTTTTTGGGGGGGGGGGGATTCTTGCGAAGGTTGCCTGATCGGCCGAGAACATTTTCACGGTCACGGTCTCCAGGTTATCCCACTGATCGAACCTCCCCCCCGTTGTTCCCCTCCTCAGCTTTTTGGACGGTGAATTACGAGACTTCCCGTCACCTTAGAAAAGGAATGTGGGGCTGCCCTCCGTGTTCCTTATTCAGGGAGCTTGTTGTAGCCTCTAATTCCACCTGCGAACATCTTCCAACCCTTTTCCGTCTCTCCCAGCCTAAAGACGATCCCAGGCCCCAATCTCCTTATTGGTAAGGGGGGTTTTACAATGTAAAAACGCTACCCCCCCCTGTTCCCCTTTCTTCTTTTTTCCCCTTTCGCACTTTTAATGTTCAGTCGTGGGTCCCAGTAGGCTTTTTTGCCATGTCAACCCCCCACCCAAGTTCGTTCCCAAGCCTATGGCACCCTTCCCGGATTGCCGTTCGCTCCCAGCTTCGCTCTGCACAAATAGGCAGACAGAACCATCTCGGCACGGCGATCTTTGAAGTTTTCGATTTGGTTCCAAGTTCTGGCTTTTTGGCAGAACGAAGAGTTTTCGTTGGAATGATCTGCGGCAAAAGACCCCCCCTTTCGGAGTCCCTCTGACCTCCATACTCTCTTCTTTTTTTCTTTTCTCCTGCGATCCACCACCACTGTTCCGGGCGGGGGATTTGACTCCTCTTTCAAACACCCTTCATCCCCCCCAACCTTTTTTGCTTCCACTTTGTTCCCACCTAGCCCCCTCTATACGTGTCCGATCCCCCAGCGCTGGCCGCATCCCAGGCGCCCCGAAGAAGCCTGGATTTTTTCGTTTTAAAGACATGGCGACGCTTCGTTTACCAATTCGGCGCAACGACCTTCGTCGAGGCCCCCTCGCGTCTGTTGAACTTCTTTTTTGCAATCCCCTTCAGAGGTACTATCAACCCCAAACAGCGTTTTCTGACCTCCGGCGCTTCCGCCGCTAACCCCTTTTCTCCCTTTCCCACTCCCCTGGCAGTCGTCATACCGTCACTTAAACGATGTCTTTATCGCATGCACGCCGAAATCCTCCCGGGAGTCTCACGCATTCCCTCCCCCCCGTCTCTCTTTTCGTGTCCTTCCTTCAGCTTGAGAAATACTCAGGGGTGGTTATGCGTGGTCCGGCTCGCAAACCTCATATCGCGGATCTCGGGTCATTGTGTCAGTTTCCTTTTTTTCTTTCTTGCTCTGAACGAAATGCCTTTTGTTCTTCGCGACTATTATCCTAAGAGAATTAACCGTCAGCGAGAAGAAGTGTCGCGATCTCGTGACGCTCCGTCTCCCTGACGGCTCTAGTTCCTCACAATTCCCGAGCTAAGACAACGATTTACGATTGTAAGAGGGTGCGCTTCTCCCTCTTTCCTTCCTTTAGTCATCCACTGTTATGGCCCCAGACTTACGCCACTCCATACTACGCCGGCTTCTGATTTGCAGCTCGCTCGTCTTTCTTTTTTTCTTCCAGATCCTCCTGTTCACGAGGCTCAGGAAGAAGGGGAACCACCCTGAGAAGGACCCTCTCTACACAGTTCATCCGTTTTATCAGTACTCCCTTTCTCTCTTTTTCTCGAATTTAAGAGTTAAATAAGGTTACGATAAGAGTTTTCCCGATGTGCTCTGCCGCCCCTCTCTTTTCCCCCTCCCCCTTTTTGTTTTCTCCAGATTGCGCAATGCCTGCCATCGAGAACCTGCTCAGGAATACCATCTTCTTGAAGCAGGCGGAAACCTGATTCTAGGTATCCATTTTCTAAAGGCATGCCGGACTTTCTCGTTCCTCAGAGTGGACACCTCCGACCTCCGCGAAACTTTTTTCGCGCGTCCTGTATCCACGCCCGAATGCCGCTGTTCCATCCAATCTTTCCCGGCGTAGTAGGGAATTTGTCAGTAATAGCATTGCATCCATATGATCCAGGACAATTCCTGCCAGGTTCTTCCGAAGAAGAATCCGAAGCTCAAATTGATTTCCCCCTTTGCCATTTTCGCAAACCGTAGAGCGCCTTTCCGACCCAACGCTGTTGTCCCCGGTTTCTTTTGACGGGTTCTCTTCTCTGACAGTTTTTCCGGAGACCTAAAAAAAAGATGGTCCCCGTGCGGGAAGAGTTTACGGCGGCCCCCAAGCCAAGCCCGCTTGTCCCTTCTCTTGGAGTTTTAGAATGAACGGACCCCCTGCCTCCTTTCTTTGCGGTGGAATATCTATGGGAATCAGCGTCCTCTTGTATTCCCGGTTGCCTTTTCTTGGAGACGTATTTCAGATTAAAGTTCGCGTATTTCCGGGAATCTGTCTATCTGTCCCAGAAGCAGTCTTTGCTTCGTGGCTGGCTTGTCCTCCCGAAGGGGTTTCTGATCGCGAAATGTACGCGTTTCCTGTTTCTCGTTTCCTTCTTTTCCTGCAGCGCTGTATTGAATTCAGTGCAACAGGCACGTTCTGAAGGCTATCACTTCTCTCTTGCCTACTTAATCCCTTTTTCCTCCCTCGCCCTTGTTTCACCTTCTATCTCCCTTTCTTCCCTTCTCTGGACCTTTTCGCGCTCGGTTTTCCCCCCCAGTATCCCCCTCATTTCTTCGACCTTTCTGCTCAACTGGCCTGACCGACCGTATTGCCATCCGGGATGAAGTCCTCCTGTTTGAAAAGACCCGTCTGGTTCCCATCCTTCTTTCTGGTGTTTCCGTCTCTTTGATGCTTTTTTCGCTAAATAAGGTTATTGTGATTCCTGCCCCTGCGGACTAAGCAAGTAGTGGCTTCCCAAGTCGTTCTTCCCCTTTCGTACCCTTGGGTCGACAAGCCTTCATGACCCGGCCCCAAATGGGACGGAAACTTTTACTTCCAATGCCGGTCTTTGCTCAATGTGCTGTATGTAAACGATGTCGTGCGCTCTCTTGATAATTGTCGCCGGTTTCCAATCCGGGTTCCATTCTGCCCGTACTGGGTGTTATTAAAGGAAACAAGATTTTTTTTTTCCCAATGACTCTCCATTTTTGCCCTCCTACCACCCGGTTTCTCTTGGTACGTCCCCTTCCATTCCCCCCCCCCCACTGCCTGAGATTCCTCGCATTCCACGTCGGGATCTTCCTTGAGAAGGAATCGAATGTGGACGATGCAGTTTCAGCTCTCGCGAACATGGCCCCTTAAATAACATTAACGGGCCCGTACTTCCCCAGGAAGAAACCGCGGCCCGCTTCGGTTCTCTTTTTCCTTTCTTCAGGAATTTTCTGGGAGAGACCCACCCCCGGTGACGTTATTGATCCCCCCTTGGGGAAACATCCTTTTCAGTTTCTGCGCCATGTTTCCCTTCCCAGTCCCTCCCAAACAAACAGCGCGTTCGCCCTGGTGCGTCCACGACACGATTCCGTTGGACGGAATTGCCTTTGTGTGGGGGTCTGTCGTTGCCCCCCCCAGTTACCGGACACATTACGATGACGTTACCTTTAAGCGATTGTATCGGAACTGCACAGTCTTTTTTTTCATCGGATTGCAGTAATGGGGGCTTCAAGTTAGCGACTATCCCTTCCCCTCCCCAAAATCACTTGGACCCCCATTTGAAGGCGATAGCCCCCTTGGTTAGCTGTTTCTTCCTTCCCTGCTTCGCCTGACAGAACTTTCATCCAAGATTTTCAGGAACTCCCCCCCTCAGTTTTTCCACCCTTGAGTTGCGATTTTTTCTGATCTTCTCCTTTTGAAGAAGTGTCTTCGATCTTTCCTGACTCTCGAATTGTTTCGATTGCATACGAGTCCCCCCAAAGATTTTAAGATGGTTGAGCCGTCTCGTGATTTCCGCTGGTGATTCTCCTCGCCTGCAGTGATCCCTCAAGAGAGCCCTCCCCGGCAGCAAGCTTCGGGAACACCGCTGATCGCTCTTTTCCAATTACCCCCCTACCTCTTTCCCTTCTCTCCCTTTTCCCGCGACGAGTAGTGGTTGCTCCTGACTAAGAAGTGAGTCTCCTATTGGAGCTTTCCGATGACTTCTTCCTGATTCTTCTTTTTTCGATTCTGTCTGCTGAGGAGAACGTACCTGGTCCGAGTTGCGGAAGTCCGAGGCGCCCACCCCAGTTATTGTGACCCGTTTTCACCCTTCTTTTTCGACCTTGTTTTGTCCGAATGGCTATTCCCCCCTTACATTCCTTGTCCTTCCTCAACGTGGATCGGATGGTACAGGCAACCCAAGGAGTGCTCTTTTTCTTCCCAATATCGCCTGTGCCGAGGAATTGTTCTATGTCAAGACGTGTGTTTTTCGCACTTCCGCTCCCTTATTCTCGAGTGGGGGGGGGGGGTGGTGGGGGGTGGGGGGGGGGTTTTGGGGTGGGGGTTTGGGTGGGGGGTGTGTGGAGGCAATCCGCTCTGTGCAAGGATCGCCTCAACTGTTTTGCACCCGAACCCATCCTGACCCTCCCTAAGAGGCGCCGAAACGGATTTACCAATACAACACTTCCTGATTTTTTCCACTTTTTTCTTATTATGGCCACTTGTGAAGACCTTGTTACGAATCCTCGGCATGACATAGTTTTTTGATGTGCATCTTTGCGCAACGGCTAGCTTCCCTGCCTCTCCTTTCACCCCGTTTACCAATAAAATCGTGTTGCCAACATGCGAGTCCCAATGCACAAGAAGGTCCATACGACACGCCTCGCCATTCAATTCTTCCCCTCCCTTCCCTTTCCGGTGAGACCCAGGGGATTTTTATTAAGGGTTCAAAGTCCGGGTACCCCGCGGTCAGCGAGTTAACGGCCCTTTCTTGAACCTCCGCCTTACGAGGATTCGCCTTTTTCTCCCCACGCCCCCTCTTTTACGAATGCTTTCCCCGTGACGCACGCCCAACCCTCAGATGTCGTTTCCCCTCACGCCTAGAAACCGGTCTGAAACGTTTTTTTGACCAGCTCCCAACCGGGAGGAGCTTTTGTGCTCTCCTTGTTCCTATCCCCATTGGTAAGTCTCCGGTCTTCTCCAGCTGGTTTTCTTGCCGAGCCGGGGCGGGAAATTAGAATGTTGGTTTCGCCCCGATTGTCTTTTTCTGATTTTATTCCATGCAGAACCGCCACTCTTCTTTTTCTCCACTCATCCTCCTTCATCTTTAGAGACTCCTGGACGCATCGAGCACCCCCCCCACCTCAATCGACGGGTTCTCCTTGATCGGGTGGACCGTATGGACGACGCTCCCTTTTCCTCCTTTCTTTTTTGACACTTCAGGGACACTCAGTATGTTCACCTCCCCTCAGTTTGTTGTTGTTGAGCTTTTGCTTTTCCACGACCGGGTTGCGAGCCCCCTTTTTCTTCAGCCCACGACTCTTTTCCGTGCCAGCGGGCGATTTCAACCGTCGAGTTGCTTTTTCTCTCCCCTGATGAGCTCTCCCTGCGTCCCTTTCAAATGCAGCACGAGTGCCCCCGATTCCCGCATCTATCGTCGAGTGGCGGTGTTTCCTGGAATCAAAAGTGTTAGACAGCGGGGCGCCCAATTTACATCCTTTTTTGCCCCCGCCTCCCTCGTCTTCCCCCACCGTGGCCTCCAATTTTATCTTAGTTGAAATTGACCGATCCTCCCACAAATGAAAAGGATCCTCAAGCTCTTTTCGGCTGCATATTCCCCCGCCAACCTTCTTTTTTCCGGCCCCCTTATTTCAATGTGAGTAACTGGCCAGCCACCCATGAAGTTCGTCCATCCTCATAGTTCGTGACAGACGGAGAATCATTCGGTGTTTTTTTGACTTCAGTTGTTCAGAGCTGACCCCGACCGCTTATGTACCCCCGAATGCCCCACTGCTCTCAAGTAACAGTTTTGCTTCACAAAGGGCAGCGTCGTTCAGCCGTCGTGGGCCCCTCATCACTGGGGTCCCTTTCATTTGGGCGGCTCGTCCTTTGCGGACACCTGCTCTTAGGGGTAGCCGTACTCCAACTGGCTCCGATCCGTCTCCTTCCCTCCCCTTTAAACCCTCATGCAGATTCACAAGGGTCCCCCTCACAGGGGACCCGCACACTCCGTCTCTTTTTCTCGCCCCCACCCTTTTTTTTAACTAGGTGTCCGCCCTCTGACGTCGATCGGCAGATTGGTTGAGTTGGAATGGTCCTCCCCCCCCTTCTTTAGGTCCGGATATTGCAAAGTTGCCCTCTACGTATCCATTGCCCCCCGTAGGGTAAATACCACACTTTTCCCTGGCATCTCAGCTGCCGACGGCTTGTCCCAGTTAAAGGGAACATTCAATAGTGTCCATCAGATGTACCTTTCTGTTTTTCTCACCGTTCACCCCTTCGCGCTTCCCCAAAGTAAACTTTTTTCTTGCGCCCTCATCCTGGCCGCCTAAGGAACTCCGCCGCCCACCAAGGGTGATCATGTCCTCGAACATTCTCATCCCCTTTTCCTTTGTCATACAGTCCCCTTCCTCACGTCCACTACGTGGTACTTGTCGAGCACCAAACGCGGCGCGTCGGCATTCGTCTCCTCGAAGTCGGTTTTCGTGGCGCCTTCCATAGCGGTTTGCCCGCAATTCGGTGGCTGGGTTCTCGCGTGCCTTCCCAAGGAAGTGCAAAACAGCGGACTGCCGATCCTCGGACCTTCCACTAAACTTTCATCCGTTGTTTCGAGATCCGAACCCCATCGTCCTCTTAAGGAGTCAGCCCAGACAGGGAATTTCGTCGCCTATTCTCTCCCTTCATTCTCCCTGCCCTTCTCAAGGGAGTTCTTGAAAAACGTATTTTGCCTTCTCGGCAAACATCGGGTCAGTTTCCTTTCGTTTCCCGCAGTCAAGCCGCCGTCCCTAGACCGCTTTGAAAACAAATCGTTTGGCTCTTGCAAGAAGGTGACCCCTGGCTGGCCCTCGCGTTTCAATTTTTTTCCCTCTCTCCCCAATCCTCGATGGTGCGGCCCCTAGGCTCCCGCCCCTTTTCGTTTAAAGCTAAAGCAGGCCCTCTGTTTCGCTCTTCCTTGATTCCTTCCTTATTCCATTGCCACCCCCCCTCTCGTCATACAGAATGTTTCGTTTACGCAACAGGCTCCCCCAGCATTTTTTCTGTTGCGAGAAGGTAACTCCGGAACAGTGTATGAAACGGGAACCCCCTTTAATCTCGTGTGTCTCGCCAGGAGTTCTCCAGCCATGTCCTGTCTTTTATAAGAGACTTTTTCCCTATTAGAAACTGAAGTGCTGCCGTTTCAGTACTTTTTACCTCTTTCCGAGTATTGATAGTCTCTCATTTCAAATGGCGAACTCCAGATTAAGTACCCCCTTAATGCACCATTTTCTACCCCCCGAGATGACTCTCCGGCAGTTTTGCAGTTTGGTTCTCAATGTAAACCCCTTACGTACCCAAACCCCCTCCCGGTGTTGTCCGTTAAATCGGTGGCGAGCCCTCTCTTCTCGATTGGTTTCTCGAGTCTTTTCCTAAACCACCCCTTCCCCAGCCTGCAACCCTTTTTTTCCGTCCGGCGTCATCCCCCCCCGAAGCTAGAGACTCGTCACACATCGGGACCCATTCCCCCGAACAGTTCCGTCCCGGCGATCTTTCTTTGTCCTTTCTCCGTCGTAAATAGTTCCCGTAACAGATGTACTTTTGGATGATTGGGCAACGCCAAGCCGTTATGAGGAGCCTCTTTTACCCCTACTGCTCTTTATCCCCCGTGCTCCTTCAACACCTGAGTCTGGACCCCTAATGGCTTTTTTCCCAAAAACTTGATTCACCGTAATGGTCGCGTGCTTTTGATTCATGGTCGACCTCAGCCCTTCGGATCCTCCCGAGACAACCACCTTAGTCCTTTTGGCATACCCTTTTCTCCCCGGGCATCTTCTTCTATTTCTTTTCAAAGCTGATCCCGAGAGATTATTCGACTCTCGGAACTCCGAGCCGTATTACTTTTTCCTTGCCACGGCCGGCCCCACTCTTTAGTTTCTTTTTTTTTCTGTGGCGAAACTGAGGACGATCCCCTTTCAACCAGAGTGCTTTTTTCGAGTACATACCCACTTCAGCGCTCCGCCATTTTTCAAGCCCTCTTCTTTCAGCCCCTTCTCTCTCTAACGCTTTTCCCCCCACGGGAGTCTGCCCCATAGCTCCAGCCAACTGCCCCGCGGAGAGACAGATGGTAGTTTTTGGAATCTTTTTAGTTTCCCTTCGCTTTTGCTTGGCCTCGCCCCCCCCCCTGGAGGACTTTTTGTGCCGGTCAGTTCGTGTCTGTTCTTGGACTCCCGCGAAGAAGATGCCCAGAACTCGGGTATTACTTCTTGGTCCGGTATTTTCCCAGCCTCTGCGATCTCGTTACGAGTCCCTGCGAAGTAGCATCGGCGATTCCCCTCCGTTTCCCTGTTTAAAGCCAAGGACTTTTCTTTTTTGCTCTCCCCCTGGTCCTGGAGCCTAGGGATTTCGTCTGGCTAGAGACACCGTATGGAACGCGTACGCCCTTTTTCCACTACTCCTCCTTTCGATTGTTTCTTTTTGGTCGGTCTTTTACGTAAGACGCGTAGGCCCTTGTAGCGGAGATTCGAGGGAGACATGGCAAAGCATGAAACTGTACTGATAAAAGTAAGCAGGTTAGACGGTCCCGGAGATGCTCTTTTTTTTTCTTGCCGGGAGTTCTCCTTCTGGTTTTCCATCAGCCGGGTTCCCCTTCTTAGCTTCGACCATAATTTTTTGGTTTCTGAGGCTTGAGCATAAGGAGTCCACTCTTCCCAGGCGGAGTATCTAGACCATCACGGTTGTCGCAAGGCGGTTCCCGATGAGCCCTCTGGGAGCGGTCGACCACCTTTGTATTTTCCTTGCGGTCCCATTCTAATCGTGAAGAGACTTTAGTAGCGCGTGTTTATAGTACCTACCCTTCTCCCACGCGTTCTACGATGCCCTTATCACCCAGCTCTCCAGTAGTCGTAGTATGGTCTTGAATCGGTGGTCTCCTTCAGAAGTTCCCTTTGGCTCCACCACGCCCTCCCGATGTGACGGGACTCTTCATCCTCTTTTTCGCCGAGAACTCCGTTCGCTCTCCTTTGACTCCTTTCTGGCAGTCAGAGCGTACCGTCGATCTTTCAAAGGAGGGCCGGCACCTTTCTCCCTTTTTGTGAATCGCTCGGCAGTAAGAAGAATCCCCCCGCGTGCGGGGCCTTTGGCGCGCAAACTATCACGTAACTGACACGTACTTTTGCAAGAGATTCCTCAGTCTGGTTTTGCGAAGGAGCCGATTCCACGAAGACCCTTTTTAGTGAACTGTCCATGCGGTTTTGGTCCCCCCTTTCTTCCAGTTTGCTTTCTCTTTTTGACGTATTTCCAGACTAACGATAAAGTCGCGATTGCGGCAGCAGAATGATGAACTCTCCGGTTAGAATGTCCTGACTCCTTTGCTTCTGGCCTGTTTCTAGCTCCCCGTAGCGCGACTCCCCGGATCCCCGCTGGTTGACTTGTTCGTTCTCTGGATTAAAACTCTGGTCTTACGCACGCTTCTTGCGGCCTCTCAACAGGCACGTCTTTTTATTTTCTCCCGAACTTAGTGATCGCCCTTTCTTTAAAATTACCCTCGCAGAACCTTCCCTTTCGTTCGCCTTTGCGCGCTCGCTTTTGTCTTGTATCCCTCCTCTTCGTTCGACTCGAATGGCGCTCAATGGCCCGGTAACGTTTTGCAAATTTTTTGAAGTCACTTTGAAGACTGCGTCGGGCTCCTTTCCTTGTGTACGCCCTCAGTGCCTCTTCGGCTCCCCCCTCCAGGGTTCTATCGCGTCAGAATCTGGCCTTCCGAACCCTCGGCTTTCCCAAGAGAATAATTTCACGTACTCTGTCCGTCGGAACCCTCGACCGCCTCCTGCCCCAAACTGGGAAAGTCCGGTCGAATTTTCCCCAACCTTCCAGGATCTCCGGTGTTCCCATGTTCTTTTTCTTGGTTAGCCGATCGCGGCTACGTTGAGGAGAGCCGGGCTTGAAATCAGGGGATTTTTTTAAGGCTGGCCACACGAACCTGGTTTGACATCCTCCCTCTTTTTCCCCTCTTTTTTTCAGTGGCGCTCAACGATTTTTTACAAGTCCCCCACACCGCTTGAGTTGTGCCGTATAGTTTTAAATTTCTCCCCCCCTTTGCACCCTGAATTCTCTTCTGACTTCCCCGGGACCCTATTGATCTAGGGGGACCCTTCAATATCCCTTCGCCAGTTGGAATTCGACCGATACAAAGCGACCCCCGCACTTAATTCACTTCCGCCTTTCCCCCCACATCCTTCAACAAACGAGTCCGTTTCTAAGGTGCAGAGAGTTATGATTCAGAACGGCATGGCGCTGTGACGCTTGCCCTTCCCTATGCAAAATTTTTTACTCCAGTTTTTTTTTTTTCTCGGTCCTTCCATGTTCCGGCCCCGGGTTGCCTTCGCGACAAAAACAGCGAGGATTCGCGGTGCGGACACGCCTTCCGGGACTGACGAATTGTCCATTGGCTCAGTGACGTACCTTCATACCATTTTCCGCTGCCGGTAGGCCGCTTGTCGACGGGAACGCGCACTTTTGCTTTAGCCCAGTATTTGAATGTCTTTTTTATCACAATTTCGATCTTGACGCCGTTTAGTTAAACCCGGCAATAAATTGGCCCTCTCCAGGCGATCGCCCCCCCACGGTGGTCCCCGGCGACCCCATCTCGTCTTCGTCCCTTTAGCGGTTTGCACCCGCCCGTGTCTCAGTTGTTGCCCCTCAAGACGTTTTCCCTCCCTTCCAAAGTCTCGATTGCTTGCACGTTTCCTGCCTTTTCCTATTGTGAGTAGGCCGGTCTTCTTTCTTCGCTGCTTCCTTTCCGCGCGCATGGTTTCTTATGAATCGCCCTCCAAAAAACGCGCCTGTAACTTTCAGTTTGTTGTTCTCCCTCTTCTTTCTCTCTTTCCTGTTTTTATCTCTTGTTGCCTGCCTTTCCGAAGTCCCTTCTCCTCCACTTTTGACCAACACCTCCCTTGATTCCCCTTTATGGCCAATGACCCCCCCACGAGCAGACCCCATTATTCCCCTTACGGCTGCCGAGATCCGCCTTTTTCCTCGAGTACCCGAAGTGAGTCTGACGTCGCTTGGCGCTCCCCTGGTGTATGACATTCTGTCCCCCTCCTTGAGGCCCCCACTCTTTTCCCTCTCTTGTCAGCCCACAAACTCGGTTGGCGGTTCGGACTGTTGACGTTCCCGAGGGAGGCGCCCTCAAAAAGTATTAACGGTCCACCGCTCGTATCGCTTTTTGCCCCTTTGCGCCCCTTATCCCTTCCAACGTATCTGCCGTCGGAACCCTCTTTGATCGGACGTACTTACACACTCTTATTTTTTCCGTCTCTCTTCCCCCAAACCCGGATAGCACGGGTTGACTCTTCTGTTTGTGCTGTTGGTGTTTCCCCCCACAATTCGAGCTTCATGAGCATGGACGTGGAACCAAGGGGTTCTTCCTCACCTGTGTCCGAACGAATGGGTGCTTCGACATGTCCCCGCACCAGTCTGCGATAGACTCAGAGGCCGTCCCCCGATGTAAGGGAATAAACACGGTTCCGGATGGCGAAATCTGAGACCGGCTTTTGACGCTTTGGTACCCTTGTCCCTTTCCTTAGTCGGAAATACCTGTTGAATCTTCTTCTGCAACTCGGAGCATGGAGTGAATCGGGGCCAGCTTCGACACCCTTTCATAGGTCGGCATATACAAATCGCGCAACACCCCTTTATCAAAATCCAATAATTCCCCTCGAAGCGACCATCGCATGTGATAAATAGCCATTCACCACCCCTTGCCGCTGACTTTCTTGGTTTAGACACGTTGCGTTCTTCTCTAAGTGGGGAAGGAGGTTACATAAGCGTAGAGATTTTGGAAGGAGAAACTCCTCTCAATCAGACGGTCATGGTGCCTCCCACAGATTCGGGCTCGGAATGGGATCAGTTGACGCAAGGCCTCCCCCTCCTCCTTCGTATATGACGCCTCGCCACCAGGGAACTACCCGGGTGGAGGGATGTATGGAAGAAGGTGAGGAGTACCTTTCCTGTGGCCTCCCCGTCACTATTCCTTTTTTGGTGATCCTCCCTTTTGGTGGTCGACGACTGTCCGTTGGAGGGCACTTCGATTGAAATTGCGCCACGTCTCCCCGATTTTTATTATGAAACACCGCCACCCTGGCCCCTCCTGTGTCTACCTCCTTCCCCCCCTCTTTGCAGATCTTCTTTCTCAACGGCTTTTCATCGGCCCAACCTCAACTCGAAAGGTTCCAGCGGACTGATTCGTCTTTCTGGTCGCTCGGCTTGACTCTTTCGACCCTTCTTTTTTTTTTTTTTTTCTTTTCTTTTTTTTTGTTGTCTAGATGGCCCCCTCTTTCCGCGCGGCTGTTCTTTCC
>Ga0179591_1258342_pt1 | contig 22544 bp, 28 predicted proteins | sample CZOMad2_1_08_16f_FD_182891 | JGI IMG/M metagenome (GOLD analysis project Ga0179591, IMG submission 182891) | Vadose zone soil fungal communities from Angelo Coast Range Reserve, California, USA - CZOMad2_1_08_16fungal (PacBio error correction) | ecosystem: Environmental > Terrestrial > Soil >... | reverse complement strand
AAGTTAGAGCGTTTCAAAGGTCTTGATGTGATTTCCGGTTCTCTCCGTTATTCACCCTTTTCTGACTTCCGCCGTGTAACAATGTATATCTTTTAACCTTCAGTACCCTCCCTTAAGCTCACGTATTCCTTTTCTGACTGGATCCCCCCGTTTAAGCGACGGCATCCCCCCCTTTTCCGCTTTGATAACTGTAGTTCATTACTTTCCCTCCTTTCTTCCTTGTACTTCTTATCCCCTTCCATCCCCCCCACTAGGGGGAAGGCCTCCATTTTTTTTTCCTTTTTTGTGGATTCGATGGACCGATTCCTCTGCATGCACTTCCTGCTGACACCCTTTCCCTGCGCCCCCATCCCCCCCACTTTTCTTCTCTTTCAATCGGTGGCCGCTCCATTTTCGAGGGATCCCGGTAATAGACCAATACCTCACCCAATCTCCCCCCCCCGTACTTGAATGTCTTGTTGGCGTGTATTTTTTTGATACGTGTCTTAGCGATTTCCTTATTTCACCCCCCACCTTTAAATTTAAAGATGTATCCGATTTCCCCCCTCCTTTCCTTTTACTCTTTTCTTTCCTCTTCGGCTAACGGTTCCTTATTTTTTTTTTTTGCCAAGAGAGCCGTTTTTCCCCCCCCCTTTTCTCCCCCAGATTACCGTGACGCTTTTTTTCCATTTTTTTGCAACTTTTTGCCCGCGTGCCCCTAGTTTTTTTTGAATAGCCGCATCGAATGGCTTCTTATACCCTTCTCCCAATCCTTTTGACCTTGTTTCACTCCCCTCTTATTAGCTCTAACCCGTAAGACCACATTCCTTCTTCGGCCGGCCTCTTCCCCTTCTAACCAGCGTTTAAGGGTTTTCGACCTCAGCCCCCTCCCCCTGCACCTTTCCCAAATCTCTGGAAAATGCTTTCCGGACACGAAACTTTCAGATGGCACCCATCTCCTTGTCTAAGAAAATGGGCCAGATTGGACTTGCGCCCCCCCTTTGTAGCATCGCTCTGCGGCTGGGATTCTTGACAAGTAGTACTCGTGTTTTTTAAAAACAGATTCCTTCTTTACAGGCTCTATTTCGTTCCTTCAATGAAGTCGGTCAAAAATTCCGTCCTGACCACCCCATTAGAAAAGGTAAAATCAGGACGAAGCCACAAGTTAGGTGAGCTTCTTCATATACTGAAGAACATTAACCCTAACCCTTCGCAGTTTGTCCTAGATAGTCTCAGTATTGTTGAGAACTTTTTTTGAATTAGGCTACTTTCAACCCACCCGTTAGTTAATCCTTCCTCGCCCTTTTCTAGTCTTTAATTTAATCTTCTTTTGGTCGACCCTTTCCTCCAACCCGGGCTACAGCCGGCAACTTGGGGAGTTCCTCCTCATCCAGTTTTTCACGGCATATTCCGATCACCCGTCGTTAGACTCTTCCCGTCTTTACATTTGCTTTGGGTACTTTAGTGCTAAATCACGATGGCGATGCACCTCATAGAGTCCCCATCCCTCCCCTGTTCCCCCGATCGACCCCACAACTCGTCATTTATATGTGATGAAGGCCTTTACTTTCTTTTTTTCCCATGCTCTTCAACTCTTTTGAAGACGTTCGTTTCGATTCCCCCTTTACTGAGCCGATTCTTTTTTCGCGAACCTCCCAGTTTTCAGTGAGTGAGCGGCATGGCGACGAGCATTGTAGAGAGTTATATAGTTCCCTTCCCCACCAAGGCCCCCCCGTTCGGTTTTGAATCGACCGCTATATATCTTCCCTTCATGCTTGCTTATTACGGTCGCCCTCAGTTCCTTTACGAGGTCTCTTAGGCTGCTCGACCTTCTGTCATTTGTTAACTTTCCCCAACTTTACAAAAAAGATGCCCTCCGTTTCTGAAGCGCCGTTATCCCGTTTTCTTGAGTAGTATTTCACCACTATTTGTGACTTCTCGTGTTGAATTCCGATTTTTTTTGTAATTGCTTGCCTTGATCCTTCTCTCTGCTGACTTCTCAGAGCCTCCGTCTTTTCATCCGTTCTTTCGGCTTCTGTCTCCTTTCCTCCCACCTGCTACATTTTTCGATTCCGATTCCCCGCGTTCGGCCGCTTTGAAATCCCCATTGCTTACCTAGGTTGGAGATTGTGCTCGGACCTTCGCACTAACAGTAGTTCACTCAACCAAACTTGAACGCCACCCTCCGTAGCCTGACTAAAGGTCTTTCTAGGCGGAGTTTCCGCTTTCCTTGGAACCTAAGTATCTTTTCGTTAGTCGATCCGCACCTTTCCCTCTTTTGACCTTTAGCCAGAAATAAGCTTCTCCTGTTCTCAACCCTTTTTCTAATTATATACAGTCGCGGTATCGGGATCTTACTCATTCTTCTCTGACCCCCACTGTCCCCCAGATCAACGCACATTTACGTCCCCCCCTCCTCCTACCCGGAATCCCCCGATTATATATAATGCTGACAAGACCTCTACCCAGAAAAATGTTCTGTGGAGACCTGGATGACTTCCTTTGATTACGTCATTCAAGTCCTATATGAGGGTCACAGGGCATTTCTATCCCCCGTCCAGAAAGTTGAGAAATATGCTAATTCCCATCGAATTTCAGATCCCGCTACAATCCTCTCGTGTTGGGTCTTTTCAGTAACCCCAATGGTTCATTCCTTTGATCTGAACGATTCATATATAAAACCCTTTTCCCTTCACGCAGGGGTCCCCTGAAGCAGGTTATATGTCATCTCGGTCCTCATCACTCTAGATTGTCGCTGGTTTCTTCCCCTTTTGATATCAGGACGCCTGGTCGGGTATTTCATCCATCTCTTCCCTGTGTTCGTCTACCCCCTTTTCCTCGTACCCTTTTAGTGGCATTGTCATCAGTCCCTCCCCGACAAAGAGTGATGCCTTGCATTCCCCTCTTTACTCGGATATCCCCGTCTTTAGCTTTCCGTTCTCCTTCGTGGAGACCCTGTCAGTTCCTTGTAGATGGGGTTACCAGCCACATCTTGCCTTTCATTTTACCTTTCCCACTTGGAGACTGTACACCTGCAATTCATTTTGAACCCCTGCCGCCGCTCCAACCCCAAATAGCTATCCGTGTCCTGGGCTTCCACACCCGGTACCCCCCTCGGCCACTTTTGAAGCAGTTCTTTTTCCGCTATTCATTTTCCTCACTTGTTGTTAATGACCCCATTTGCGTCCGCGTGGCTGGGTCTTTTTTTCCACGATTCGTACGCTGATCCCACATGTCTCCCTTTTCGCTCTCACTTTTCATTCGCCTCCCCCCCATCACAGTGACGGTGCGAGGTCATTTGTTCCCATCACCATTAACTAGGCATGGATATCGCGAGTCTCCACCTCTCCGTTGGGGGGTGTTTTTTGGGACCTTTGATTCTCATCAGTACTCAACCAGCCGCCCCAGGGACTCGCCCAAATAGATAGTTTTCCCACTTTTAAATCATTTAACTTTTTAGAGAAGTTTTATATTTCCTATCCCCAGTTTACTCCCCACACTTGTTGGCCCTCTCCCCGAGACCAGCTTTGAGAAATTGTCCTTTTTAAACGCCCCCAACTTTTTTTTTTAGAGTTAGCTTGTATGCTGCGTAAAGGGCAGATGCAGGGCTTTCTTCGGGCTCTCCCCTTCACTCCCCAACTTTTTCTTTACAAAAGGTTACTTTGCTTTAGCTATATATTTTCTAAGTTGTGTGGTTGTTCTCTAACTGCAACGCACCAATTTTTACTTTCTCCCCCCCCCTTGGACGGTAAGTAGCGTAAAAGAAAGACCTTCATCTTAGCCTTCCTCATTTCATCAAGATCTTCATGTGGCCCCTTTCCCCCCTTTTCTAACCTTTATCCCCGCCTTTTCTCGTAATGGACCCTCAGACTTTTTCCTCCCCCACCCCTTTTTGTGTTTCTTCCAACGACTCCCCAATTGCGCTAAAATGTGAATCAGTGCCGTCATTCTAGCGACTTTGTTAGTAGCTTCCCTGGTGTTCTTCGTTTTTTTTTCTCTGGCATTATGCGATAATAAGCTCATGAATTTGATTATTAAGCATCGCTTCTCCTTCATATTATTTTGTAGAACTGCCAAAAAGTACCTCGAGATGGTTTGATCATACCTACCCGCTCCCCGGGGAATAACAACTTCTCTGGTCCCGCCTGTTATCCTTCTTATCAGGTCTCCAATCGCGTTTTCCCTTTAACAGTTCTTCTTGACGCATCAGAAAGCACCCAACACCTCTTCCCCTGCCTTCCGAACCAATCCTCTGCGGAATTGAAAGGGATTTTTTGTCCTAACTCCCGTCTAGCTGGGGTGAGCGGCGGACGTTTATCGCTTGCCATTGACACCGATGTTTCTCCTGAAGGCCTCTACCAATGGTTTCCTTGCCTGTTTCGCCCTTACAGAGACTTTGGTCTCCCACCAAATCAGACAGGTAACATGGTTCCTCTCGTGAGAAAGAGCAAGTCATACCCCGGGGATATACTATTCTCAAGTTGAGGAAATGAAAGGTCTTGCGTTGTACATGGTCAGTCGTTTACAATGTCCACTACCATGGTTACTTTTTTTTCTTTCACCGACTTTCCAGAGAACCCCCTCCCCCTTTCACGAGTGAGGAATCACCCCTTTTTTCTAATGCCCTACAGAAGAGGAGGTGACCTCAAAAGAATTCACCATACGTTCTTCTTCCCTGATTTCTTCAGTTTTCTTTTAATAAGTAACAGTTTCTTTTCCCTTTTTTGAATGATGTCCCAGCCCCCGCACTTGAGTGACCCACATTGTTCCTTTAAAATTCTCCCCCCAAAAAGTGTTTTTTTTCCCGTTTTTCTTTCATTCGATTTGCCCTTCCCATATGTTCTCAAATTACTTCTTGGAGACCCTTCCAATGCATATAGTATAGTTCCCCTGTATTCCATTCTCCAGAAATTCGCAAATGACATTGGCAGATCTAGTCCTTTTCTGGTCTTTTTGCATCTCTCCTGCATCGTGGCCTGAATTCCTTGGCGTTAATGCCTTTGAATTGGTGACAATTTTTATTCCTCTTCTTATTCTCCCCTCTCCCCCCTCTCCCCCTTTACTTCCATCACTAGAGAAACCATTGAGTTCATTCTCCTTTTCCCCAAATTTTCCCCGTGGTTTTCCTTCTCGAGACGGCATACTCATTTGTATGGGAAGGTTAATGCACCCGACGCGAGCGTCTTTCTTTTTAGAAGTCAACGGTTTTCTTCAGAACCGTGCTTATATTTACAGACGCAACCTATCTCCCCCCCTAATTACCTGCATTTTTTCCTTTTTCCTAACCTCGCCCCCTGAATGATATCCTGATAGTTCCCCGCCTTCTCATTACCTTCCTCCCGGACTAGTCCCGACTATTCAGCACTAATTCTCTTTCACTATTCATCCTCCCCCGGAAAGGACACCCCATGCTTTCCGTTCATTCAAGGATTTCCCCTATCCTTTCACCCACATCTTGTTTTCATCCTATACCTGCATATTTCAGTCCGTGACCCCTTAGGCATCTTTGTCCCAGTTTTTTCATTACGGCAGTCCCCCGCCTGATATCGATATAGCGAACCCCCTCCCTCACTACCTTCTCCTAAACGAATCTATCTTGGACTCCCAGCTCTTAAGGCTTGCCCTCCCTTCTCCTTGCTTTGTTAACTTTCCACGGGTTCGAACACCCCCCCCCCCTGACCTTGACTCTAGCTCATTTCCGCTCCGTACCACTTCTATTCTACAAAAGAACATCACATTGCCCCCCGCAAGATCCTTTTCGCCCTTTTTTTTCCCCTGGTCCTCGCGTCCACAAGTCACAGAGATGTTAACCCATTTCCCAGTTCGCCTTTCCATCCACCTAGGCAATCAATATAGAGCACGAGATTTTCTGTTCCCCTTTCTCCGTTGAGGAAGGGCTACATAGGGCCTCGTTCTTTACTACGTCCCCCCCTCCCAGACTGCCGTTATGCTCACCTCAGTTTATTTCTTCCTACTTGCCACGTCCCTGTGTGCGTCCCCCCCGTCTTTGCACGTATTTGCCGATTTCTTTAGTAAACCACACTCTAGTCTTATTTCCCCGGCGCCAGTTAATATAGCGTGCTGGCGGAGTCCCTGGCCCCACGTTGTTGTTGGAAATTCCTTTGCTTTCCCCTCTTGCTGTCGCCCAAGAGAAGAAGTCTTCGATCTGCTCCCACTTTCGGCCTTCTTTCTGTTCGGCGCCCTCTCAGCTCAAGCCCGCAGTTTTCACGCTTTTCAGTGTTAGCCGAGTTTCATTTCCTTCTTTTTTTGATAGGTAATGAAAGTCTTTACCTACCTCACACTATCTACTTTATTCTTGGTTTTGCACTTACCCCCGAAGTCGCGCTTTCAAATAATACGAAGCTCGACTTTTCTCCCCTTTTTCTCCCGTTCCCCACAGGCCCTTCTCTTCCCTTGTACTTAACCCCAATCTGTTCTTTCTGAGTTGCGTGCCCTTCCCCCAACACGACTGGAATTGGCAAGATATTCCCTGACATTGCTACCTTACTCATTCAACTACATTTACCCCTCTTTTCTAATGCACTTTCGCTTCCTTATGTCTTATATGTGTTAGGTAAGTTTCGCCCCTTCCCGTGCGGCGTTTCATTTCCACATATATGATCGTCTTGGCGAATTCTAATTTCGCATTGTCTTACTAGTCTCTTCTCTCAACTTTCGCCCAACAAGTCTTGTCCCACCCCTTTACAGGTCCCCTGATTGCGTTAATCTGTATACCCAGAACACAAATGGTCTCTTTTCAGTCAATACCACTATGTCCCCTGTCCCCATCACCTTCAGCAGTTAATTAGGAGTTTCCCCCCAGTGTAATTCAAAAAACTGATAGCTCAATCTGTCCCATTTGCCTTTGGTAGAAGGATTTACCCCCCCCCCATCCCCCCTTCCCCTCCACCCGACCCCCACCCTGTCCCATTATTAGATTGCTCGTAACCTCGTTTTTTTCTCCCCTTCTCTCTGGACCCTCTCATTGACCCCTTATGCCCCCACCCTAGGGAAACTCACCTCATTTTTTGTGCGAAGGTACTGCTAGGAATTTTTCCTCTCCCCTCCATGCCTCTTCTTCCAGAACCTCCAACACAATTTGACTGATGGGACTTTCCTCTTAATTTTGACAACGTGATTTTTTTCTGATCATCACGAGACCTTAATCCTTCGCTACACAGTATTCCCTGATTCTTCCCCCTCTTCTCCTTCATGCGTCTTGCCCCTTCATCCCCGAAGCGTATAAGTATGCCGTCACTGCCGTTATTCCATTAGATAGTGATGCCCCCTCCACTTAATTCTTTTCTCCACTTGACCTCACCCCGTAATCCACTCCCCTGACTGTTATACCGTCTGCTTACCCTTCCATCTCTCTCGCTTTTCTCTCTAAGGTTGTTGATACTGTAGCCCCCCTGTATCTGTTATTCCCCTTTTTCTCCTCCTTCCATCACGATTTTCTTTGTGACTTTACAGTGTCAGGTGCTGTATCAGGGAATAACTTTCTTTTCTCATCCCTCTTAGCTCCGGTCCTTAAGTTTTCGTCATTCCATTTATAAACGTATCCTCTGGGTCTCCCTTTTCAGTGACTTGAATTCCGTGTGTCTACTTCTCGGATTATCCATCTAAAAGTGAGATTCAGTGGGGCCCTTGACACTCCCTTTTTTTCTCCTTGGTTTGCTTCGATGGCCCTCTTTCTCATCTCATGGAGGAACACTGCCTGAATTAGCCCCCACCCTTCTTTATTTCCCTTCCGGTGGCCGTCTTTTGGACCGTCCTTTCTCCGTTTCATATCCCCCTCGTTCCTTTCCCAGCCCCTCAACCCTTCCTTTTCCCTTGATTTTTTTCCTTTTTTGCCTTGCTCTCGCCCATCCCATTACCAGATTTTAGCCTGATTTTTCCCTTTCTTTCACCTGGTACCTCTTTCTGCGTGCTTTGGTAACCCTGTTCTTTCCGTAGTTATGGCAGGAGTTAAGTCTCCCCGTTGTTTTTGGTCTCCCCTTCCCGCTTTCTCTTTGGACAAGGTGGGCCGAGTAACTAGGTTGCTGCCTCCGCCGCGCTCGCAGGCTATGCTTTTTCGTATCAAGGCGCCCAGACATCGAAGAGAGTGTTCACGCGGCATGGCGGGCGCAACTCGAAATTTTCCCTAGTCCGTCTCCCGGTCGGCTCAACACCATTTTTAACCCCAAACAAAACCGCCACTCCAGAAAATACCACCCTCCAAACAATCCCCCCAATCCACACACCAAAACACCTTTCACCAACCCCACACCCCCCACCCCTTTTACACAACCCAAAAAAAACAAACCACCCCCCACACACCCAACCACCCAACACAACCCCCAACCCAAATTTTTCAACCCCCGTCCCTTCTCACCATGCCTTGGTAGGTCTTAGCATTTACAATGGCCTGTCCAATATCTGGCCATGCCATTTTCTTTTCCTTTCACGCCGCCGAAGATCACATGAGCTTTTTGAAGACAGGTTTTTCCTTTCCTTTAGTCCGGGCTCCCCATTTGTCTCGTCTTCGGTGCTGTGATTTATTGGCCACAATTAGGTTTTTAATTCCTCCCTTCCCTTCTTTTTCGGTCACCCATTCCCTTTCAGTATATCTTGGAAGAAAACTGACACCCTTCCTTGACACCTTCCCTTCCTCCGCAAAGTTTGAGCTGCATATTATCTTTACCTCCCCTGAACGCATCCGAACAGTTTTATTCTTCGAAACTCCTGTCTGAGATTGTTATGACCCCTTGCTCTGTCGTATCCCATTTCCCCTTCCACCCCCCCTTTTCTTCGGCATAGACTGTTGTCTAGGGTCTTTTTCGCCTGAAGCTAGAGTGGTTGCTCTTTTCATACCCCCTGGGAAAGAACTAGGTCCACTTTGACTTTTCTTCCTCCAGGATTTTTGCCATCTTCAACGAGCAGGAGTTCGAGCTACCTTTTTCCTTTCAAGGTTCCCGTAGGGTTGACAAACCGAGGAACCTCACCTGACCTTTCTTTTCCCTCGTCTAACGTTCCCATCCCATCCTCTAGATACTTTCCGACGAACTCTCAGGTCCCTCGGGAAGTGCTTTTAAAAATGCTCTTCCACGCGGTGTTGATCGATGCCCAAGGGTTTCTCTCCTTTTTTGCCCTGTATTCTTCTTGGTAGAACCCCTGTGCACGTGGTGGCGCGGCTTGACGGAGATCATGAGGGTGTCCGTATCTTTTACCAAACCCTAAAACGGCTTGGCCTGTACTGGCTCCTCTATAGCATCGTTCTTCATGAAGGCCTCTTCCCCTGTCTCAGCGACTCAGTGAAGGGATAGTTTCGCTCTTCCGGATGCCTATTTCCCCACCGGCGGGTTCATTAACCAACGTCGCCCTGCCCCACCCCTTTTCCTTTGATACGGGTCTTTACGTCTGTGCGTATTATGTAGTTCGGATGGAAACATCTTTTTGTCCCTCTCTTTGGAACCTACTTTGTTAACATCTTGAGTTCCGGGAGTAGGTGGTTCCTTCGTAGCCCCCTTTTTTGCCTTCTTTCGACGCAGGTATTCTGTGCTTCCTTTCCTGCCTTGCGTTCCAGAGGGATTTCAGTCTCCGTTTCCCTTAGTTTAAATCCCCTTGAGTTATTAAGGGTGTGTCTCTTTTTTGCCAGAGATATCGTCATCACCATAAACTGGGTTTCGTAACGAAAACTTTACAAGTCATCCACTACGATAGAGGCGGGAGTGTTACCGGGACCCCCCCCCCTCCCCTCGATTCCGTTTTTAGTCGGAGGCATGTACCCTTTGACGCTGAAAATTTTTTGATTAGCCACATGACTATCTTCCTCTTTCTCCCTCGTTGTCTGACTATAATTTTATATGGTCTTTTTTATACTCTTTACTGTTCTCCCACCTTGTTTTTCCCCCGATCAAATTCTACCCCCGCCCAACTACTAATTGCTGACCCCGATGAATTCGAGCCTTCTTACCCTCACCCCCATTTCTCTCTAGTCAATGGCCTGTGGATCCCCCCATGGATTGGGACTTTCTTAGAATTTTTACAGTCCTCTATGCCGTGGTACAGGGAACGAACCCAGACAGAATCCGTTCTCCACATATTGCCAACCCCCCCAGGACTGGGCCGTTCCCAGCTCTCAGCGTTGGAATGCTGGGTTTTTAAGTTCCCTTTTTTCCCTTCCTTGATTGACTCAATCTTTTATCCAACAGTTCCCCCACTATGCGGGGCCCTCGTGCGAGCTTCCAGAAACCTCGGCGCCTTACGTGCCTTGGTGTTCTTCCGTTTTGTGACCATGACGCTGTTCGGGTATCCCCTATGTCCTTGCTTGTTTCTTCTCTTCGACCCAGTGCGTTATCCTCACCCCAGTAAAATGGGCTTAACACCAGTGTCTTACCCCATGATCCCCCTGAGAATTTATTGCCCTGGCCCCAGTCCCATAAACAGTTCCCCTCCGCAGATCCCCCGCTTGTATCCACGTCTTCTTCTCTATGTTTTTTTAGTTCAGGTAGTTCGTATTACCCCCCCAATTCGCTTTCTGGGCCTCAACGGAACCCCCTTTTTCGCTATGGAGGCGAAAAATCTGTTCACTTCCCCCTATCCTCCCTCTCTCCACCCCCCACTATACTCATTTTCCGGAACTCCTCAATTTGATTTTGCCGCTTTTCTTTTCTTCTCTGACAGGGTCCGATTTTTGAGGTACGAATTTTTTCCATGGATCACTCTGCTGTTTGTGCCCCTCTTTTTCCGACGCTTCCATTATCCCTCTTCTCTAGCCCTCAGGTGCGGCCATCTCTCGTTTTTACTCCCAAGCGATAGTCCGGTTGAGATGCCCGGCCTATTTATACGTCCTCCTGGCTCCACCGCCTTTGTTTGCATGATTCCCCCCTTCCCGCTTTCAACACCTACGCAACGGTAGAAATAAACTCTCACGTCCCACCCCGAAGGAACCTTTTCGTCCTTTTTTGTTTTTTTTTATTTTGTTCCCTACTTTAAGCTCAGTGTTTTCCTCACAAAATGGTTTGATGCATTTACTATTCAGTCCCCTCTTCTTTGGTGCTTCGTGTGAACTAAAGTTTGAGAACGTGTGCCACACGACACCCGGGATATACCTTTATTCATGTACGGTGCCCCATGGACTGATTCTTTCGGTTCTCCCCCTTACCGTCACACCCCTTTATTAAAACTCCAACTTTGCGTCTTCTTTATCTCTTTTCTCCCCTTTTCTCGAGATCAGTAAACTCAACAACCCCTTTACAATTTCTCGGCATTTGAAGGTAAGTTTTCTGAGCAGAAATAATCAACCTGCTTTATCCTTTACTCATTACCCCCACGATATTCAAATCTCTTGGTTTCAAAATTTCCCCCCCCCCCCCCACTTTCTTAACCTTTAAACAGAAGCTATTAACTAAATCTCCCCCCGCCTTTCCGTCATCCGTATTAGTCAATGAGAGTCCCCTCTTTCCTCCCCCATTCCGCCGAAAGTTTCTTGACTGAGTTTCGTCAAACGTGGGTCCCCAACCCCGCTCCGTTCTTTAGAGTAAGTGGGAGGCTGGAGTGGTGACGGAATGGATAATCAAGCCTCCCTGGACCCTCTGCGAATCGCCCAGTATATTGAATTTATGGCGCCCTAATATCAATCCCTCGTTTTTTTCTACTCGCTTTAAAAAAGAGACCTTTGTGCCAACCCACCCCCCCCCCCCTTATTGTCTAGCCTTTCAGCCTGGGATACCATTAAGAGTCTCCCCTTTTTGCCCCCCGCCAAGAACCGGACCGCCCCCCCTGTCAGATTCATTTACCGCCCCCGGGACCCTGGCATTGCAAGGCCCACTCCGATGAGTCCCCCCTTCCTCCAGGGCTGTTCGTCACGCTAGCTATTTTGGTTTGTAGCTTCACCTGTTGATGAAAGTGCCCTTTTCGCCGTCAGACCTTCCCCTGGGAATGTCCGTTGCCTCCGTCAGACGTCTTTCTGTTATACGACACCATTTTCCAGGGAAAGGACTTATCCTTAGAACTATCTAGACTACAAGCTGGGTCTTTTACCTTGATGATTCCATTTCCCCGCCTCTGCTCGTTGTACAGTTTTTTTCTTGCGCTGACCTGGCAATAAGGGTACTGAGTTGTTCTCACACTCATTGGTTCGAATCTAACACCACCGATTCTGCCCCCGCGACAACCCCGACGTCTGACTCAGCCCTCGTTTCCTGAAAACCATCTTCAACCCTTCCTTTTTGCTCCCCTGATTTCCTTCCGGTCTAATTGGAATACTTGGGACTGTTTCTGTCGATGGAGCTGCTCAGTCAACGTATTTTCCCCCACCCCCACATTTTCTGAAAAGACAGTCAACTCTTTTCTCTTCTTCCCACAGCCTTTTTTTCCTTTTAGGCATTGGGAGAAATGATTGCTCGACTCCTTTTCCCCTGTACCCTTTGAATCCCCTAGCCTAAGGAAGGATAGCACCCTTTAATCCTTTCATCCCCCTTACCATGCCCTAAGAGATCTCGGGTCGTCCTCCAATTTTTTCTCTCCCTTCACCCCTCGTGTAAATTTCCTCGGAGTTGTGCTTTCCCTCGTTTCTCTGTTGTCAACTCATTGTTTTAGTATCCCCCTCCAGCTACCTCTCCGGGTCATTTAGAAGTCACACTGAGGGAGAACCCTCCTTTTAGCTCTTGAGGGTTGGAGATTTCCTTCAAATTTCCTTCAAGGTTCCTTCCCTCCTTGATTCTTTTTGGGGTTCCCGTACCCCCGCTGAAACCTCCGCCGCCGAGAGATTTTTTAGGCTTTCCCAGTAAAAGGTTTTTCGTCGCCCCCTTTTATGTGCTCTCTTTTATCTCCAGCACACGTCATAACTTACTCACTTCCTTTTTCTCTTTTCGTCAAACCGCTTCTCATGCTTTCTGATATTTCCCCAATCTCATTCCCTGCAGCCCGGACCTTAGCGGCTTTCAATGAATTTGCTTCGCACCAGTCTTTCCCTACCGCCTCCCCCTTCCCACAGGCCCCAGGATTACGCCTCCTTTCCACATTCCAACCTATCCGGTCCAAAAATTTGTTATCTACGACAATACTCCCTTGGCCCCGTTTCCTTCCCTGTAATATTTTGTTTGAGGTTTTTTTTCCCCCCTTTTAAGGAGTCCCTGCACCCGCCCGTTTTTCCCCTCGTCCAGCCTTGATTAGTCAACCTCGTCTTCAATTTCACATTAGACTCTTTTTTACTCCTAGGGATTTTCATTGCCTTTCCCGACCACGATGTTTTAGTTCTTCCGCCCCTTAACCTCAAATTAAAGCCTTTGGCCCAGTTGTGGTACAGCCCGACGCACCAAAATAGACACCCTTGATTTCTGGATGATTCGTGCCTGCTCCCCCCCATCTTTCCCTGTGACAATTGGTGCCCCAAGAAGTTATCTTGCATCAGAAGTAAGGAGCACCTCGTTTTCCCTCCCTTTTCCCAGTTGAAGGACGTTACCGGCACTTCCCATCATTCTCCTGCCCCCCCCAAGGCTTTCAGCTTGGTAAATTCTCTGGGACACGAGTTGCTGTTACGTTCTAGCTTTTTAATGTGCATTTCTTTCAAATAGGGGCCAGTGATTTCACCTACGTCCCCCAAGCAATGAATCCCTCACCTGTAGTCTCCCTCCCTGGTGCCTTCTCTGAAGTGTACTTTGATGCTGTCCCCCTTCTTATTTTTGCACTTCTTTTTCCCTGTCTTTTGTTTCTTCGTCTCCCCAAAACCCGAGCTGCTTCATCGGCTCCTCGCTCCTCCTTTGCTTTCCATCTGTGCGAGAGAATTATTGCTTCTAACCCTTTTGTGAAGTTGGGCTTCTCTTTGAGTCTCCCACATCGTCCCTCCCCACATCTTTCTCTGACTGCCCCCCTCCAATAGAATGACTTTCTGGCTACTTTTCCTTTTCAGCTCACCTGTTTTTTCTTTTATCCTTCGGCCGCCGTCTTAGACGAAGTTTTTTATCCGATATTATTACTTCCGATGAACATTTAAGGTCATCATTGATCGAGGCGGTTCCGACAACCGCTCCTTGTAAATCCCCCTCACTGCTCATTCCCCACAATGTTTCTCCCTTTCCAAGGTTACCCGGCACCTCCTCTTGTCTTCTTTCCTGCGTGACTTCGGTAAGACTGGAATTTTCACATTGGCCCCCCCCAGCACCTTTATGGATGACCAATAGCCCTTACACTGCTGTGTTCGAATTTCCTTCTCTCTTCATTCCTCTTGGAGTCCTTCATGCTACATGTTTTTTTTGACTTTTCTGGGAAGGTTGAGTCCGCCATGTCCTGGGCTTTAAACACTTATTACTCCTCTTGCTACTTTCTATCAGTTAGCCCTTTCCCGATCCTGCCAGACCCCACTTTTCTTCTTCCACCCCCAGATTCCAACAAAAATGAAAGGTCAGTTTCAGCGTAATTTGTATACCAGGTTTAACCAGTCTCTCTTTGGTCTTACTCATGGCAAGCCACCTACGTGAATGTAAGGTTCATCAGTTCTGGTGACGTTCAAGAAGGAAAATGAGTGCTAAAACTTTCCTGTCCGTTTTGCTAGCCATAGAGCCCAACATATACCCTCACGCCCCCCATCCACATAAATACTTTTTTGGGATTTTCCGGTTTGACTCCCTCCGGAGCCTCGTGATCTCACGACCAAGTTTCCCTTTGCCCTACATTTTTCACCAGAAACTTTTGTGAGAATGTTCCATGCGCAGCATGTTTTGCCGTTTCCAATGGCCCATCTTTTAATCGTATGAAAAAAAGTGCCTCTTTTTCCCCATCTTAAAGCTTCTTCCTTCCCCGATGTTCCTTTGGCTCATGATACCCGAATTCCTTTTTCTTTAAGTAAGGCTCCTAATTACCTCCCATCGACTCTGAGCCGTCGTGTACCTGTCTCCCGTCTGAACCCCACTGACAGCTTTACCTATTCCCTTCCTTACGGTTATATCTGATACTTTTTTCATTCTCCCCCACTGATAATTCCGTCAGTACCCCTTTTCCCTCGCAATTCCAAATATACTTTTATATCTGATAGTCCTATCTCTCTCTTTTAACATTTTTAGACTCCCGGTTCGACGTATACCCCCCTCCTATGAGGGTCGGTTTTTTCCCCCCCCCTGACTTCACGGGTCTGACCTTCCTCCCCCCCCCTTTCTGGAGCCCCCCGGCTGAGGTACCCCTCAGTTCAGGAATACCAATTCCTCGGAGTCAATTCTGTTTCTTTCGGTATCACGCGTCAGCGACGTCCCCAAGTCTCCGAGGGACTCCCATCTACATGTTCTTGGGTTTTCTTCTTCTTAGACTGCCCATTATCAATTTTTTAAGTTTTGGTACAGGTCTGCCCCCTCCCCCTTTGTTGTCGCTTTGGATGGATTTTGAACGCTGTTATCCCCTTGATTCCATCTCCTGCACCCATGCGCCTAACACACTTTTTCCCCTTTGTTTGCAGCGCTTTCCTTTCAGTTGATAGCCCTGAGTCCTCCGTTCCCTATCCCCCTGAGTTTAACCTTCCCTGAACACATTCGACGTCCTTCTGTGGATTGTTTTTTGAGTGATTGGGAAGGTTTATCGCCCCCTCCTTCTCCCACTTACATTTAAGATTTTCTGCCTCATATTCCCCCTTTTCCCACTGAAATCCTTCTCGCTGAGTCCCCCGCCCTCCCTTTTCTTTGGCTTGCCTTCTACCCCAAGAGAAATTTCTTGGGCACATATTTAACTTCTGACGCTTCATTTCTTTTGACCTTCAGTCGGCTTCACGGGGGATCGCGCAGCGTTAACGTGGGAAGGGAGAGTTTGTGAAACCACAAAAACCAAACCCACAACCATTCCCCCCCATTTGGGGGTGTTGTGGGTTTACACACGTAGAAATGCAATTCCCAGTTGGAACCAGTTTTAACCTCATGCGTCCCCCTCACTAACAGTCAGCAACCATCGAAGTCCCCATTCCCTTTTCGGTCCGGTATTCTTCCGTCCTTCTAAACAGGGCCGGGTAATGGTTGACTTTACATCCCTAATTAACCCTTGAACCTTTTCCAATTTGCCAATCCGCAGCTGACCCTGCTGCTGCATTTTCACATAGATTTTGGCATGAACATTTCCGATTAACTTTTTTGGTCTTGAGCCAAATTTGGCCCCGCGTCTTCTGCGTTCTGATTTGCCAAGCTCGGACCTTGGCCACATAATTCCCCCTTCCATCAGTTACGGTCCAACCTTACATTACGGTCTCAGTCCCCCTCATGGTCAACCCATAGACACTCTGCTTACCAACTTGGCACCCCCCCCCGCTGCAAGGTCAATATCGTTGAGCGTTCCTTCTCTCTTAGCCTAAGGAAACTTCCGCGAAAGTCTCGCGAAGAAGGTGAGTGGCGAACTCGTCAGGTTAGCCCCCTACTCAATTTCTTTATCGCTTGATAGAGCCCAGATGTTCCCCCCTGCGGATCAGAGGTATTCCCCCCGAATTCCTCTGTGGGTTTGAGCTATCCCCCGGCCGCACAAGGTTTCTCCTGTTAAGCTTTCTCCCCTTAATGCACCCCTGCACTAGACCTTTACAATGAGTTCGATTTGTACTGCCTATTGATTTGGGAAGTTCACTCAGGCCCCCCTCTAAGGTTGAACAGCCCCACGCGTGCATACGTAACCAGAAAACCCCCACCTGTTCTCGCTTATTGATGCCCCCCCAAGTTATATGTTTTTTTCTTAATGCGCCGGAGGGACCCTTTCTTTGTTTTTCCCTGCTCTCCACCGAGTTTCCCGACCCCAGATGTTAAACGGGATGTTTTAATTTTACTCTGCGGCAAGGTTATCTCCAGATTCGTGTTTAGAACCAGTTTACGTAAGGGTGGCATGAGCCTAAGAGATCAGGTCGGGTGTTCGACCTGTTTTTACCACACCTCTCCCCAATTAGGTGATTTAGGACTGAAGCCGATATATATAGTTCGGAAGTTTCATGAAGGCTCTATTCGGAGTGAAAGTTACTTGAAGGAGATTTTTCTGCCCCTCTTGTTCCCGGTCAATCCCTTTAATGAACAAAATAGTCCCCCTGCGACAACCCCCTTCGTGTTGACTCCGGTGCATTATTCTTGCGGAGAGTCTCCATTTTTTTTTGACCTTAGACTCTTTTAACTCCTTGCCTATTGAACCATGTGTATCCCCCTTCAGCCTTTAGTAGTCTTCCTGGGTTGCAAGAACTTTTTTCCCCTTGACGCGTTTCCTAAGGTGCCGGGAATTGCCACTTGCTGGAGTCCCTATCTTCTAGACAGGAAGACCAATTTCCCCCCATTGCATTGCTTCACTGGTGAGTGGGGGTCTTTGTGTGTGAAGACTAACGAGCATCACAAAACTGGTTTACCCTTTTACTTGACGCCTACCCCCCTCGGGCTCTTAGAGTTTAACTTTACCCCACACTCCCCTCCTACTCCCTGTTAGTAGAGCATTGAACCTGCCTTTTGTCAAATTTGTTTTAAGATTTATCCAGACTCAGATTAGTTTCTCAATAAGTTGTATACTCTCCATTTCCCTTTACACCTTTCCGGTGGATACTATCGTAGATGAGACCACTATGTAAACAGATAAACTACCAGCCAACTCCGCCTTCTTCCTTCCTATCATTATCTACTAGGACCTCTACCCATCTAGGCCCCCCCCCCAACCCTGGAAGCTGGGAATGGAGATTTCCTTGATTCCTGGAATGACATTTATACGTTTTAAGGTCATCTCAGCCAAGCCCTTCCATTGCGCCTTATGCCTAACATACTCGACGCCGAGTCCCTCTTTTGTGCGGTGCTGGGCAGACACTTTTCTTCACTCCTTTACTGCCCGCTTCCCCTTCCGCAAAGTTTCAATCATCCGTTTCCCTGAAGCCGTTTACTAGGAAAATCGTCGTCAGCCTAGTAGGTTTCAGCTGTTTATTTACAGTTTTAATCATGTCGCCCGGATTCTGGGATTCCCTCCTCGTGCAGGTTTTCTCTATGACAAGCTTTTATAAGGACAACTCCGACCCCTTGTAGTTCCCATTTGCCCCTCAACGCCAAACGATCAAGGTGCCACTTCACAAACGTAATTACTTGATCCCCGATTTTAGCGGGTTATCCTTGTGTGACCCCTGCCCTTTCCTTTTAGGATGGTTGGTCTTTTCCCTTAGCTGAAGGAGAAAAGTACCTTCCCTTGTAGACTAGATACCTTCAGAAAACTTCATGTCCTCCTTCACCAGCCTTCCCCCCAACCCAAACTTGTCTCGTGACTGACAAAGGCCAATCCCCCATGGTTTGCCCGCTTCTTAATGCAGCTGCCGGGTAAACCCCTACTTGCGGTAAATGTTCATTACCCTTGAGTCCGCGCGGTATGGTTCCCCGATTTTCTTCCAGCATTATAACACCGATTAGCCAAATGCATGCCGTCGCATAATTGCCCTAGCTCCTTGTTACCTCCCCCCCATCTATCGAGGCTTTTTTTGGAGCCTTCTTTTCAACATAGGACTGGATATCTGTCCGGTCAAAGGAAGGAGCTCTGACCATCCGTTCCATTCACAACTACAGCCCCGGGACTCGAACCGAACGACTTGACCCGTTTTTTCCCTTTATCGAACTTCTCGTTTCCGCACCTGTCCTCCCCCCCCTGATTAGATTGTGAAGAGTTTACTGTACGAGCCCGGCCTGGACGTTGAAAAGTTTTTGGGAAAGTGTTTTTTAACCGCCCCATCGTCTTTTTTCTATATATGACTTTCCCCGGTCAGCTGCCGGGCTGATTATTTCTTGGCTTTCCTTACCTGTCACTTTTTTCCTCTAAAATGGGACTCTTGGTTATCTCTACTTTTTCCTCTCCCTCCCCTTTTTGTAGATCAGCCCCCCCCTCACCGGTACCTTAGTAGGAAAGTTTGCCCCTTAGGTGATGCCGTCAAGAACAGGACTCTGAGCCCTTCTCCCCCTACCAGATATCCACCCCCTCATCTGGGGCGTTAACCCTTTACCACTTAAAAGTCGCGTCTTTCAATGAACTCGTCAGCCTTCTTATCACAGTGTTGTGTCGAGCTTTTTTCGTGAGAAACCCTTCGCCGAACCGGGATGCTTTTAAACAATTTTCCGAGTCTATTAGTTATTGTTAGCTGTTGGCGGCGTTTTTGTTAGCTGCGCCGTATGTCTCATAAACTCTCCTTATTTTTTGCCCTGACAGCCGCAAGTTCTTTCGTGTAGGCCCCTTTCCCCTCTCCCCTTCCCAAACGTAAGACTCTGGGAGTCCCGCGTTCGTAACACAACTTTTCAACTGCTGCTCGCGCAGCCAGTGGCTCCGTTCTCAGTTCGTGCCCCTGGCACTCACAGGCCCGTCGTACCGCCACTGGCGAACTCCTTCATCTACCCCGTACCCGGGATGTTCCGCCTGACCAAGCGGCTGATTCCCCTTGATCCAGGTGCTGCCTTTTTGTGGATACGGCACTTGGATAGCTATTTGGGGGCGCGGCGTCTTCTCTCTCATTCCCCATGGTTTCCGCCCATTCCTAAAACGGTTTTTTTCTGTTCATGTCTTTGCGGTTTTCCTCCCTATTGGGCTCACGACACTCTAAACCGGTACATGGGTCCCCGCCTTTGCTGAACTCCCGGCCCAAGACGGTTCTTTATTCTTGATTGGAAGCAGGTTGAAAATTTTCTCGTTGTACACGGGTCATGCGATCCAATGTGCACTACCAGTTGGTACTGAGGTTCATAAACTCAGGTCGCCTTCCCCCCCCCCAGCGTTCCCCCCCCCTGTTGAATACCCCCTTTTTTAATCTAAAGCACACTGGAGCAAAGAAAAAACGCCTCCCTATAAGGCTTCTTGAAACCTCTTTCTTCAATACTGCATCTGCTTTAGCTTTCTGTGCCCTGTTACCGCTTAGGTAGTTGGTCCACATGGTATGACATCAGTCACACATTTGCTCTGATTTTCCCTCTGCACCCCCCATTAGATTTTGCCTTCTCATGGCGCAATCGCAATAGTATGGCTGGACTTGGATTCCCGTCATAAACCAGGTCCCCAGTCACCCTTCAAAGTCATCCCCTACCACTTCCTCCATGGCCCCCACTGACACATGGGACGTCTCGTGGCCCGCCTGTCTATCCTGCACTGGAAGTATTCCTTTTCGTTTTTCTTTTCCCTTTGCCCGTTTCCACTCCTTCTCTCGTGTCCAAGATTTATATATAAGACTATCTCACTCCCTTACGCGACTTCTGATCGTCACTCCATGTCGTCTCAAAGCGCCTTCATTCTTGACTAGATGCTACTTTTCCCCCCCATTCATCGTAATGGATGTTTTTTTCCCGTTTCTCCTCTCTTTGTTGTGGTCCCGTTTCCAAGCGTTTCCCCGCCGCCGATATGAGCTTTTGCCCTTTGTCTCCCGAAAATTTTTTTTTCTTTAACGACCATGTGCTCTTTAGCTCTTACTGCTCCAACCTCTTCAACCCCTTATCCCTTTCCTCCTCTTCTAGACTTGATCGATGCCTATCTTTCCCCTACGTTCTTCCGCCTGAACAGACTGTCCGTAAAGAAGGGTTTAGACACGAATTAATGCGAGCAGTCTCCACCCTCACCCTTTTCCCTAAGACACACCTCTTTTACCGGAATTCAAGGATGATTCCACTATCCGTCCCCCAATTGTCATCCTATACGACCACGCATCCGGCCCCGGCACCCTGTTTCCCTTAGCATCTGTTTTGAACATTTTTTTTTAGTTGGGTTCTTAACGTTCTTCCTGACCGCCGGTTTCCAAATCTTGCAGCCTGATGCGAACCCTTTCCCTTCACTTCTTATCCTCGAAAGGAATTGAGCCCTTAATGGACCCTCGTAACGTTATAGACTAGGACAGGCCCCATACCATTCCCCCTTTTCTGTTTTACCTACTTCTACGAACACCTCTAACCTTATACTCTTCGCTCTGTCCGCTGAAGTATAAAGGCCACTCGTTCGACCCACGTACTCGATCTCCTTTCGCAGAGTCTTTTTCGACCGTGGTTTTGTTTAGCACCGAGTTTGAATGACATGTGACACCCTCAATCAATCCCGTCAGCCTGCCTTCACCATAGACTTTCGCTTTTTTCTCAATCTCTCTCACCTCCTGATGGTCACTGGATACTCTTAGCCCTGGCCTTAAATAGGTGGTGACTTTTCTTCCATGTTTCCCCCCAATTTCCTCAAGTAGCTCTAACTGTCGCGTTCTTGTGATTTGATGAGCTTAACCGTCTTTTAACAGGTCTTACTGCACGGGATAGTACAACCCCACGCGTCCTCCCCCTCTGCCCCTCACCCCCCGATGACCCCTCTGTGAGAGAGACCATTATCCGTGCTAAAGTTTGTCTTTTGCAGTTATGGGCTACTCAGAATGCGCTTCACGATCCCCGACAGCTTCTCCTGATCTTGCGCAACAAATGAGTTTTTTTTTTGAGTTAATTCGGATTTATACTTACCCTTTCTCACCCGTCCTTGCTTTAGCTTAGGTTCTTCCGCCTTTCAGGAGTTTCTATTTCTTCCTCGTTTCCTTTGTCCTTTACACCCAAACCCCTGGTCTTCTTCATTTTTTTTCTTGTCTCTTGGTTGTGCAGACCCGACCTTCCCTCTTCTTTTCAATACAGCCCGAGAAGTCCCCCTTTTTCCCTTTCCCGGTCAATTATCGGTCCCCTTTTTATTCCCAAAAGCTCTGTTCTCAGCGCGTCCGTGCAGCTTTCCTCCTTTTGGTAAGTCTTATTGGCTTTCCCTAATTCATGGATGACAAATCGACCATCTAAAAATTTGGTTGAAGGGTTCACTTTAATCACCGAAGTCCAGTACTTTGGTGCTACTGTTGGAATGGTCTGAATTCCGCTGCTTCCAACATTCATTGGTATTTCTACTGATCCGACATCTATCCTCTTTTTTTTCTTGAGCAATTCCATTCGACTTTCGCCACCAAGATTGGAAACAATGCCATTCGTCACCTTTATTACCAAGCACATTGTATCTCTTCTCCTCTTCCACAATCCCCCCCCCTCTTTCCCCCGGGAACAGTTCCTCTCCCTTTTTGAAGAAGGAGTGTGCACAAGGGCCCCCCAAGAAGGAAAAATCTGCGCTAACCTCTTTCCCCTTTGTCAATTTGTTTCTCTTCCATCTGCAACAAACTCACTCCCAAAAAGAAAAATGACCTTCTTTGTCGTTATGTGTTTATGGCCCTTTAACTCGGTTTGCTCCGTCTAGACTCTCAAACGGAATCGCCCCCGCCCTTTTTTTTCCAACCAATCAATTTGTGGGAGTTAATTACTGGAATGTTCATTGCGCAAATGGATTCCTCTGATTCCCCTCGGGCCCACCCTCCAACCAATTCGTTCAAAAAAAGGGATGACTTTCCCCCTCTCAATCTCCAATTTCTCTTTCGCTACATTCCTCTCCCTTCTCGTCGCAGGTACATTCAATAAACGGTGATACAATATTATCTGTGCCGTCTTCCAGTGATCACGTCAGGTTGAAACTCTGGCCGTCGCTGATACCCGAAGGTTATTCCCCCCCCCCCCGTTATGCCATCCTCCCTGCCCGTTCTGACACCCCGAAATCCCATTCCAGATATGTTATACCGTCTCTTCCCCCGT
>Ga0179591_1335884_pt1 | contig 22548 bp, 28 predicted proteins | sample CZOMad2_1_08_16f_FD_182891 | JGI IMG/M metagenome (GOLD analysis project Ga0179591, IMG submission 182891) | Vadose zone soil fungal communities from Angelo Coast Range Reserve, California, USA - CZOMad2_1_08_16fungal (PacBio error correction) | ecosystem: Environmental > Terrestrial > Soil >... | reverse complement strand
ATCTTCTTCCCGTCTTAAAGCCGTCTCTGTTGGTCTTGGTATTCTAGCTTTCACTATATTGTCAGAAGATTTTTCCCTCTTTTCTCTTTTTAATAAGTTGGTACCCACTTCTACATTTTTTTCAATTCTGCAGGCCCCCTTGTCTTCACAACCTAGGCACTTACCCCAAAATTTATCACCCAGAACTTTTCCTCGTCCAAGTCTCCTCTTTCTTATGGAATTCCCGGGTTACCTTGATCTCTTTTCTTGTCATCCTTTTTGTGAGAATGCGGACCTACTGCCAGTCCTAGTAAGGTTACTTTTCTAGGATAAGTGGTGAAAATGGGGGTGCATCCCCCCATGTTTTATTTGAAGGTGATATTGTTTCCGGCATCGGACCTGGTCCCGACTGACTTTGACGCCCCCGTCGAATGGTACCCCACTTAACACTTCCCCCAAGCGTCCCCCTGAGCAAAACCTTCTTTCTGACATAGTTACATCTGTCCTTAACTCACCTCAAACCATAAAGTTTTTCCCCCCCCGTCGGAATCTCCTGGCTTGCCATCCGATGTGAGTAGTAATTCTTCGTTCAATAAACATAACGCCGATCTCCAGTCCCTTGTCTCCCCCAGGACGAGGCTCCCTTTCATACAAAACTCATTGCCTCAATCAAGGTTTCGAAGGTATGAGCCCTTCCCAAGCGCCCTAAAATTTTTTACTCAGAGTAGAACCTTTACTCCGGCCTTTAATAAGACCTCTTCGACACAAATATGTACCTTGGAATCCCGTCCTCCCCCCCCCCCTTTTTTTCCGAGCTCTACTTACAAAACCCTTGTCCACACGTTTTCTCGCCAACCCCCCCGACCCCTTTTCCCTTACTCCGTGCCCTTGGGATTCTCGATAAGATTACGAAGGATAGCGAAAGAACTAAAAAGTGATATGGATTTTGCAGCGTTCCCCTCCCCAAGAGCCAAGCTTTCACGGGAAGTACCGTCTCTCCCCCCAAAAGCAGGAAAAATTGTTCCTTCTCCCCCCCTCCCCCTTTCCAGAGGATACTAAGTTCTCCCACAAGGTCCTTGGCAATTCATGCGAGGTTTTTTTGCAGTCAGTCCCAGTAACGATCAGCCCTGCCCATGGGGGTGAAAGTCAAACAAGGTGAATTCTGAAGAATAACTTCCCTAACACCTATCTTGATTTCTAAGGAGTCCCTTAAACCCCCCCCTGAGGGAAACCCCCCCCTTTCGCCTCGCGGACCACGCTTTACGGACTCAATGGTTAAGATGGTTACATCATTCCCTTTCTTCAGTACTAATTTCGTTTCGTACCTCTCATATTGACCCCATCATACTTATAGAGGGCCCAATTCGGGAGCCTTCATCGATAGTTTTTCACCGTATTCTTTTCATCCGTCAGCTTTTTGTTCGCAGTCATTTAACTTTCCTTAATCTTCAGGATCTTCAATACGGCCAACCCCGAGGTGAAAGGCTGACCCATCAAACAACTCAGCGGATTTTCCATTCAGCTGACAGTGTTCTTCGCCCTGTTTTCCAAATACAACCTCAGATTTGTTCAAACATGTGCACACGAATGATACCTTGAACCAGACCAATTAGACCGTTTAGCCCTTCACTCACTCATCCCCCCCCTATTAGTCAGCTTGTCCTGACTGATTCTTGAAGAAAGGCTTCCCGAATGGTCATATCTCCCCCCATATTTTTCATGAAGCTTGATCCTGCACGCTCGATTCTAAGTTTCCCTGTTAGTCTTTCTTTTGCGACAGAGATACCTTCGCCAAACTTCCCCTTTTTTTTCAACTGTACTGGTTATGTCCTCCTTAACATCCCTTTTGGTTAATTATGCAGGCTTCATTTTAGCGTCTATGCTTTTTCCTAGTTTCATGAAACTTACTATTTTTTTTTATGCCCATCTTCCCATTGCATCCTCTCTTCCTTGATATATTAGGTACTCCCTTTTCACAATGCTTGTTTTCTTTGTCGGGGCCACATGAAGTTTTCGTAGAGCTACAGCTAGTCCCCCCCACAGTGAACAATCAGTTGATGCCTACTCCGGTCCTTCGTTGATTGAGTGCTTGCGGTGGTCTTTCCCCTTTGCAATTAGTTTAAAAATAAAATTCCTCTTCTAGGAGTGTGTTCCACAATTCTTTTGGCATTTCCCCTTTCCCAATATGAAAGCCAAAAAAACTTCGATATTACCACTCTAAGTTCTAGTTATACCGGCACGTCATAAATATGTTCTTTCGCAGTTTCCCCTACTCCCGATCACCAACCTTTGAACTCTAAAAATGTAAGTATTAAACTCTTTCCCCTCTTTACATTGTTTTATACCTATAAATGTAGACCAAGGACCTTTGCGATAAAAGGCTAAATCTTTCTTTCCTGTCTAAAATTCCCTATTAACACCTTTCGTTCATTACCAATCCACGTTAAACTTTTACCGAAAAGAATAAAGTCTTTATAAGTTACCTAAGGCACTTTCGTTTGACACTCTCTTCTCTCTCTGCTGTTTTGCCCTCTCTACCTTGTTGACTAGCGTAACAGTCCAATTATATGATAGTTACCAGGAATAACTCTCTCTCCTATTTTCCCCCTCCTCTCTTTGTTTGTTGTTTTTCGCTTTCGCGGGTATCTTTTAAGGCCAGGACTGTGACAGGAGAAGTTTTTCCCCAGGCAAATTTGGACTCCTTACGTAAACCATCAAGGGTGCAGTCCCTAACGGCAGTAGATTTTTTTACCTCTGATATCTGCTGTCTTCTGGTTAGGCTGGCTTCTTTTTGAAGCGCTTTGTATCGAACGGACGGTTCCCCTAAGGACCACCTTTCTCGGGGAGGACTAGAGATTCAATGGTGATCCCCCTGCACGGACTTGATACGAAAATGTATACGAGGGACTAAACGTTTTTTTTCCATATGGTGACTTTTTCCTCCTGAATAGAGTTTCAGACTCTGAGATGATTTCCTATGCGTAGTCGTATCGCCCCACTAGGTCATACTATGCCCGCAGGACGAGTTGGCAGTGAGGCTTCGAAGTCGCTAAGCGTCGAACGACATGACCCAGTCGACGGTATTGAGATTAGGGGGCCTACCCCCCCCTTTGACGGGCGTCTTAATGTGTGACCACATGTGTATTTACAAGGACAGACCGATACCGACGTAGCGGAAAGATTGTTTCCTATGAACCTTTAGCCCTTTCAACTCCCAAGACCATAGAAGACGCTTCCACGATAACTGTTGAGAATACCTTCTGGCCCCTGCCAAGTTTATGTAGGAAGTATCTGTGTCTTTCGACATCTTCGCCGAGATCAGGAGGCCACAGATAACGCAGTGGTCGGAAGTTACTCAAAGGAAGATTTCGTGGTGTACTGAAATTTTCTGGCATTATTTCCCCCTCAGAGTGTACTCCCCTCAATTAATTCTGAACCTCCTTCCGGAGATATGATTTTTTCGAACTAAATTTACGCACTCACATATGCCCCCCTTAGGTTGTTTTTCTGAAGTCCCCCGGATCATTTTCGATTTGCTTGAAGGGGAGCAGACCCGATCTCCCAAGAAACCCCTTTACATCGGCATCGTGCGGATATTTCTTCCCACAAGCTCATTCCCCCGGCATGATATATACCGGTTAGCCCCTTGCTTGGCACCCCCAAAGTTCAAGGCTTTACCCCTTAATAGTAATTGCCGCCTTTCCCCACTTTGGTATGTAGTTTTCTGTTTGATCTTGTGCGTTTCACCCTCCCTTGATCACAAAGTTCTCTTCACCCTTTTTCTGCGTCCAAATTTTAAGACCACCTTTGCTACCTTTCACTCCATGCCGCCCCTTCCCAGCCGCCTCTGCGAAGTTTTTTTATTCATGTGTACCACCCTCACATATACCCTCATTTTTCACCCGCTCACTTGTCCCCCCCCCTCCCTAACACCCCCCCCCGTAACCCCCCACTACCACCCCTAACTCGTTCAAACCACCCCCCCTCCGCCCCCCCTCCCACTCTTGCTCTTCTTCCTAATCCCCCCCCAGGGCTTCCCCGTCCCTGCCATCCTATCAGCTACTAACTCCAACTATCCGCCCCCCTTCCTCCCGCCTCCCCTAGTACTGACCCCCACCCTTCACCGCCCCATACCCCTCCCCTTCCCCCTATGCCTTCCCCCCTACTCCACCCCATACCCCACACTCGCCACCTCCTTTCCCCCCTGCCTTCCTATCTACCCCCTCCTTTCCTTCCAATTAACCTCCCTTCCCCCTTCCCTTTCCATCCCTCTCCCACTCCTACTCTATTCCCCCCTGCGTCCCGCCCCCCCCCTCAGCCACTGGCCCCACCTCCCCCCTTCGCCCCATTTCCTTCCCCCCCCCCCTAGCCTTCGCCCCTTCCACTCCTACCAAAACACCAGTGATCCCCTCGTCTCCTCCCATATACTCACTAGCTCCGCCTCCGCCCATACCCCCCCGCGGACGCGCGAGTCCTCAAGATTAACCACGTTCTCCTATTTCTAGACGTATTGGATATGCTACTTGGGGCCCCCGAGTACTGAGGGGAAAGAAACTTTCCCAGGATGGATAACTGCCATTTCTTTTGAGACATCCTTCCGTCGTTACCGTGTGATTTCTCTCGGTGGTGGACAAAGAGTCTTTCTCAATCGGTGTTCCCGAGGCCCCTATTGGTTGATTCGTTTAGAGGTTTTCCCCCCTTTTTTACCTGACCAGCCCCTCTCCTCTTTTTCTGTCCAGACTGGTCTGATGATAGCCTGAAGTCGCCTCTTTTGATTCCCATCTTTGCTGTTTACTGATTACTATGACGTCTTGGTCGTACCGCCATTTGCCTGTGCCTAAGCAGCTTTTTTCCTTCCCCCTGATTTTCATTCCCCTGCGGATTCGTTACAATTTTCTTCACCCAATCATTTTTTCTTCTTTGAGATATTTTTTTCTTCCGTTAAAGATGTAGCCTGGCTGCATTCTTTTGCCCGCAGCTCATTCATTTCCATCGCTATATTCTTCTACTTCCTCCTAGACATTACATTCCCTCGCCGTCACCTCGATCTTTACTTTGTGTTGGTCCTACAGAAATGAACCCTTTAAACGTGGAGATTCCTCTACTTAAAGGAAGTGCCCTCCTGGATTTTCTCTGTTACCTATTTGATGGACCCTGTTTTTTTAATGACCCTAAGGGATCGTACGCTGGGTCCCCCATTTCCTTTAACTTATGGTCTCTGAGTTTGAGATTATTTCCTTCTTGGGCAATTTTCTTTTCTTTATTTTCTTTTCCACCTCGCTCGCATCTTTTTTTTAAGTATGTCCCTAAGCCCGCATTTTATACTACTGTGGCCCCCCAATCGAACCCTTGTACAGCAGCTTTCTTTTCCCTTTCCCCCTCTTTTTGTCTATGGTATTTTGACATCTTAACTATCTTTCCTGATTTGGTTGGTCCAGTGTTCAGTTAAGTTTTTCCTAGAGGGTTCTAGAACTGCCCCCCCCGCTTCCTAGAATCTTGACAAGCTATCGTCCCGAACCTACTATTCCCGCATTCGGATCTTTTTCCTGATCTGAATCTTCTTTTTTCTGTGAATGACCGGGTCCCACTTCTCTCTGGTATCTCATCGTTGGTGGTGTTATGTCTCAATAATAACCATTCCGAAAAGACTAGTTCTCCCCCCTTACTTGTCTTTCCTCCGGCAACAGTGGCTTGAATACCCATTAGTCGGTAACCAGCTTTCGTCTATGGATCGACCCTTTTCCAGAATCAGTTCTCTCCTTTATTCGTCCCCCCCCCTTCCACATGACGAGATCCCCCATCTTGCCCCCAATAGTTAGGCCTTTCGGAATCCCCCTCCCACCACTCACTGCAATGTGCAAGAAAGTTTTCTGCCCCGTTTTTTGATTAGGGGACGATGATTGGGCCGCCTTAACTCTTGTGCTTCCTGCGTGCTTTTAACCCCTCCAAGACCGTTCTTTCCAGCTCCCCCTGTGGCCCTTTCTTCATTGATCTCCCGTCCGCCCGGCACGGCCTTGAAATCAAGTTTCCTCCCTCCTAGCAAGAGGCACTTGCGCATGCAAAAGCATTTTTCCGTTTCTCGAGGTTGCATTTTAATACGTCCATTTCAGCTAACCCCTTTACCCCTCTCATGTAGGATGCACTCTTGCCACTTCCCTCTGAACCAAGTTTCAAACCCCCCTTTTGGACGGTCTTTTCTCAGCCCCGCCCACAAGTCCTCATGTTTCGTGTACCGTTCAACGTCTGTCTTTTAGATTTGCCGAGAAGCCAGAGTCGTCACGAAAGCAACTGATTTTTCTTTCGAGCGTCCACCTCCCCTCCGTGCGTCCTGTACTAGCTCCTGCCAGCTCACCTATGTATTGTGTCGCATCGGTAGACTCACGGGTTGCTTATCAACCCTTCCACTCCCCTTTTCCCCCAAGGCACGTGAAGGGTGGTTGAGTTTGTCGACCTCCAGTTAGTAACGATTCCCTTCACTTAAATCCAAAGGGGTTTTTCTGATCTCCTACTAGTTTCTCCCCCCCCTCCACGTATATCAGACTGACCAAGGCTTGCACCGCCCCTCACAACCACCCCAAAACGAAGGTCACCCCCCAACTCGATCGTCCCCAGCGTGATTAACGGGCGTCTGTAAAAGGGTTAGACACCCTTGAGGACCCTCACAAGGTCGTTTTACCAGCTTTTCCGTTTTCTCGCATTTAAGGGAATTTGCTAACTTATTATCGCGGTAACCCCCGTCTTTTATGTCCCCCCTCTCGTGATTCCATACTTTCTGCTCACCCTCAGAGTTTTTTGTTCTCATTCGTAATTTTTAATTAGCTCACGGATAGACTGTTAACCTTCCCCGGAAAAAACCGTAGTTAAGGGTCCATTCAGCGCCAGTTTTCTCTTTTCTGCAATTACAAACTTTCAGGCCGCCTGCAGCATTTATGCCCGCCCAAAAGACTCCCCACTACCCCAATTTTTTTTGTAGTCAAGGCTTTACTAATTCTTTTTTCCCTGTCCCGCTTGGAGATTTCTTATGTTCAAGCAAGGGATAATGGTCTCCTAGATGGCTTGAAGGAAGCTTTTTACTACCCCGGATGCAGATATTCCTTGGTCTAGATAGTTCTTTTTTTTTCCCCCCCAAAGAGGATAAGTACCTTATCCCCCCCTCTCCCCCTCCTCGGTTGCCATTTTCATCTCCCCCCCCACTTTCTTTCCTTGACTCGCGAAAATGAGCCGATTTCCGACGAGTTGTTTAGGAATTCATATACTTTACGATTCTTCAAAACGAGTATTCCCTTCCAGAACAAATATTATGTATTTTTTGTCCGACTGGTCTCGCCAAGTCCCGGAGATAACTAGCCTCCATATGTGCGGACACCCTTTCATTTGATCTTATTTCCCGCTCGTGTTTTGAAGGTTTTGTTTGATAGCTTTTCCAAGTTGGCAATTGTTCAAAATATTCTTCCTCTTATAGGGGGCCTTTCTTCCCCAACTTTTTTTGTTTGGTGTGGCACTTTTTTTTTTAATGTGTGGCCACAAACCTACCCAAAATGATAGAAACTTCCAATTAGAAGGCCCCCTTCGATACGATGAATCTTTCCCGGCCGCTCCCTCGATGTCTGTTTTCTCATTAGTATAACGACTTATATACCCATCGAAGTAAATTCTTTCAACAGAGCTAATTATATTGATCTCAATATGTTATTTTCTGGTTTTATCCCAATCATCTTGAGAGATACCTCTGTTGCGAACAAGTGGATCTCCCCCTCTTTCCTAGATCAACCCCTCTTTATTGAATTTCTAAAGTCTTGCGACTCCCTCGGAACTATAGAAGCAGTCACTGCTTACCTTTTCCTGCGCCCTTTTAGTATGCCCTCTATTGCATCGATTTTTTCTATCGGAGCAACCCCCTTCCTTTTTTTTATAGCGTTTAAAAAGTCGTTCCTCCACCTTTCTCTGTGCCTTACGCACACCGATACTCTCTTTTCTACATCCCATCCTTTGAGATCATATCCGCGGGGAATGGTTTCGGCATTCCCAGACATTTTTTCCCCCTCCTTTTTGTCCCCCCCTCTAGGCCCACCCTGCCGTTGACCGCCGCTAGGGCCAAACACCCGTTGTCCTAGCATAGCTGTTCAGAAGTCCTTCCTTTTCAGATGATATAGGTACGGCTGTCCCCGTTTCATCGTCCGGACGCGTTTTTATAGCCACCGGTAACCTGAAGGCCCGCTAGGTCTATAGTCCTCTATGGTGGCTATCCCATCTGGTCAGTCCATTTCACCGAATTTTCTTCCTTCCCCTTTTATGGCTTATAACAAGCTTCCTATTGCCATAGTTGCATAGATGTTACTGACGAAATTGTGAGATTTTTCTTTCCCAATGGGTTACTCTCCTCCATTCCTCCCGATATATACGCCGACAGGGAAGAGCTGTGCGAGGAAAGGGAATAGTCAGGGACTTAGAGACTTCCCCCCATTCCTTCAAGTTCTTATGCCATAATGAGTGGTCGGTTGATTGGGAAAATACCGCTGTTACGATTCAGGAGGGAGAATTCATTTTCACCTATCTGCATGCCAAGCCCAAACCTCGACGAAGAAAAAGCGGTAGTATCCAGGATGTTTTGGTGTGAATAGTCACGAGGGGGAGACTGGACAGATGAGGTGCGCTAATCAATTCCCATGAAAGATCCCCATACCGTTTTTTCTGTGAAATATCATATGAAGGATTCTTTACTCCGGTATTCCTTTCAAACGGATGTGATCAATCATTCAAGTCAGATCTTTGCTCGCAGCAACCTTCCGTTTCCGATGCCACTCTTGACCCGTATGTTGTTTTGATATGAAATGGCCGGAGTTATTTTTCTTCTTTTTTTGATTTCCTGGTCCTTAACGCTGAAGGAGCCCTCACCCCCTTCCACCAGAGATTCACAGGTCACTCTAGGCACTAGGCCTCACTCTTTTCCCTCCTACCCTGCGTCCCGACCCCTTACCGGATTAGCCCCTTCTTTGCCAAATTTTCTTCAAGCGAAGAGATAGTAATGTTTCCTCAAAATATTCTAATTGTATGTTTCTCTTGCCCCCCTTTCACCCCCTACGTATGTTTTTATTTTATGTGGCGATCAAACTGCGAAAACCTTGTTTGAAAGAAATGGACCCCTTTTCGGGTCGGTCCCCTGCCCCTTCACATTTCATTCCGTTGAGCATTGCCAACATGGTTCCCTGAAGATTGAACCTCTTCTTTTTTTTGTGTCATACTAAAGATTGTGATTCCCATTCGATTCCATTGTATTTTGGGATACCCGCTCCTAAGTAAAACAAACTAAAGGATGATTTTTTCCATAGCCAAGACTAAACTCCTTGAGTGTGATTTTAGTGTGAGAACACCCCATCTTCACCCCTACCCCGCGGTTAACGAGAGAGCTTTTGGGTTCAATTAGTTTGTTAATGTAGTACTGTAGTCAATTTTTTTCTTTCCACTGTGGACTTTGGCTTTTGAGCTCATAACTCTTCCTTTTTCTTTTATTGAACACAGGCCGAATGATTTTCATAATGTTTTCTGCCCCTAAACTAAATTGAATTGACGGACTGGGGGGTTTTTTTCGGTTGGAGCAGAAAGACCTGTCCGTATAATTTTCTTTTTGATCTCCGCAACAATTTTTCCGGTCGTTATTTGAGATGATTTTATCTTCTCCTTTAAGTCCTTGAATATCTGCGTAACCTCCCGTCACCTTCTTTTCTTTAACTGCATATCATTAGTCTAAACTTACACTCCCACTTACGAATGCTCCCCTTCCTTACCGATCCTTTGGGAGGGGGTCTTCTCACCGTAACACGTGTTTTACCTTGGATTTTGCAGATCCCGAGCCTTCAAGGTTTTCTCTCGGGATTTTCCTTTTCTTTTAACATATTGTTTTTCTTTGGTATCCCCTGTCATTAAAATGCTCGTTTTTTACCCATTTGGTTAGTTTCAGATGATTGCCTCTTTGTTAGATTTCTACACTGATTTCTTGTGCAATTTTCTTCAGCATTCATGTTTCTATCCCGCCAGGTCGTTAAATTTTCCGCACTGCATCCTTTCCCATATGGTGGCCCCCCCCCCATCATGTCCCACCTGTTTCACCCAGCTTTCTTTGATGATTTTTATATGGTATCTTAAACATATATTGCCCTTCTGTTTATCTCGATGGTTCCTTCAGTGGTCGAAGGTTTTACACCGACTTAAGGCCAGGGTTCGTGCTTGCCAAGACTAGCTCCAGACCACTATTTTGAGCACCCCTCCCCCTTTCAACTTCTTTCACAAGTATTTCTGCATATTTCCTTTCTGGACTTTTCATCTCTTTTCATACTCATTTTTTGGAGAGTCTCTCTCCTCAAATGTCGTACAGAAAAGTTACTGCACAGCAACCTTCAACCGTCCCCCAGGTTGGGACCTTTAGTGTTTCGAAGGAAGTATGTATATATCCTGGGCATGAAGTATTTTTTACCCTGTCTATTTGGACCCACCCCTGCACTTAACCAAGACCCGAGAGTCCCCCCCCACTCCAGCTTCCGGTAGAATTACTCCCAAAATACTGAACTCTCTGAAATGATGTTTTTTTCCTTTACAGGGTTTTTTTGATTCTTGGTTCGGAACACAAAGAGAGGAGTACTGGTGCTTCACCCTTCCCTAACGACTTTCTCCCGCTCTGATACTCCCCTCGCTTCTCTTACAGAAGACCACCCTTTTCCATCTCAATAAGTTTTCCTGATCCGAACAGAGCCCACCTTCTGTTTCACAAGTTTTTCACTGCTAATGATCCCTTGGCACGCCCTCCTTTAAATTCCGTTATTTCCCTCACTTACAAGCTACCACCATATTCCCCGAGAAACCAACGGAGAATTCCCCTTTTTCCTCTAGAGTCCCCTCAATCCCCAAATTTTTTCTGTGAAAAAATCGCCAACCAGTACCTGCGTTACTAGAAACTTTCCTTTCCTATGTCCCACTATTGACCCCTCCGGATCTGCTTAATGACTGTCAAGAGGCAAAATGAGAGTCTAGATTTTAAAGAAGGCCCTCGATGTCTGAACCTTGACTCTACAGCGTGTCAATAAAACCTGTCTTTCAAAACTGGTTTGCTCCTCAGTTCGATTTATACTCTTTAGGATTATAAAATGACCTTCTCCAGCACCGTTAATTTAGGGCGTGACCTCCGCGTTCTTAACGATCAGTTACTAACTATTTGTCAACACCCCTTGGAGCTTTTCTTATTATCACTCCAGTCCCCCCCCCAACTGAACCCTGGTCGCACTACCGGAAACTCCCAACGAAAGGGCAACACTCCGGAGCCTCTCGGACCCGCGTTCTTGACTTGTCACGGTTAGACACGAAAAAACTGGAAACGTTTCCTCCCTAATTGGCTCCCCTCCGATTTAAGTTTTTTCATTCTATTTGAGGGTATACGTCACCATCGTAGTGATCAAACCATGCTCCCCACCCTCCGCTAGCTTGAATTCCCCCCTTAACGTTTTCCCTCCACTAAGCTTAAAGATTTTTTGTTTCCCCTGCAAACAGGAGGTTTCCATTTCAGACCTTTTTTTTCCCTTTTCATGGGCAGCACGACCCATACCCCCCCTCATTTTGATTAGACCCTTCGCACCGCCAGATCCCTGACATCACCAAATTAGAATGGTGTACTTCTTAATTCCTTCTTTCCTTCCGTCATTTTGGAAGACTTTGATGGTGTTTCAAAGGGTCATTTTATAATCAACTTTCTATTGGGGAAGGATTTTACCGATCCGTCCCACGTTTCCATATTTCCTTTTACTCTGGCTCTGGGTCTGTGGAAATTTCCACCTGACCCCCCCTCTTCCTTAAATTTCTCCCCCCCCTCAATGATCGGTTCCCCCTTTCCCCATCCTTCCTTGTTTTTAACCGTTGTACATCGCGAACCCTCTTTTCCGGATTAGATCATAGTACATTCTTTCTGACATTTCTTTTACACAAACAGATAATTGCCACCAAGATAGTTTTTTCATTCCTTTTAAAAAACCTCTGAAACTTCTCTGGCACCCCTTTTTTTCTCCCTGATCCACGATCGAAATCTAAAAAGCGTCCACTATGTTCTCTGATCTTTCAACTGTTATTCGCTTCTCTCTGCTGCCGTTTTTAATTTGATGCCACTTGCCATCGGTTTCCATATATATATCAATATCTCTTCCCACCTTCTTCTATCCAATCACCCATCTCCACTCTTATAAATACATAAAATTATATATTAAGTATTCTAAGTTCCCTCTTTCCCGGTCTAAATCTCTCCTTGGTTCTCTAAGAAACTTTCCCTCGACCTTCCAACTAACCAGGTAGATTACCCTTCTTATTAATCGACCATATGTCCTCTTGTACAATCAATTTCTCTACATAGTCGCGAAAAGGCGATCCCCTTATTAATATTCTCCAGAATACTTCTATTACCAACGTCATTTATCACATCCATCTGCTTCAAATCTTACAAGAAGATATCAGATTAATAAATTTTACCTTGCATTTAGTCTCAAGCATTGCTATTACCTTCTTTTTGCTCGAGTCTCGAGGTTGGACTCGCTTGTTTAAACAGGAGGGTCACCAAGTCTTCATTAAAGTTAACGCTTAATATCTCTTCAGCTAAGGTTGTTTTTGAGTGAGCCACTGGTTGATCGGGGTACTTCCCTGACTAAATTTTTTTTTGACAGATTTTGTTGTGTCGTTGTCCCAATCTTCAACCGGTGCCTTAACTCCTAGGGTTAGATCTCCACTCTCTGAAGCCCCCTTCCCACTAGATTTGTATTTTCATCTTACGGCTTTCCGGTCAGTCGGTAGATGTTGAAGTTTGATATAGAATTCCTTCCCTAATAGAAAGGCCACCCCTTTCATTTCTGGCAGAATATGCCCTCCCTGGTGGTATCGCCCACGGTCTCGCGACAGGTATTGTATACCCCTCGGAAGATGTTATCCCAATAGGACTAGTCTTTTTCCTGAATCCCTTGTAGATTCTCTGATATAGGCATCATTTCTAGTCTCCTTTACTCCTGGCTGGGAGCGGCGGGAGAAGATTCTTTCTTATCAGCTAATTTTATTTTTATTAGAGTTCCTCTGATTTTTTCCCAAATCTTCAGGCAACGCCTAAAGAGTGAGCCTTATAAACCTCCTTGCACTTGACGCACCTTCCCCTAACCCCAACTCCTTCCTGCAAAATTACAGAGTAGTTTCCCAACCGATTGCCCCCTCTGTAGTGGCAGGGTAGAGATTTCCTCCTTTTCTGCGATTGACCACTAAGTCTGTCATTATAAGAGCTTCTGGAAGTCTTTTTTCAAACGAGATTGTGATTGTCCCAGGTGTCTGGCTTTAACGTTTATTTTTCACGACCTATGTAGGACCTTCTCCTTTGTATAGCGCAACTACGTGTTAGCGCGTCCACCCTTACACAAAGGTTTGAGTATGAAATGGCCCCGTCCAGGGGAGACTTAAGGATCCCGGGAGAATTCCCACCCCAGAGCTACCCTTAACCCCCTACAATACGGAAGCGTGTCTTCCAGCGTAGTAAAAGTTTCATTCCCCGAAATTCTTCCAGGATCTCCGGTTGGTTTATCCCATTGCTTACACCCTTCCCTTCCAGCTGACGTATTAGGTATGATCGTCCTTGACACTAACCCTACTTTGTACTGTAGTCCTTGTCTTGGTTCCAAACTATCTGACTTTCCTTTTTTTTTTCCATCCCCCCTTAGATTTATTTTTCTTCCCATGCGACGCACCTGTTCCCGCTTTTTACTGTACCCTTCTCTTTGTAAAGTATTTCCATTGTAAGATTTCCGTGAGCTTTCTCCCTTTCACCCCTGATGACCGAAACCTTTAGATATGTCTACCAGTTCTTTCTCATCGCGAATTCGCCTATTTCTATCAGTTATGTCAAGGCCTAAAGGTCTTTAATTGCACATTCTACAAAGACGGTCATTGTCAATTCGGTAGGAAACCTCTCCGATACGAGGTTTACCTAGACCTCCTGTCTTTTCCCTTAGTTAGTTCCAGTTTTCCGTTTATGTAGCCCCTTAATCCGGTGGCTGATGAGAGGTAGTCGAAAGATGAATATTTTACCCTCAGGTGACTATCCCTCTGGATTGGTCTTCATGTCACCCGTTACTCCTTTTTCTCTTCACTCTGGTTGGATAATTCCCCGAATTTTACCTTGAGGTTCTTAGCCTAACCTTTTACCGGACTGTTGCTGATCTTCTTTAACGTGAGCCTGTTTTCTTGAAATAAAGTCTTACTCTTCCTCCTCTAGATTTCGTCCTCTCATATCCGCCAGACATTCCCTACTTCGCTTCTACTTTTGGAGGTTTTTGTCCATCCGTACCTTTCACGTGGCTCCTATGCTCGAGCTCACTTCAGTGTCCGGCTTTCCTCTTGTCCATATTTGTTTCTGTGGTAATTCGTCGTCTTCAATTCGGCGTAAAGGGATCGTCCTTACATGTTCTTGGGTTTCCCGCTGGGAGTGGTTTCCGACCCCTCTCGTTGGGCCCTTTTCATTCTTGGAGATTTTCCTTTGGGTCCAATGCGCTAAGATTTCGTTCCGGTGACCATTGAATTCCCTTTACTAGCACTCTACTCCCAATACTTTCGTTATAAAGAAGCATTTTTCATTTCCTTTCCCCTGTGATTTTGTACTATGTATTCGCCCCCCATACTTCTTCTTGTCAGAAGTATTTTTCCTGTTCGCTGGTTAATTTGCCGTTGCAGCATTGACCTTTGACCACTGATTGCAGCCAGGCCTCCTTAGAAATCCTCGATTACCCGAAACCCTCATCCCTAATTTGCTCGTATCCAGTCTTTTTGCAGAAAGGGTATTGATCTCTTCTCCTTTTTGACTAAGAATAGTGTGTTGTGAGATATAAATCCCCCTGTTTCAAGAACCACAACCTTTCATGCCCCATCAACCGTGAGGTCTTTTTGGATACGTTCACTCTTTAGAATCAATTGGTTCTAAGGTCGTTTTGCTCGGTTCTGTTCGACCCTTGCCTGCAATTTTCTTTCGTGGACAAAATAAACCCCTGACCATTCCTACTTATGACAATTATTTTTTCCCATAATACCTAACCCATCACTGCATTTTTCTCACTTAAGCTGTCTAACAGAACTGTTCCCTCTTTGCTGCGATTCCCCCCCGCTTGTGATCTTTTTCGAAGGCGTGCTTCATCCTAGGACCACTATGCTAACCTTCATTTCCCCAATGACGATGTTCTACAAGCCCTCCCCCCTTGCGAAGAAATTTTGTTCCTACCTGACCCGCCAAGCCATGAATGCCAACCCTGTGCCCAGTCCTCTTCCGACGCGCCCCCGACTTCCAACAACCTTAACACCCAACCCTGAACAAGCCAACGTCCTTTCTGCACTTACCCGGAAGCTCCTCTCTCCCTCTTGCACACGTTTTTCAAAACGGTTTCCTTTCGCACCATCCCAAAATTTATCGCCCAACGTCTGGTGGCTTACTTAGTCCTCTGAAGTTCGCATCTCCCCCCAGAAAGAAAGTGCTTTCCTCTTTCCGCTCTTTTTCCTCCAGCCCCTCCCGCGTGACCTTCCTCATCGAATCCCAGGTACTGGACCAATTTTTTCCCTTTCCCAGCCCTTGAGAGGATCACAGGTCGTGTCACGCAAAGGCGTCCTTAGTTTTCTTCACAGTCCTCTTTTCTGAGAATCAGTCACCCTGAAGACTTCCACACCAGAGCCGTGTCTTCTCAATCCTAAGTCCCCCTCAACAGGAGGAATACCACAGTTCCTGCCAAATCCCTCAAAATCTTCTCCCTTGGACCCCAGCGTCGTCTGTTTGGTAAAGGTTACTCGAGTAAATACCCCGTTACTTCTTACTTTTCTACTTTTCTATCCTAGTTGCCTTGGCCTAACTGAGTTCGCGTTGTCTGCTACTGTCCAATCGCTAGGCCCACCTTTCTTTCACACTACGCTAAAGGATCGCCATCGCGTCCTTTTACCGCTAAGTATCTCTTTTGAAATATCCGTGCTAACCCGTCCGTTAGCCCTGGAGCCTTTGCTCCTCCTACAAATGAAGGGTAGAAGGGTGTCTTCAACTTCGAAGTCGTTCCCCCCCAAACACCTACCAATTAATTTCCTCCCATGACTTCCATTACTTCAGCTTGGAAGACTTGATGTAGTTCCCTCCATCTTCCCAGAAGGTCCTTGCCGCTTGGTCTTGCCAAGAAGCTTTTTTCCTCTCTATTTCGCTATTTCCCTTCCTTGTCTCTTTTTATTGTGGCTCCAATTTTTCCTCACATTACCCCCCCCAACTCTGACTTTTTTTGCCATTTCATACCCACGACTTTCATTAGGTTTGCCGCTGAACCCCTCTTTTTCGAGCCTCTCCGTTTTTAGAATCATAGTTCCCAAAGTGCACCAGATTACCCCTGCAATCAACCCCACTTGCTTTACTTCGGAACACTCTCTTATGTATATTGCAGTTTTTCTTTTCTTGCATATTCAGTTTTCGTAAATATCCCCCCCCTTCCCCCGGTCCCCATCTTCTCCATCCTGATACTCCGGTCTAGTTGGGCGTCTTCAGGTGTGTTTTCCTTGTATATTCTCAATAGGTATTTCCATTATATGTTTTTTCTTCCCTTCGAACACTTTCTATTGAAACCTCACCTCTCCAATTTGAAATCTTCGCTATTGAACGTTTCTCCCGTCAGATCCGCTCTTCGTGCGCATAAGTAGGTATCCCCCTCGCGAAGACCTCCCCAATGTCAAGTACATAGAAGTCTATCTCATTGTATCCCCCTCTCCCTCTTGGCCCATATAAATGTAGAAGAGGGGAAAGGTTTCGATACCAGTGGCCTCCCCTCCCTTTCTTCCGAGTCCCCTACCATCTTGGTTAGTAAACCTTTCATGATCAAATCCGTTCTTTTTTCCCCAGAACCTTCTGACCACCCCTCCTCCCCCCCCCCTTCTCTAAGCCCCCTTTACTGTTAGTTTTCAATCTATCTCTTCCCCCTCGATCTGCTCTTTTCAAGGCGTTTTGCTCTTCCCTTTCTTAGGGACACCCCTTCTCTTTTTTTTTTTCTTACCTTTTCCCCCGTTCAACTCTTTGCCTCCTAATACGTTTTTCGCGATCCTTGTTTTTTCCTGTACCGGTCCGGTCAGATTCCCTTTTACAGCCATCTTTAACCCGCGGCAACACCTCCCTGCCGAGGCAACAAAAGCTTTAGTCCTTTAGAGGCCAGCGTGCCATTTCTTCCTGTACTGGGCTTTTTTCCTTTCCATGGTTGAAGCCTGTTCTGTTTTCACCAACGTGTTCCCCTCCGAAGGCCTCTCTTCTTGACAGAGATGTCTTAGCCCTTTTTGTCTCCCTTGACAGCGGGATCGCGACGGTTTATACCCCCCAAGTCATCTTAGATCGAATAGCCCTCTTTCCTGAGACTGGTAGGCTTTACTGAGCCACTTGTAATCGCTAGTTCTAGATAATACCGCGAAGAGACTTTTAGCGGCCGGGCATTCGAAGTCAGTCTTAGTCCACGGCATCCTCCGGAAATAGTCGGATCACCGTTGATTGTTTCCTCTTTTAGGTTGGGCCAATATCCTTTCCCCAGGCAGTCGAAGAGGTCAACATATTTTACCAGTTCTCTATGCAATGAACAGTCCTTTTTTTTTCGACCATCCTCTTCCGGTAGTAGCATTCCCACGTTTTTTGCCTCTGTGAGATGGAGGACCGTTTAGCGCTGTTTCAGGAAAGGCCGTTCTCGGTCCCTTCCATTTACAGAGATGTTTGCATCTTTTTCCCCGAATTGAACGCCGGTTTGCCTGTTAATATGTAACTTTGCCCCTCTCCGCCAGCCCATTACCCCCTCTTCCAGATCGGCGACCGACATATTTTAGAGCTGTCCCATACTTCCCCCAAACTGCTATGTTCAATGATGTCCGACTTTTCTGGGGGCGACTTTTCTAATCCGAGTTTAGGGCTCCCTCACCAATTTACCCCCCCGAGCCCAAGGGACCCACCGGCCTGGGCAGAATTGCGGAATAGAACTGTGCTTAATTCCCTCCTGCCTTTTCTACGGTTTAGACCCTTGCTTCACCCACTCCCTTCTCCACTACCCTAGCAGTGTATCTAGCATTGCTCCCCACCAGGCTGGGTTTCATTGTTCTCGGCCACCTAACTCTTTTTTGTGGGGGGTTTTTGTGGTACGTGTCCTTCATCAACCAATGTTTCTTGGAGGGTTCTTCCCCAATTTCACTTTACCAGTCTGTCCCAGGGACCCTTCCTTTCGTTTTTTTCTCCTCTTGGTCTTTCAAAAGTTTTGAGATTCGTCTTGCCTCCAGTCCCCTCTTCGAACTCCTCACCTGAGTGGATAAAATATTCTCCCCCCGAATTGGCCCCCATATGGGATGCCCCCCCTCGACGTTCTGAGGACCCTTCTTTCCCCCCCAACTTAAAGGCGGTCTATTCCCGCGGCTGGAAGACGACCTCCTTGGATTGACCCCCCTGTGAAACCCTTAATAACGTTTACGGCTTCCCGTATTTCCCTCCTTTCTTGATTTCCCCTTGTCTAGCATCCTTTTTTTGCTATACTTTTGATGGGGCGTCTCCGATTTATGTAATCATAAACTTCCCCTTTCACCGGTTGAATGATAGTTTCACTGGATTTTACTGTAATCTCCCTTTGCCATTTCTTCTTGCCGGCTTGGTTTTTCTCTTTTTACATTTTCCTTTCCTTCCTTGACTTTCCTCACCCTTTCCCGGACCTCTTCTGAGTCTTTTCTCTTTCCGTTCACGGAGCATTTGTGCTCTCCGAAAGACACGATTCGGTCCCCCCTCCGAATCATCGGAATACATCCTTACCAGATCTTTTTTAGACCGAGACTGGGGTCTTCCCCCCCCGCCCCGGAAACCCTTTTGGCTTTTTCCTCTGGGACCCGTGCTTTTAACCTTGTTTAGAATTTTGGTTTGACTGTATGTTTATGTACTCCTTCTTTAGTCGTTAACCTCCTTGCAGTACCTTTCTTCTATGATTTACATTTTTCATTCCCAGCATCTTGTTCTATGTTAACCCATTTATATTCCTTTTCTCTGTTTTTTCTTTTTCTTTTCCAAATGAGAGCTTCGCTGTCGCTCTTTGACAAACCCCTAGATGGTGGAATAATCACGTCTATTTAAGAATCCTTTTTTTTCTTAATGCCTTTATTTTTTTCTATTTTCTATGCTCTATTGTACCCGAAGGATTTGGGAGCCCCTTGTTGAAGCCTCTACTTGACTTGGGCTCCCTAAATGGTCTCTCCTGATCTCCCCATTTTCTTACCGTAAAACCCCTCTGATCTTTTTCCGCTTCTCCCACGTTGAAGTGCTTTTTTTTTTTTGGACTGTATTTTCTTTTCTTACATCCCTCCTGTGTGTTGTCTTGAGATCATAATACCGGTCTTCCCTGCCGCCCTATTCCATACTACCTTTAACCTTTGATTTATACGCACATTTTTTAAATTTAAATAGGTCCCCTCCTGCCGAGGTGATCGAACCCCCTGATATATGACCCTTCTCTCAGGCCTCCTTCCAAGACCAGACCGCTCCCCCCTTTTCTTAACCCCTCTATTAACGCTGTAATATTCCCATACCCACCCCCGCCTCGTCCCAGACTGCTTTTCCCCCTTGTTGTCTCTTCTTTTGAGGAATCCCCTCCTTATAATGAGTGACTTCCTAACACCCGACCAACTTTCTACCTCTTGTAGACCTATTCCCCAAGACTCCCATCCTCGACATTTCAGTCATCCTAACTACCTCCATTCTACAAATTAAAAAAGCCCTGGACTCAGTTTAACTTGTCAGCAGATTTCCTCCTAAGTACAAGCCCACCCCACTTACCTCTCCCCTCCCCGATAGGATAACTCTTCCGCGCAATCCACTTTTTCCCCTTGTTCCTTTGCACCCCACCCCCCCAATTTCCGCCCCGTCCTCATTGGAATGGTCTTTTCTTACGATTATGACATCCTTCAGTCAAGACCAAGTCCCCCTCTGTCTGTCACTCCTTGCTCGTGAACGTCACAAGAGGTCCTCGCCTTTCGGGCAAACCACTCCCCTGGGCCGCCTCCCGTTCTTCCCTCCCTTTTTTCTCACAACCTGCTCCCCAGAGGCAAAAGGGAAGGTTCGGCGTGCTCTAAATCTACGATCAGCATTACCCGAGGCCAAAGTATCTTCTTATTCTCATCAAAGCCCCCTCCCACCTTCTATCCGACTTCTTCCCTCAAGGCCTTAACCCCCCGCAAAAATCTGTCCTTCTGGTTTCCGGAAGATTTTTTTTGGTTTTGGGTTTTTTCTCCACTTTTGACTTTCCCCCGTTCGTAGCCCAATTATCGCTTTACTGGTCCTTGCAATGATTCTGCGGGTATCCCAAGGACTTTCAATATTAGTTACTCCTCTTTTTCCCCCAAAGAGAGTTCGCATCGGACTTTTCAAGGAACGCCTCCCCGCGTGAAACCCCCGTCAGAGGAAGGTCCATTCAGCGCCCTTTTTTCGCATTTGTTCCCTTCCCAAAGAAATACAATTATCACTTTTCTCTGTCGACCTCATCTTTCTTTTTCTCAAAAGCTCCCTTTTTTTCCATACCCAATATAATGACCTAACCAAACTTCGGGTAGACTTGATGTAGTTCACGCACTCTTTTTCTTTCCCCCAAGAAGTCTTTCTCCCTTCTTTGAAAAGCTTTTTACTATCCGCCCGCATATTTCAGTTTCCATTGTTGTTTTTGATGTTCCACGAGGCCTTCCATTACTCGTTTTGCAAAACCTCGAAAAATGGCAGGGTGCCCCCCCACAAATAAGTTGGTTTATTTGTTTCCTCCTAAACTATTTAGCGATCCTTAGCTTACTTTGAATGTCTTGACCTTACTTATATCCAACGATACCATGACCCCTTCCAAATCAAAAGCTCGTTCCCTTCCTATTCGGCCCTCCAATCATTTGGTTTTGGCAGCATATTCCTAGTCCTAAGATTTTCAATTTTCTGTTCCTCCATACCAGCGGGGATATAATGGTATGAGTTGATTGAGACTTTGCCCCGTTTTTCCTACTGTCTATGAGGACCCCCCATTCTCCCTCTTCCTTTTGTTTAAACACCCTTTTCGTATCCCCTTCAATCTTCCCACTCTGATAGGCCCCAATATGTTATCTTTACCCTTTATAAAGGAAGATAGATATTAGCGCCCTAATATATTTCTCCCAAAATGTGCATTATCTTAGTTTCCCCCCCTCTTAACCCTCTGTTTCCTTATATGTCTACGATTCTTCTGTGAAAGTCGATTCAGTAGTTAACATCGATTATTTTCATATCAGTGCCTTATATTATTCCACTTGACCCTTCACACCAATTAAGCCTCTACAATATCAGCTACCGTTATTTGAATCCATATTCCATTCTTTTTTTGAGTTGCCCTTCTGTTGCTAGCCGGTTCCCTGGATCATTCTCCTTATTTCCTTCACCGCTTCTCTCTTTTCCTCCTCCTCACTGTGAGACGATCTTTTTTAAGTCGGCCTCGTTTTTTTTTCCCTGACATACTGTGGCCCAAAACGTTCCCGTCCTCTCTGTCCCCCGAGGTGAGCAAATAGAGTTGCGAAGGAGTTCTTCCTCTTATAGATGGTACTTGGCGTTCATATGCTGGATGGATTTTATATCAATTTTTCCCTTTTCCCCTTAAGGCCCCCCCTTTAGGGCTGGCCCTCTATGAATGGTGGTCTTCTCAACTTCACCCCGTTCTCCGAGAAATTTTTACAAGTCTCCCCATTTATACCTTCCCTCTGCGAACGTTCTTTCTTTTCCATGGGTAGATTAGTATCGCGATAGGGAGCTGACAGAGAGATTGTTCTCAATGAGAAGGTAATCAATTTTCCCCTACGGTGGAAGAGGTTTTTTTCTTTCGTTCTCCTTTTTCCCCAAGAAATCATAGATTTTTCTCCTTCCACCTTAATTGCACTTGAGCTAGTCCCCATTACCTTACTGAAGCCCCCGCAGCAAAAATACGTTTCTTGGGGGGTTGGTTTCCTTCTTTGCCTGTTTTCTTGACTCGTGGGCTTATGTACGACAGAGAGATTCCTAGTTCTCCAACTCTACAGAATCTTTCGGGACTTTCTTCCGAATATATCCCCCTCCCCTCTTTTTTATTCAAGTCCCTGTTATCTTTAAACCTTTCCGTCTCCCAAAATTCCTCTCGTCCTTCGGCGAAAATATAGGGTTTCTTTATACCAAAGTCTTTGGTTGTCGTATCCCCGTGCTCCATTTTTCGATTTGGTCTCCCTATCCGCTTTGTGAAGGGAGTCATTCTCCCCCCTCACGAGCTACAGTCATGATATTGCCTCTTCTTTCTTAAAAAGCTTCATTCACCGACAATGCCGGTCTCAATATTCCGCCCCAATTGCGGGAATCTCTTACTTCCCTCTTCCTGAATATTAGAGTCCTAGGCTTTTTTTAATATTCTAAATGGTTCTTGTATTTCTTTCTTTCCTTACTTTATTAAATCCTCACACTACTGAGTGGTATTTTTCCGCTTCAACTTTATCTCCAGGGAAAATTCTTCTTCTTCTTTG
>Ga0179591_1274112_pt1 | contig 22557 bp, 17 predicted proteins | sample CZOMad2_1_08_16f_FD_182891 | JGI IMG/M metagenome (GOLD analysis project Ga0179591, IMG submission 182891) | Vadose zone soil fungal communities from Angelo Coast Range Reserve, California, USA - CZOMad2_1_08_16fungal (PacBio error correction) | ecosystem: Environmental > Terrestrial > Soil >... | reverse complement strand
AGACTAGACAGGTGCACCTCCGGAGATGAGTAGCTCCTTCTTGCCGCTCCCCACCCTGACAAGTCCCCTCGTACGGATCCCGTTATTGTCCCGTTCAAACCGCTTTCTTCACCCCGCCAGTGAGACTCCTTAACTTTTTCCCATCCTTAGACCCCCAGTTCTTTCCGCCGCCCTGTAGGTCCCCTTAGATTGCCCCCGGCTTTCAACCGAGAAACTTCCACGACCCTACTGGGGCATTTTCTGCCGGTTGAAAGGTCCAGACCTACCCCAGGCCTGCCCCCTTTAGGGGTACATTTCATCGTTTAACAGGATACAGACCCAGTTTAACTGGGTTGGGTTCCAGGTTTGGTGGGAAGTCTTTTGATTACCCAATTTTCAATTTGAGGAGCCAAATCCCATTCGCTCTCATGTTCACTATACTATCACAGCTTTCGTCGCACCCTAACCCAATCGCCCTCCGATTGAAAGGTGGATGCAGGTCGGAACTTCTCAAAAAACACCTTCTTTGACGCCCCCCCCCCCTTCACCCTCCTTCAAAGAGTTGTAGAGCTTGGGAGGTTGTTCCCCCAGTACAGTCGGGGGGTCGAGGCGCTATTCGCACGGCACACGTTTTCTCTGTACGTCCCCATTTGTGTACCCTGTTGAAGTCCTTTAATCAATTGCGATTCTTACGTTTTTCTCGACACAGGAAAAGATGAACACACTATACCCGCCTCTCCCGACGACTTTTTCACCGATCCATTCCCCTTCCGCCCTCCCTCCCAGCATATGGAGACCTCGCTACCTCTGTAAGCGAGCCTTCTTTTTCCGCCTTTCTCTGGTCCAGGATAGATAGATGAAATTGACACCGACTGAAAGTTCTCCCCAATCAAGAGTATCACCGGGCTATCCTCTTTTTCATAACGGAGAGCCTATACCCCTTTTCAAGTTTCCTCCCCCCGCCAAAACTTTTCTTTAACAGTAACTCTTAGGTCACTTGGGGAGCAAGATTCCCATCATACTCCAACCCAGCCCCCCGAAGTGGTTTCATTCTTCGGCCGAACCCCCTTTACCAGAGACCCGAATTTTCTATTCTATCCCTGAAAGGGAGCTTGTACACGTGTGCCCCCCTCCTGAGCCTCTACACCCCCAGGCCTGCAGGCCAGTACAGCATTTAGTACCAAGATAAGATTATCGCCCCAACATGACCCTTTTCTGGGGGGGAAATATTTCTCCTCTGCACCCCACGGACTTTCTTTTTTGAAGACCATCCAACTAGATTTGACCCGGCGATGTTCGGTCGTCGCCCCTTAACGGCCCCCTTCCTTCCCCTCCCCCGCCTAACCAGTCACCGAAAACCCCCAATCGGTCCCTCTCCCAGAGCGCCCCCGCACACTACCGTCCGCACCCCCCCTGCTCGAAGCTGGTAAATTAATCCCCCGCAACACAGCTCATGCGGACACCCCCCCTTATTTGGCGTCCTTTCATTCCGATTTCCCCCGTTGTACTTCCCACTTTCGTTTGGTACTGGTCTTTTTACTTTCTTACGATGCCCCGTTTTCCCCATCACTTAACCTAACGCCATTCTTCCTATTAGACAGTTTCTTATCCCCCACTTTTGAAGCCCGGCGCAGTCGCTCTGTCTCAACGTGCGCGCTGGGACTCCAGTCCAGTTATGGCGGGTCTGTCGCTTCAAAGCGCGATAGTCCTTGATCGCCGGACTGGCGGGTTTGAGGCGGAGACGCTCAGCTTCTTTTTTTGCTTGTCCTTTTCGCCTTCCCTCACTATTCACCACCTACCCAAACGGCTCCCCGAAATTGTGAATCCTGTTAGAGGGCGAGACTACTTCCTTTACGTTTTTCTTTTGCCTCTCTCGGTGGACTCCAAGATAGATTCTTCTCCCCCTTTCTCTCCCCCGCCCTCTTTACTCACAATATAACATCTATCTAGAGATATAACTTGACCTCGGTGTAGGCAGATCTTATGTTTTTCCACCTTTTCCTGCTAGTGGAGGCAATCATCCTATCCGTCTACTCCTTCTACCTAATGGCTATAGCCCGCTAGTTCATTTGACAGCCAGATTGTGTTTAATTGCTTCTTTTATTAAGGGGGGTGGAGAATGGCCCTTTTTTTCGGGCTGTACTCGGCCTTTCTATTTACATTTTGGCATGCCGTCCTGTCGCCTCCCCCTTACCCCCCCCATGTGAAGCAGAGTACGTCTCTCTTTCTGCTGTAGCTGCTTCTGCATAGTAAATATGGCTTTCCTTTCTACTGGTACCTATCCTGTTATTTTTGAGTAGTTTGGGTTGTTGTAGAGCAAGCAGCCAGAAGCACCTCTTTATGGAGTCGAAAATTTCTTGGCTATTCTGTCTGAGAGGGGTTTTTTTGGTTCCTGCCTACAGTAGAGGGCCCCGAAAATGTCCCCCCCCGTAAGGTACCCAGGGGTTTAGCCAAGAAGTAGATATCGAGGCGTGATATCCTTTGGGTTGAGGGGGCACAGTTTGCTTGTTTTTGCTCTTGCAAGCTTTGCTAGTTTTTCTTAGGTATCTCGGCGATGGTCGTTGTCGGTTGTGCTCTTGGGGCGTGTTTTCGTGAGCTTGGGTGGGGACCCTTGGTTGTGTCGAAGCGGCGTCGGAGGAAAGTGGCTGGGTTTACACCTACTCGCCTTTTCCCCCCCGGTAGAGGCCTCATTTTTAGAACACCTATTCTCTCTGCCTGCTTCAAATCCGTTTCGCTTTTTCCTATCATTTTTTTTCGCGATATTTTACCTTTCATATCGCCCCACTGATCTGCCAGGACGGTTACTGACTTTGTTTTTGTTCTTGTATCGAAGCCCCACTCCGATAGTAGTCATTTACGTTTTGTCCCTTCCCTCCCCATAAAAGGAAGGGTGTATGATGTGTTTTGGGTTGATCTTTTGTTGCGTCTTCTACTCCGAATCACTTCACTTGACGTTCGATTTATTTAGCACCCCTTTCTTGGTTCCAATGTGGTGCGTGTTGACCTCTTCGATGAGAGTTAGTGTTACTCTGGTCCTTAGCGATTTTTCCGCACATTCTCCTTTTGTAGGTGCAACAGTTTTATCTCCTTAGACTTCTTATCTAGAAGAACATTCGAGCTTCCATAGAGGATAGTGCTTGCAGTTGTTCGTTTGTTGCCGTGTTGCAGTCTTGTCTCCTTTGCGAGAGGTTCCGGCTTTTTCGGCATAGAAGATTTACCCCCGGATTATACCTGATGTCGAACCCCCCTCCCCGGTCCCCCATCTGGCTTGTTTTTCGCGTCTAATCGAATTTTTTCCTTTTATAGCTTGAATCCAACCGGTGCGTAGATTTTGTTGGTGTTGCCCTTGATAGGGACAAAACTGATTTCTTTCCGTATATCTCAATGACCTTAGGAACTTTTATTTCTAGTTTTCTAACATCCACCCAAAACAAGCGGGGGAGCAAACCAGCCCACGCCCCCACAACCACTCAACAGACCCACAAACCCCCCTTGGTGGAAAACGCCCGACACCACCACCACACCCCCCCCCCCACACACAACCACCAAACACCCCCACCCCACCCCCGAACCAACACCATCCCCCACCACAAACCCCCACCAAAACAACCAACCCCCAACCATGTTTTTGCATCTTTGTTTGGTGGAAGTCTTACACGAGGGTTTTGTTTGAAATCGTGGGAACTTGGATGAGAGGTCTGCCAGGCGCCTCTGTGTCTGATTTCGGCTTAGCGGTGAACCCGGTTTATTACGGGATGGCGTGCGTTGCCCGTGGGGTCGAAGGTTTCAAGACCGGCCTGCGCCACCGATCCACCCCGAAGATCTTAAATAGCTGGTTTTCGCCGAGTCCGGGTGGTGGACCTGTCGTTTCCCCCCCGCTGTGGATGGCGCCGTGAGTCCTGTGACTTAAGCCCTCGGCTACTCCTTTGTCCGGACGGGCCAGCCGCCCTGCGAATTCCGCCTGATCTTTTTGCGCGAGCCCTGACTTTTCCTTCGTTGGCTAGTTTGGTCGGGTTGTGTGTTTTTTTGGTGTTTTTTGTTTTTTCTTTTATTTTATAGGGAATGGTGAGGCTTCGGCTCTGCGTGTTGCTGCAGCCCCCTCATTATCCCTCAAGAGGTCGGTCCGAACAGCGGGCACGTATTTCTTCTGTACTTTTAGCACTCTACCGGCGTCAGCAGCTTCCATGGTTCTACTTAGCCTTCTACCTGTTGTGTTCGTGCGCATACGCGCTCCCTTGGCACGCGTAGACACCGCCCGAATTTTTTCATCTCGCCTCTCCGTCCCGCGCGGTCCTTCTTACCTCCCCTCGGTTCATGTCCTGTTGAGCTTTACAGTGAGGCGATCGGTTTCCCGTCCAGAAGTCCCCCTGGGTGGGCGAGGTCTGTGCTTTCCTGATTGCATGTTCCTCCTTTCTTCCTCCCTTCAGTGGCATTGTGAGAGGTCCTACTCCAATTTTTCACTTAGACCAGACAAATTTGATCACGTCTTGATAACTTTTTTTAACGGACCAAGCCGGAAGGTACCGCCCTTTCTTTTTTGTTTTGGTCTATTGCTGCAGTTTCCGCCGCTCTCGTAGTTCGGTGGTCATCTATCCCTTGAGACCCGGTTTTCTTGGCGACCGTCATTTTATGAAGAAGTATTTTCCGAGTCCAGGAGGGTGAGAGGCTTGTTCTACTAGCTCAACTATTTCCCTTCCCCCCTTGGAACGGATTGAAAGGTCTGCCCTGTGTTGCGAGCTTCTCCCAAGATGCAACCCGACGTTCTTTTCCTTACGATGCGACGCTTTTCGCCTTGGTGATGGAGAGAGAGGAGTGAACATAATTTTTTCCCTTTATTGTCTTCAGTCCTCACCCCCCCTGAGATGAATTCAGAATTTCTCAACAGACGCCTATTCTTCCGGGTGAAACTTTTTCCGGAGTCCATCTCCCCCATTTTGCGTTTCTCGGGGCACGCAGACAAGGTTAGGTTTTTTTTTTTCTGTTTTCCACTCGTCCGACTTGGCCTCTCTTTGCACCTTTGCCCCACAGATGTTGTCACTCGGGTTCAACTTTCCAATAGGAGCTTCCTTTCCCTTGAGGATCTTTGATCGTTTGTTTTTATGTCTTCATTCTTCCCTTTTTTGTTGGTGAGAGAGGTCCCGCCCTTCAGGACGGTTTCGGGTACGTTTCGCCGCTCTTTTCCCCAGTTCTTGTTCCGTTAACAAGATCCTACGAGGGTCCCTATACCTACCTGCTCGAGACATCTATTGTTTCCCGATAGACAAGACTGGTTGAATTCAACTTACCCAATTGGAGTCTCTCTTCCTGCCCTCGGGCACGGCGCAGCAATACTTTTGTTCCGGTCTACCCTTTCCCCCCCTCTGTATATCGCTCATTCGTATTTTGTGTCCCAGTATAGGGAAGTAAGCAAGGGGCTTGGAGGTTTTCTTTCGTGATAAGGCATCTTCACGCTACCCCTAAGGAGGACTCGCGTCATTTCCCTTCTATTCCTGAAAGTTCCGAGTATCCCTTTCTACTTGCTGTCTCCCTAATACCGGGGTTGGGTTTTGGGGGTGTGTTGAGCTGTGTTTTATTTTTTTGGGTGGCTGAGGGGTTTTGGCCAGACCCCCTACCTCTGTGTCGGTGTTGGGTAATGCAATATCTTTTCCCAACTTAATGACGGTCTATCTCGACGTTCAATCAAGGTTCTCTGATTGATGTACATGGCCTTGAGTCGGTACCTTTTTTCGAGAAGAGGATGGAATTTCCCGTCGTTCATCACGATGAGGCCGTTGACTCCTTTAAGACAGAAACGAGCAGAAGCCCACCATATGTTCAGTATGGTGGGGGGGTGGATTTTGGTATTTCCCTTCTTCCGTTACCACCTGACTATATCCCTTCCCTTTGGACCCGGTCGCCGCCTCTTTTTCTCTCTATACGTTTCTGATTCTGACGTTTTTCCGCGGCGTACCTCTGCTTTGACTATTCGAGATCTTGGCTTTTCAGCCTGTTTCTCCGTCGCCCCATTTGCGAGTACCCTTTCTCTCTGTCTCCCATTTTCCATCTCCCAGAGCACTTAGAATCTCACCTCGGCGAATCTATCCAATCCATCTTGTAGAAGGTCAGGGTGGAGCTAACCGGGTGCGGGGCGTATTTTCTCTCGGGGTCTGGCATTACCCCTCTTCGACCCACGCCGAATGTGGAAATATTTCGAGTTATTTGGCTCATATCGCGCGACATCTCCCACACTACTGCCCATGAAGCCTATAGACCCGGGGAGTAGCTGTTAACCTGCCCTCCTCTTTGGTAGTTCATTCTTGGTAACCCTTACCCTTTCCTCTATCTCTCTCCTTCCTTTTTTCTACTTCTTTGCTCATTATTCCTCAACGCCATCCTCTTAAGCGTACCCCTCCTCAGCACCGATTGTGAAAGCCCGCCATCTTTCAGGCCAAGATCCTGGAGTCAACAAATCTTTTCTCCCTCTTCTACTCATAACTTCCTCATACGAGTTTACCCCCCTCCTCTCTGACCAATTTCCCTCCCCATATCAGGTCCTAGTGACTCTTTATGTGAGAATCCCAGTTGTTCTTGCGGTATTGGGGCTCGTTTTTTCCTTTGTCCGAATATCATATGACGACTTACGTTCCGCCACCCTTTGAAAAGATTCCTACCTCCTTAGCAAAAGGAGCTTGTTAGAGCAGCCTGTGCCGCGCCCCCCCCGCTAGCGACTTATACCTTGTTACACCTTGCCCCTCCACCTACCTCATGAAGTCGGACACAACGCCGGTGTGCACTCTTTTCAGTTATAGACGATTTAAGCTTGGCCGGTGCAGATTAGGGTAAGTGCTCTTACTTAACCCTTTCATTCGTGGGGACACACCTACACCGTACGCGAAAAATCTTCACTCTCGGGAGTTACGTAATTCGAGGATCCTCCGCTCTTCCTTCACTACAACAGAGTTGGGTTTGTTTGGGCCGGGCTCCCCGCGCACGGCTTGTTGGTTCGCCCACTCTACCCGCTCTAAATCTTCGAAGCAAGAAATAGTAAAACCTCCTACTACGCGGCCCCCTTTTTACTTTTTCCTAGTCGCACATCACCTTTTCCACGTACGCTTCGTCCCCACAGTTATTCATACCTCCGACTGCCCTTCATTCACCCCTCCAGACCCCGGGTAGCTAACCACTTTCGCCCGATTCTATCTTTCCCTCCCCTTCCTCCCGAGCAAGGCCGGACAGAAGTGCGCGGCGACCCCCTGTTTCGTTTCCCCCTCCACTCCCACGACGCAGGACATACACTCATATCCCTTCTTTTACATTTCTCCCACTTCCCGCCCCCCCTCCTCCGCACCCCGAATTTAAAAATACCCTCCCAAATCCACCATCCCTGCCCCTTCTCCGGGGAGGGTCGTCTACCCTGCGTTGGGGGCAACCCCCTTCTCACCCTTATCTGCCCCGAAGGTCTTGTCTGTTCTTTGCCTCTACGCTCTCGCGCCTCCCCTTGGATCTTGCCGCACCACTACGTGGTTGTTCCGGCGGCTGTTTAGGAGCTGAACAAAACGAAATGTTCGTTATTTAGGCCCGTTCGTCCTGCCGTCAATCCTAACTCTGGTGGTGCGCCGCCTGCTTCCTTCTGGTCGTCTTCGCCTGAAGTGGCTGCGCTTCGTCTTACCCACCCCCCTTAGTTCCTTCACAGGCTATCGCTTTTGAAACGGCAAATCCGTCTTAGCCGCCGCGTTCTCTTCTTTTTTTTTTAAAAAGGCCGCTGGTGATTGTTTTTCCGGTCTTCGCGTTTTTCAATTAGGAACGTTGTTTTGTGCCTTCAACCTTCCATGCTCAGGCCGCAGACTCGTACGTCTCGCTTCGGGGGTTACATGCCGTCCACCCCTTTTATCCTTCTTTCTGTCACAATCGGTTTCGGTGTGTGACCCTCCAGTGCGATGGCCCAACAATGTGTTATTGCACTCGCTCTTGCATCCCCCCCCTGCGCGTGCGAGGTCGCTCGGGGTTTTTCGTTGTTGGGTGATCCTCCAATTTGTTGTTTTTGCACTAGAATTCACCTTTGGGTCAGCTGAAATACCTCCTCGGAACTGATATTGATTCCCCATTTCCCAACGAGAGGAAGCCAAGCAATGGCTCGTGTCCGGGTCGGCCGAGTAGGAGCCTTCTTCCCTTCTCTTCCCTTTTTTCTGTATCTTAGTATTAATCCTAGGTTCACCTTCGGCACAGCCAGAGTACAGCAGAGAGGAAGACCCTGCGTGGCTCCGTCTTCTCTCGCTATCGGGCAGGAGGGAGCCACGCTTCTTGCCCCCATCGTCGCCTCTGTACGTTTTATCTGGAGGACTGTGTGTCTGCGAACATCCTTCAGTCTCCCTCCCCCCCTGACCCCAAAAACTCTGTATGACAGCTAAAACGTGTTCTTCTTCTCCTCGGTACCTTCTGAGGTGAGTGAGGTCTGTGTTTTTGGACCTCCTCCTATCTACCCCCTTACATGGGGCCCCGCCTAGGAAGGACCCGCAGGCCCTTAACCCCGCGAGAGGGGAGAGATGAGCTTTGTTACTCCAAAGCAGCTTTTATGTTCATCGGAGGATTGTTTTCCCTCTTCGTGTAGGACCTCATCTTTCGCAGCATATACGATACATTTATTAAAGTGATCTTTTGGTTAGAGCAGGGGGTAGCAAGTTCGGATTCCCACGGAGGGACTTCGCCGACCATTTCCCTCCTTTTCGATTTGATGTTCCGGTGTTGGGCATCGAGGTGGTCTTTTTACCACAGTTTCTCCGTCTTAATGCTCCCTCCCCCTGTCACTCTTGGGAGACAGTGCCTTTTCTGACCGCTTTTCTCTCGCCTGCAGATATTCGACCTTTTTCGAATGTTGTTCCTATCCCCTTTCGTCTGATAAAGCCAGCAGATTTATTTGCTGTCACGAGCATTTCAACCTTTCTCTGGTTCTTTGTGTTTCTCGCCCTGTATGATTCTTAGCCAAGCATTCCAGATATTACTGTCCATGTCTGTTTGATGGTGCGAACTGCGTACATTGCTCCCATGGGGAACCCCACGGGGGCCTCTGAGCATTGACTTCGCTGTAGTTCACCCGTACACCTGCTAGCGCCTTTTAGTTGTTCTCACTCTTGTCCCCCCCCCTGTTTCACGTGTTTTTCACCGAGTGAGGGTTTTCTTCCCGAACGACCAACGTCGTTGCGGGTTGCCTATTCGCAGGATCGGGGCTGCATCATGTTCTCTAACGTCCTCCCACCTCTGTTTAGGGGGGATCGTGATGGGCCAACTTGGTTCCCGTGCGGCGAGCCCATGATCCCCCACATTGGGGATTGTCCTTCATCGTGTCTTCATGCACACTCTTCCTTTTTTTTCCGCGGTGTCGACTGTGGGATGACTTAGGTTGGCGGGGTAGAGCAGTTTCTCGAATGCACCCTTCGAAGCTTCCGTCCCTCTTTTTTCCTACCACCTGTTCTCTTGTAACCCCCACACCCCCCAATTTTTTCTAGGACCTAGGGCTCTTTCTGCCAAACCTTGGCATCCTACCTCGTAGTGAAAAAAGGGTGTCTAAGAGGTTCGCATCCCCTGGTTAGTGGCCTTCTTGTGGTTGGACCTTCCCCTCTCCCCTGTGTGCTCGGTTTTGGATACGTCGATCCCGTCCGATTCAGCTGGCTTCTTTTTCTTCCGTCCAACCCACAGAGACACCGGCGTTCTGGTCCACCCAGTATTAGCATGCGGGTTGTTGTGTGTCCCCCTCCCTCTTCACTCCCGCTGTAGTTAGTATTTCTTTTTCTCGCCTCCTCAGGTCAACGCGCCCTCGAGACTTGCCACTTCCTTCTTATGATGATTTGTCGCGGTTGGTGGTATCGCATGCCAGGGCCTCTGTGGCGACTCTTCGTTTGTCAACATTAACGGCTTTTTTTTTGGTTTTGTGCGAGTCTTGCTGGGAAGGTTTGGTTTCCCTCCATGTTCGGACCACTTCGGAGGCCGGGTAGATTTTTCTCCTGGTAGTTGATCTCTCTAAATGGTATTCGCTTTTTTGATTCCATTTTTTCCGGGGGGCCGACGCGACCCTTTCTTTTGTCATTTCTATTTCTCTGGCCTTTTGTGCCGTCCATTTACTCTAGTCCATGTCAAATTGTTGTTCCATATTTTCCGTACAGACCCTGCGTTTCCTTTCCGTAATCCCATTGCCGCCAAGTCGTTAATTGCCCCGTGCCGCGCCTCCGCCTTTCCCTCACGTCCGCTTGTAATCCTCCTCCGTTGAGTCCTGTGTTCCGATCAAGGAGGTACTCTGCCCAAGATCGCAGCCGTCCCCCCCTTTTCCCCTACACGCCAGGGATTTTGGTGTGACCGGCGCTCTTTCGCGCCGCTACTCAACTTCTAGCACCGGACCCCCTGTACGAGTCTTTGTAGGAACCCCTTGCTCTCGACAAGTCACCGGAATGACCCCCTCCATCACATTACCTGAGCCTCCCGTTATCGCCTTAGATTAAGTTGGGGAAGGCTGTGAGACGGAAGGAGGTTTAAGCCCCGCCGGCGCGATAGTCCGGCTTTCTGGATCAGGTAGATGAGCCCCCCCACCCTTAGACTGATCACGGTCATGGAGACGCCGCTCCCCAGGACTGGCGACGACCCTGGCATGACGTGACTATTTTTCTAGCCACTTTCTTTCTCCATTTCGAATACGTTCGAAGTAATGGACCCTGCCTCGAGTTCGCAACTGAGTTGACTCCTTATTGTTCTCAAAAGATAGGATCGTTGCTGAGAGGATACAGATTTGTTTCCCCCCTACATAAAAGAGGCGGAGGTCATCTGGCATGGTGTTCTTTCTTTCTCCCGCAGATTAGGGTATGGTCTATGCTCTTCCCGGGAAGTGGTTAGAAGACCCCCCTTCTTTTTTCTCAAACGTTGCCCGCGTTGTGTACCCTTTTTCCTAGCCTTAAGGTATATGTTTTCTCTTGTACCAGTAGTCCACCCTTGCTTTCGATTTTTAGGGGTGATGTTCATAATGAAAATTCCCCATCTTCATCTCCTTTCCCTGACCGTAGTATGAAATGGCGAGGTAGCAGGCCCCTATTATCTCCTCCTCTTTTGTGTTTTCTTATCCATCTAATCGTCAATTTCTTTCCCCATTCTTGATGTGACCCATGCTGAGTTGAACTCCCCTCCCCCCCCCTCTCTGAATCCGGGGATTGGGTGAACTCCCCCGATTCCCAGAAGCACTAGGTCTGGCCCCTAAGAGCATGTTTCCCTCCCACCCCCGCCGGTCCAGGGCCGTGCCCCTACTTATCTCCTCACTCAATCACTATTTCTTGGAGATTCGGTACATCATTGTGTTAAACCTAGTGTGTGTAAGGGGTATCCGTTGATCAGTTTTGTCCCCCCATCTCTCCGAAAGGTTGCTCCTGCACGTGTTGTCAGGTATCGTGGCGTTGTCTCTTCAAGGAGAAGACTGCCTGTGGAAGGTCCCTTCCATAGGGGAGACAGTCATGTCGCCCAGGGGAGTCTTCGTTTGTTGGGGCCTTGATCCTAATACCCACTTGCCTGGGCAGTCAGGTGGGGGTCTGTTCCGACTGAGTGCGGGTGATCTTTTACCCAGGAATCCTGATACATCCTCCCTTCTTGAGGACCGTGCCCCGCTCCGTGCGACGCACCCAAACCTCATTATGCCGGGATTAAGGGGCGGACTGGTCCTGTATTTTCCCGGTTCCCTGGACGTTGTACACTTCATTTGCCTTCTGGCGATTTCCTGGCTCATGTGCGACTCCAAGTGTGATTCAAGTTAGACAATAATGTCGGGCGGTCGGCTGCCACAGGCGCCTTTTACTTTTTGTACACGCGCTGACGAATATACCCCGAGAGCCGGTCAATTCTGAGGTGGTCCCACTCATGTGCATCAGCTCAGGTATAGCGACCCCCTTTGTTTTTTATCCTAGCTCCTCACTCTGCTCTACACACACTTACCGTAGACACGCGCGGCCCACTTTTTACCACCTTGGCTATACCCCCGAGACCCCTCCCAGTCAGACACTTGTGCAGAGTCTGCTTGCAACTGCCCCAACCCCCTCCTTTTTTACAGACAACCGCCGTACGCCTGGCCCTGGTGAGTCCTGTCTTTGCCCTGGTTTGGGAGTTCCCACCCGGTTTACCTAGTCCGAGTCATCAACCGAAGCATTGTATACCCTTCCTGCTCCTATCCGCAAATAACGCGGGACTCCGTGCTAGATCAGGTTTCATATAGTCCTTCCCCCATAGTTTCTAGGCTTAGACCTGAACACCCTCGACCCCTTCTTCACACGAAATACCGTCGCTCGATCCCTTTTATACTTGCGAATTTAACCTTGCCTCACTTGATTACAATCCCTACGTCCTTCTTGTGGTCACGAGTGTATGCCGTGGAGTCGGTCGTTCTCGCCTTGGTATAGAGTATTACTCCCCCTTCCGTGGTTTTTCCGTTTGTTCGTATACGGCCCTGCAGCCATATCACAAACCCGAAATCCAGCAGAAGTAAAACCCTGAGGGCAGGACCGCGTTTCGTTGCCGACTCCAGTAATGATTTCCTTGTGCCGCGTGGGGGTCTGACTTATACCCCACCCCAAGGAGTCGCCACCAACCGGCCGTACCGCGGGGGACTGTTCGTGCCCTTACCCTTTTCCCCCCTGATTATCTTGCCGGCTATCTTCACGGCGCCATCCTGTTTGGATTGTAGAATCTGTTTCAGTACCTGATATCCTACCCCCTTTACGTGCAGTGGCAACCCCTGTATTAACTCTAGACTTCCATCTCTTCGCCGTTTTTCTCCCTTTCCCACCTGATTGACACTCCCCTCACCTCAGAAAAATCCTGCCGTCCGGGGCAGGCCTGCCGCGCCTTTAGGATTGAGCGCGTACCCTTACGCCCCCGATCGCACTCCTCTTTGAAAGATCCCCGACCCTTGCCATTCTACCCCGCATCGCCTGACGCGTTCTCTTTTCCAATATCCTGTGCGGAAGAGTAGACCACGACTGATGTTTCTGGCCCACTTGGTCTTCCCCCTTCCGTCCTTCCCGATTGCCTGTTTTCGATGACGACCGTCTGCAGCGGTCCCGTGGTGCGCATAAGGGAACCAAACAGGGGTTAGAAACTCGTCTTTGATCAATGCGTCGGAGCGTTTTGGAAGCGGTTCAAGACCATCGGCGCCCCGCCAGTATCAGCCCTTTTCCTTCGGTAATTCTTGAAACCCTTCCCTTCTACTATTGTTCCATGGCGTTTCGCGTAACGTGTTACCACGGTCTGACTGAGCTTCCATAAGCTCAGGGGTTGCTCTGCTGCTTTTCTATAGACGCAAGGGCATATCGCCCCTTCAGTCAAAGATACCTTTTTAAGTTCTGTCGCGCAGCGACCGTTATTACGACAATCACTCGACCCTCGAACCCTTTTTCCCTCTCTCTTCCGGTAGGGTGTAAACTCATCGCTCGACCCAAACCCCCCTTTCCACCTACCCCACGCCCCCAATCGGTTCATGCTATTTGCGTCCAGGTCCCCCCCCCTCTTCCCTACGTCATATTTTCAGGAAACATAGCTTCGTCCCCTTTTCTGGGAGCTTTTCCTTCTTTTCCCTACCACCTTGATTCGGTTGGGTCCCCTTTGCTGGTTAGGGCGGCGGAGGACGGAACCCCCGAAGCTCTTCGCATCGGTCCAGCGCGCCTTATGGAGCCAGGAAAGAATTTCTTCTTAGACATTTCCGGAGACAACCACTCTGATCAATAATCCATCCTCGGCCCCCTTATGGACCCTTTAATCCTTTCGACCTCTGTTCTTCGTGGCTGGCCCTTTGAGTGCTGACTTTATAAGCGTTGTCTAGGGATCGTACCCACGGTTGCCTGACGGCCCTGCTGCCCCCCTGACTTCCAAACTGACCCGCTACCCTGATACATCGCTGCTTTCGCCGCTTTTCGTAATGATCGCGACCCGCTATCGGACGACTACATATAATGAGGGTTGTTAGCAACCCGTCATGCACGCGCCTTCGCAGTCTCCATTTGAATAGTGATATATCCTCTTTATTCCCCCCCTTTTTTGTTGTTTTTCCTCTCCCACTGTCAATTTTGGATAACTGTTTATGCATAGAAGATAAGTGTCAGGATGATGAAGAGGCCGCTCCGAAGGTTCTCCTTCCTCATCGTTTCTAGTTATCAAGGCGAGGCCTAACGGAGGGTTCACTTTTCTTCTTTGGAGAGTACCCTCTTCCTCCATTCCTCCCCACCGCCCCTAAGGATGTCATTTCCTTAGCGGACTGCGAGATCAGTGTCTGGGACAGGGAGTTTCGTGTGGTCAGCACTGCGCATCGACTCGAGAATCTTATTCTCCCGCGGTATTCTGCTAAGTCTATGCTACAAGCACTACCGCTCACCTTGTAATGGAACTTTTCAGCACTGATATCAGCGTTCATGCTCGCGCACCGAGGCATTACCTTTTTTCTTTCCTTGTTGGCAATTCACAAATCTTCCCTTGTATTCCCTTTCTTTCCACTCTAAACAGAAGTTGATATGGAGTTAAGGGTTTCCCCCCCCCCTCAATTTTTGACAGTTTTTTCGGTTCGTAGGTTATTGATGGAATTCCTCGCTAGCCCCAATCGGCGAGCCCACAGAGGTCCTATCTTCACGTTCGTGGCTCGCGAGTTGAGAGGAAGACCCTGCACCACTGTGCGCGTACTCCCGAATACGATTCTTCCCCCCCGCTTTTCTGTGTCAAATCTTGTGACAGATGTAGTCCAATTATCAGTCTCTCCTGGGCGGCTATCAATCGATCTGCCCTTGATCATCGGTCTTACCTGCTCCGTTCCTCCTCTTGTTCTTATATGGTAGTTTGTTTTTCACTTTTAACATCCCCAGATCCTTTCCTTAATACACTACATGAACAGTCGAGTATATTGGCTTTGATCGGCGTTCCTCGAAACGGAGGGAGGTTTATATGGGTTACCTTTATTGGATCTCGCCGAAAACGAAGCTACTTCCGATTTCTTTTGTTGGCTGAATTTTTTTACTAACTCTTGAGGCGTAGTTAGTCTATTCCCCGTTTAAGTCACGCGATCTATTTTACTATCTCTTTCCGGAGTGAAACTTAAGCAAAATGTCCACAGGGGATGCTTCTCTCACCCTCCCACAGTCAACGAGGCTCAATTTGACGCTGCACGCCCGTCTTTCGTCCTTCCCCCAATTCCTGACTCGTAGGGGAGTAGGTTTTAGGGTACTTTTCTATGTGCAGAGGATGGACCTGTTTTTTGTGCTTTCGCGGTTCTATGCCCTTAATTAGTGTCTGCATGGGCGAGCCGTACCTTCCCGACTTCCCTTGATGATTGTCGAAGGGCCCCCCCCCTTTTTCCCCCCCTCCTTTTGCCATTATAGAAGAACAAATGGTGAATTTGTGAGCCTTTATACCCACTTCTTAAATGGGCTCGACCGCCGGGTTTTTTTTTTCTGGTTTTTTGTGGAGTCCGGTTGGGTACTCCGACCTATGTCGTTATATCGGTCGTTTTCCGTGGTTCTTTCGATTGCTCTCTGCCCCGAGCAACCTAGGTTTCCAGGCTTAGGCACCCTTCCGTCTGCCTTAGTGTCTGGCATTCCTCGGTTGTCGGAGCCCGCCCTCTGGATGCCTGTACACCGGATTCGTTCCTACCGCAAGCTTGTGTCGCTTTAGCTCCTGGAAGTGTGGCCAGATCCTTTGAGGGTTACGCCAGCACATTTCGATCGTGTAGAGCAGGGCGTAGTTTTTGATTTACGCCTTCTAGGATCTGCCCCGCACATGAATTTTTTTCTTGCTCTTTTTCCTTTTCTCGACTGGATTTTTAAGAGGTCTAAATGTCTTGAGAGTTGTTGTCTGTTACTCCCGACTTTAGCCGACCCTGGATCTCCCCTTTCTCCCCGGTTGACATGACGCGGCAGGTTAATGATATTGATATTTGAAAAATTTGGGCTAAGGAACCCCAGTGTTGTCACCTCCTTTACCATGGCTGTATCATCTGTCTTTCGTAGCCCCCTCTCCCTCATGATCTGGCTAGATTCACCGCCCTGATACGGACCTCCGCGGATGGTGCTTGGTTCAAGTTAATTCAGTTCGAACTGCTGCTTTTCTTTTCCTTATCAGAGCCCGGTATTGTTTCAGGTTTACTTTGTAGAAGGGTTCCGACAACTGCTTAGACATGGCAGTTTCCTTCTCTTATCTTACCTACCCCTTTGGACCGCCAAATCTTACGTGCCGTTAATCGCCTGACTTTTTTCCCCTACTTGTCGTGGCGTCAGGTTCCGACTAGCAGTTTCTGAGCCTTTTTTCTATTGAGCACCTTACATATGAGCGGTTCAGATAGCAATTCCCATTCTCAGGATTCTTTTCCCTCAGCCGCCGTCACGAGACGGAGTTACCATTTCCTCATCTGAATGTGAAATGAACCCGGCCCTTGATTTTTCGGTTCCTCCCTCTTTTTTCGACAAGTCTACCTCAGTTCTTAGCTTTCCTATGAACGAGCCACCCAAAGGCAGCGAGGCCTGCTGACCTTTTTCCCCCTTTTCTGACCCGACGCTCTTTTTATTTACTGCCCAGTGGTCCGTGACAGTCCCTTATCGTTCACTCCTAAGTTGACTGGGGTATCACCTTTCCTCCCCAGGCTGGCGATGCGTCTCGGTCTTAATCCAGTCTGGCCCTCTTTCCAGGTCTAGGAGGTGACTGTGATGTTTTATAATTGACAGGGTTTTAAACCCGATCCCTTACGCCCCTTCTGTCTTCCTTTTTTTGCCTTTTTGGTTTCGATAGTTTATCTATTTTTGTACTTCCTTTTTTGTGTTGAGTTAGCCTCTCCCATCTCTTATTCGTTCGCCTCCTTCAGTGGAAAGGAGCCTCAGAATGGTCTTTCAACAGGGGGGGACCAACATCCGCCCCCCTGTGTGTCGACGGCCGGGATGATGTTCCAGACTCGTTGTTCTATTGTGAGGCGCATCGCTCATACAGCCTATTAACATTCCCCCTTTTCCCCGGGGCGGCACGGGCAAACACACGACTGCACCCAAGTTTTGGTTTCTTTTTCACCATAGGTTTTCTTGATTCTCCAGCCTCGCGTTTAGATCCCTGTTTGTTATGCCGTATTCGCTCGCTTTCCCTTTGTTAGTACTTTTCCTTTACTTGCTTTGCCCTCCCCGGGACCGGTGGTGTATTGAAATCGACAAGGGGTCCCCGTGTTCCCCCTCCTGTAGGTCCCTGGTAAGTAGGCGTTCTTGTCAGCCATCGGGTGATTCTTAGTTCTTCGGAATTCGTCGCCAGATTACGGATGGTATGACTTTAGTCATCCTCCTACCCCCTACTCACTTTACGGTATTGGGATACGGGCGCGCAGACTCTCTTAGATGTTTTTTTTGTATGCCCCCCTCCCCCTCTTTCCCCCGTTTCCCGTTGACTATTTTTTAAACCGGTTCAAGTGTTACGTTTCTGGTGCATGGGTGAAATGGTCGTGAGGGTGAGGTTGGGGGCCGCGGTTTTCATCCTTTGGCTGGTGGCGGAAAGACGGACAATTTTTTACGGCTTCCCCTTTCCCGTTTTCCCTTCATTGTCCCCCGGTGAACATCAGATCAGACGTAAGTCTCTTTACCCGACAATCCTGTGAGGAGGGTAGCCTCCCCAGGAACCTTCCTTCCTCCTCCCAGGGCTTCTCACTGACTTTCTATCTGAAGACAAAATTCAAACTCCAAATTTCCTTTTTGAGGCCCCACCTTTACTCTGTCGACCTCAGTGGGGAAGATCGAGCCCTAAACAGCTATCCTTCCTCAATCCCCCTGATAGGGTGTTAGATGGGGTGTTGTTGCCTCATGACTTTTTCACACCTTCCCAACGCAAAGAGACTCCTCAAATCATTCCATTCCTTCCATCGACCTCTCCACCCCTGTCTCTCCCCCCGAACATGGATGGAACTGCGGTTGTTGAGAGTGTACACAAGCAGCCCCTCTCCAACTCCCCTGACGGTCTAGGGGAGAGGGCAGATCCTCTCTTGGCACCAGACTTGTTCCCCCTCATGTGCCTTTTATGGTGTTGCCGGTGTACGGACTGATGCATATAGTTAAGTCGTGCCCGTTAAAGGACTAGCCTGTTCTGATCCTAGCGAGAACCACCCTTCGTACAACGGCATTTACCTTTGTCAACAATGCTCCCTTTTTTCTGCGCGTCTGGGGCGACTTCTCAGCCAGCTGATCTCAGCGGACTATAGATCGTCTTCCACCCCTTAGCGCCTTTGGTCGTGTGACCCCTCGACCCCGCCCCACGGCCCCCTGCCGCGTGGTTTGTGGCTTTGTTCGGTCTTGTTCCCCCCTCCCCGATTTGAGTTAGTTCGGCAAGGCCCCCAAGGCCATGATAAAGGTCCTCGTTCGAGCAGGTCCAGCACTTAGTTGTGGGTTACCCCCCTTTGTTTCCAGAAACCATCGCTTGAATGTTATTTTCCTCTACCCATCCATTTGCACAAATTTGAACCATGTATGCCTACGCCCTTTGAAACCCTCGGCGCGCGTCGTCCAAGTGGAAATCCAAGAACCCGTAATTTTTTTATTATAGTTTTTATCTTTTTTAATGAATTTTCCCGGTAGATGTCATGCTGTGGTGTACATCATGACCGTTGCCCAAACCGCCTCGACGCTTTATACGGTTTCTATCGAGAACGTCTGAGATAAACCTTATTCCCGTCTCTACGCCCCTTCAGGAAAAGTTTACAACCGTAGGCCTCTCCCTTAAGTCACCCTCCAGGGTCGCACCCTCCAAAACACCCTTGGGAGTTCCCCACGTTCCTCGTCCTCAATCTGGCACGGCCGCCTCCCCCCCCCATCTTCCCACTTGCCGATGGTTTTTTCCTTGATGCTCTCTGATACCCCCCGTCAAGGCTGTTACGATTCGTATTTTTTTATCTTACGTGACACCTTTGAATCCCCCTTTCTGATCATCTCATTTCGCTAACAATGTTATCTTTGGTGCGCTCGATGCTTCTCTCTCCGCTGATCAGCTGTCCCCCTCCCCCCAAAATTCCGACCTGGTTTCCACTTAGAAGTTTAAACCCCTGTGTTTCCATATGAAAATCCAAAAAGTTTCCGGCTCTCTCTTTCCACATTCTGTTCGCCCAGCTTATTTTTACCCGATTAATACACCCCCCCCCCACCCCACTCCAGGCCACTTGCCGGATCTGGCTTAGAAGAGGAGGCCGCCCGGACTATGGAGGAAAGCTTCCTCCTGAGTACGTGGAAGCATGTGTTAACATTTCTTCCCCCTGGGGGCGGGGATACACAACTGATGTTTTGTTGAAGCGATCTTCAACCCCCTTCCCCATGAGTGAGGTGAGTGAGGATGGGACTGCCCTTGGATGTACATCCTTGCTTACTCCGTTTTGCCTTTTAGGGGTACAAAGGGGCAGGCTCTCCTCCCTACCGAAAGTGTCGCCCTAACCAAGTTCTCCACTTGTGGCAACGGATTTCTCTCTTGCCCCTCTAACGCTGGTCGGGCTGTCCAGTTCCCCCTCTCCTTCTTTCCCCCAGGCCCCTCATCGAACGCGAGGCGCCAGCCCGCTGGGACAGGGTAGCAGCGGAAAGGGATCTAGTGCCATCCAGCGTTTGGAGCTCCTGGTACTACCGTGTCCCGCGAAAGTGAACCCATACCTTCCTCCTATAACATGAACTAGACGCCCGGGGGTAAACCCTGAGTCCCCCCCGGTCCCCTTTTCTAACGATGTGAAACGCTCATCCTTCTCCCACGTCTCTTAGCTCCCCGACCTTTTTTCTCCCTCCCCCCTTTTGTCTCTCCCGGTGCCGAGCTATGAAGGCACGTCTCCCCCGGCTTTTACTCTCGTTTTCGTCCCACCTTCTTGAGCACGCAAGGGTCGCGTGTGAACTCCACGACCCTCCCCCCCTCGCCTTCAAAGGGTGTGAACCGTCTGACTTGCGAACTTCCGACACAGCGACGTATCCCACCCGCTTGGGTATGTTAGTTCCCCTCCCCCCCCCCCCGGTCTTCCTGAATACTCAGTTTTCCGAAAGCCGGAGCCCTCGGCTCATCAGCCTGCACCACCGTGCCGTCCACATAGACGACTTTGTCTTCTGACTTCCTTCATTTGCGGTTGGGAGCTGAGCCGCCCCTCTTCCCGCAAGATCCCGACCGCCAATTTTTGTGAAGCGACGAGACGTTGCGTCGGATATTGAGGGGGGGGTGTTCATGGGCTTGCCGACAACTCAAAAACAAGGTCGGTTGGTTTTACCCCCCCGCCCGGCGAACCCTACCTCCCCACCATTGGTAGCAGCCGCGACCGTTCGCTTGTCAATTTTTTGGTAGAGCCGCGATAAACTGTTTTTGGATTTCTTTACTTGCTTCCGGAGAACATGCGTCTGACTCTGACGTGGGAATGATTGCCCGAGGGCAGGTCATTAGGGTCATTGCCCTGAGTCGTGTTGGGTCGGGGTCGGGCTGGAGTAGCGCCCAACCTGCAGCAATCTTCCTCTCGCCGGGAAGTGGCCTCTTCGCACCAATTCTATTGGAGGCTTCACCAAATGTCGAAGGCTCTTCACGATGATTACACTCTCACTATCTTCGCGCACCTGCACGGACTCCCCGTAATGCAGTCTCATCCTCTGGATTTTTTTCAACATGTAGCGCCTTGGCGGATTTTTTGGTTGTGTCGATAGATAGTAGTATACAGTTTACCTCACTTTCTTCTTCTCCTCCTCCCCGCGATCGTCCGACCAGTTATTTCCGTGTCATCATCCCAACCTTTGTCAACAGGCCCCGGTTGTGCCGACCCCCTCCGGCTTCCGCTGCCTCCCCGGACGGCCGCTTTGAAGTCGGTGGGTAGCCATAACATCACCGGTCCTCCCAGAAGTGGGGTTGCTTGTCACATCCTTTATTTTATGAGTCTTGTCTCTTAGTGGTCCGGTCTTTGCCATTTATAGCGGTCTCCAAGGGGTTGTTTTAGGTCGGTTCTTGTGCTTGGCGGGGCGAATGGCACACCCCCACCCGGTTATCTTCCATGATTATCAGTTATAGACCGCTCCGCTCCCCCATTTTTCCTTCAGCGGATCGGTCTCCACGTGGTTATCCTACTTCCGTTTCCCTTTCGGTCGGGGGATGAGGGGTTTCTGCTGACGTTGATTTACCGTCATTCGCGGTTGGCTGATATCCTTTCCTTTCCCTCTCGGTCGTACGGTATGGATTTTTTTTTCCCACCCTGTAAAAAAGTTTAAACCTCTTAGAACGTACAACACTTGGCCTTACACCGCTCTCCTAACCTCGGTCCCCGTTCGATATTTTCCTCCCGCTGTGATTTTTTGGTTGAGTAGAAATCCCCGGTTTGAGAGATTCAATTCAACTTGCTTCTTCCTTCTTTATCGCAGCACCGTGGAAAGTCTTATAAGTCTTGGTAGGTTTTCTATGGGGCCGAAGGTTATTCCGCCCCACCCATTGTATGCCTATCACCCCCCGTGAGCCTCAACGTCGTGACACCTGTAGGCCATTTTATTTATTTTCCTTTCCATTTTTAGTAAAACGTGGAGGGAGCACTTGCGACAAGGGGCGCTCCTTTCTCAACGCTTCTTCTTGCATAATTAGAGGCGGTTCCCTGTCCGGAGGAAGGTTAAGGTCTTAAGGCAGGGGAGGAAGCTTCGAGGTTCGGCGCTTTGTTGAGGAAGGTCGGCGGAACGCTCTGGCGTTTTAAGCGTGGCTATTGTCTCTCCTTTCCTTTCCGTTTTCCCGTTTTTTTTTGGGCCCCCCACCCGTTACTTCCCTTCATGAGTCTTTCCCATCGCTGGTCGTCGAATCTCTGACACCAGGTGTACCTCCTAAGAAGACAATGGCTTGACGCAGGTTTGCGCACTCCCTTCCCCCTCCGCTACTCTATGAGTCGACCTTTATACCTACCCGCCTTAGGTTGTTTGCCTTGTCCCCCGACATTTTTTTTCCGTTGACTCCCCCCCTGTCTGCTTACTTTGCCCCATGGGGGGGACCCTTGCCTCCGCCGCATGATTAGGCCCTGATCTCGCGCTGCGACACCCCCTGGATTTCAATAGGAGACCGACTCTTTCCCCCTTTATCAAAGTCAATCAAATGAAATTTTTTCCGCGACATACGGCCTTTTTCGTACTCGTGTCTTCTTTTCCTGTTCCTCTGCCAAGTTTGCCTTAGGCCCGGAATTTCCCTCTCACCTCTCGCCCAAGAAGGAGCTGGTTTCTCACCTTCGTTACTATTAGAGATCATGGGTCACCGAGCCAGGTCTACTATGGCTTGGACATATCAGTCGTCGTCCCGCTTAGCTCGCTTTTTGTCTATTCCTCAGCACTATTTACACACGGGACTCCTCTTGCTCTCACTGCCGACCGGTTTACCCCTTGCAGACCCCAGAGACCGAGGATTCTCTCGCCTTCTCCCCCTCAGTTTGTTTACCGCCGCTTATCCCGCCCACGTCCGGCGCCTATCGGGGGGCTTGCTTCCGGCCCCCAGTTTCGCCTTTCCTAATCGTGCTGGGCGGGTTACGCTGTTAGCGGCGTCGGCATCACTTGGAACAGAGGTGCCTAACATGTTGCACACCCCTTATTCCTTTCAATGCCGTCTTGATAC
>Ga0179591_1204468_pt1 | contig 22557 bp, 19 predicted proteins | sample CZOMad2_1_08_16f_FD_182891 | JGI IMG/M metagenome (GOLD analysis project Ga0179591, IMG submission 182891) | Vadose zone soil fungal communities from Angelo Coast Range Reserve, California, USA - CZOMad2_1_08_16fungal (PacBio error correction) | ecosystem: Environmental > Terrestrial > Soil >... | reverse complement strand
CCAGTTCGGTGTTTGGCTTATAGATAATTTCCTTGACCTAGAACCTATTCTTCCCCGGACGTTCGGAGTTCACAGAATAATTTTTCGCGAGATGATAGGAACCCGATGATCCGAGATCGCACCTACTCTGAGGGTTATCGTCCACATTTCAATGTAGAGCCCGTTTTACTTGCCCGTTATTTTTGTCCAAATCTCCGCCACCCCCCCACCAGTCAGTTTCCCCCCTCCCTTTCTCGAACTCTTCCTCGGGAAAGGGATGATGGATTCCCTCCCGTTAGCATGGTCACCCCCACCGATCCAGGTCTCCACGTGTCTTTTTTCTTGCCACGAGTTTATGAAGGAAAGCAGCGATCGAAGAGAGTTCGTTCCCCTCCGGCCCCCCCTTGTGCACCAGTCCAATAGTAGGTGTATAGAGGAGTCCCTCTCGACCTTAGTCAACCCAAAATCTAGGTTTTCTCGTCGACCCCCCCCCCCCCCCCCCCCCCCCCCCCCCCCCCCCCCCAAAACACCCCCCCCCCCCCCCCCCCCCAACCCCCCCCAACACCCCCCCCCCCCCCCCACAAACCCCCCACCCCCCCCCCCCCTGGCTTTTTTCCCCCAAACCCAGCTCTCCAACCAGCCAGGATCTTTCTACTACTTCGGAAATCCTGACGATCTAAGATCCAGGAGTAGGATTCCTTACCCCCCGTTTCGTCTGGAACTCCAGTCTTGCAGATCTTGAATTTAGCGTTCGTTGACCGAAGATACCCTTCCAACCCCACCCCTGGATTCTCACCCTGTGTCTTATTCCCTTCTCACTTTTGATCCACGCATGTCTCGAAGACGGACTCTTCCTTCCCAGAGATATTACTCCTGGCAGTGTCCCCCCCCTCCTCACGCTCCAATATCCTATTCGTCTAAGGATAACTCTCGGATGGTTTCCTTTAGCTCCTTTCCGTCTTTGATGTCAGGCCTTCATGAAAGACGACAGTCTTCGCGCTAAAGGAGAAGCTTCCCCCTTGGTGGTTCTGTAAGCTGGATGGACCCGAGCTGATCAGCACCCCGTTTTCTGGTTAAGATCCCTTTTCTCAACGGGACTCGTTGCTTGTCACCCTTCCCACTCTTATTTCGGGGGTGGTGCGTTGGGGGTTTCTGGTTTTTTTTCTTTTCCGGTCTAAGTAATCCTGCACTTGTCCTTTTCCCTTTGATTTACCCGGACAAATCCCGGCATCTACAGCATCAACTTAGTCAGTTCCTCCTGCACTCGTATGTCGTAACGTTACCGTCGTCCTTTCTCTCCTGCAAGCCCCCCCTTCTTTTCGAGCCAAGTACTTTATCGTTTCCGTGAGACAACGTTTTAACTGTGCCCGTACCTCCCAAAATATTTTCCGTCGTCTTCTTCTCTGCGTGATTAGCCGGACACACGAGGGTAAACTCCCGAATAAAGGCGGAACTTCCCCCCGCTCAGTCTTCCTGGTCCATCTCGCCACCCGCGCCGCGGATAAGTCCTGCCCCCCGATTAACCCCGTTTCTTTCCCCTATTGACTTTCTACCAAGCCCACCCTCGCCTCCTGATAGTGCTAACGTGTACTATCCCTCCCTTAACTGGCCGCGTTCGCCTACTCTAGCTCCGTAATAGTCTGTTTTTTTCTTGTGCTCGGACCTTAGGTTTTACCTCTTTCTTCCTCGTGCTCGCTAAGTTTTGGATCTTTCTTCCTACGTATCCATAAAAGCAAACTCCGTCCCTCTTAAATTGCACCCCCCGCCCTTAATTTCTCCTTTTGTTCATCCTCCCCCATATGGACCTTGAGACTCCCTCGCTTGAAACATAGAAAGATCAAGCATCGCCTCTCTCAATGAGAGTTCTTTTTTTTTTGCCTCCTCTCTAGGAAAATTACGGTGTAGGGCTCTTTTTCCCTCAGCGATTGTGTGGCGCTTGCTCTGCCCCCTGGACACCCGTTCTTATTCGCTGGATAATCCCGACTCCCCCGGTTTCTTACAGCAGGACTCCCTATGACATCGTCCCTATCCTCTCTGTCTTGATGACCGTTCGACACCCCCCCGGCACAGTTACGATACGTCCTATCTCACACTTTATTGTCGATTTTCCTTCTCCCCCTAATCATCTCTCAGGAGTCCCACCCAGTGCCACCTACCTTTCAACGCGTTGACTCTTGATACGGAGTGTTCCCTTCCCACCCCCAGCTCTACCTTTGATGATACTTAGACCGCATCCCCTCCCCCCGTCCTTTTTAGTCCTATTGGTTTTTCCTCTCTCTTCTTCTAATTACGACCCCTACCGATGCGCCCCGCGTAAGGAAGGACAGTCCCCCTTTACATTAGAAAAATCCTCTTTATCAGAGCCTCTCCCCAGTTTAAGTCCTCGACTCGTGTCTCCCTATTCTCTTCCTCCGTTGTATACTCGTCCAGAAGGTCGTCTCCTTTCCTTTAACTTCTCCCTATCTGGTGACCCCTTATTCGTCTGCTATGAGGGGCTGACGTCTGCCACCCAAAGTTTTTTCGGAGCCTTTCGGTCATTCTTTCGTGCGGACCTATTTCTTCTCCTTTAGGCCTTCTTTTTTTTTGGACCAAGCCGTCCCCGCGCGTACTCACGAAGGACCCCAGTCTCCCTCCTCGCTCTAGGAACATCGGTCAGATTTTCCCTCATGAGACCATCATTTGTTCTCCTCAATTACCGGGATTTCTCCCAGAAAATTCGACTCTTCCCCCTATATCATAATTTTGCCGGCATCAGGTTCGTTGATTTTTTAAGTCCCTTTTCCCCTTCCTTTATGAACTGGACTAGGGGAGAGTTTTCCTTCCCGAAGAGTACACCGGCGCTGAAGAGGAGTGTGGCATCGTTCAGGCCCCCGCGGGCAAGTGCACCTGCCGGGCGTCAAGGGCGAGGGCCGCGCTTATTTGCCGGAAAAATCTAGCCATATTCTTGGCCGGATTTGTCGCCTGATGGGACCAGACTCACCCCCCCATTCAGAACAACCTCCTCTCTGGCACCAACGGCCTTCCTAGTCGCTCTGTTGGGAGTTCGCTCACCGGAAACTATTCAAGTCTCCCCCAACCTATATTCCTCTCTTGTTTGTTTTTTTGAGTTATTTTTTTGGTACAGTTTAACTTTTTGTTCTAAACCGCCCCACAGACCCCCTCCCCGAATTTTTGCCCGCGATTACTCCTCATGGAGTCTCCCTTGAGGGTTGTCCGCTCTTGATTCAGAGCGTCACCCTAGGAAATTTGGATCCTTTGTTTCCGTTCCAGGCGCCGTTTAAAGAGATTATCTTTGACCTCCCTTCCCCTGCAGGTCAAGGGTACCGACTCCCAGGATCGGAACTTTCCCCCCCTATATCCTGTGTACTATTGATGAAGCCACGTCTAGACCCCTTTCCCTTTTCCAAGTTATCAGTGCCAACAGTCTTGCCCTCAACGTACCCCGATCCATACCCGCCGCCCTTATGACGCAGTTCGGTCTAATGGGCTTTGAAGTCCTCCCTTGTAACTTTCTTTGAGTACCTTCCTTCTTTCTAATGACGGGTCCGATTCGGAGCTTTATCCCTTGACCGGATTCCTCTCCGGGATCGGGTTCCAGGTGAGAAGGATGATGTTTCCTTACTGTTTCCGTCCCTGGCAGTAGAACCCCTAGAGAAGACCCCTACTTACTAGCGGGCGCGTCCCTCTTCTTTAAGAACTTCGATGATCAGACACTCGATGTCCTCCGTTTTTGCGAACAGACCTCCCCCTCTCCTTTCACCGAGAAGGAGTTCTCCTCTCTATAGATCCCTTCCCTCTTCTCTTTGCGGAAGCCCTTATCGAGAACCTCTCTCATTGTTCTCCCATGTGAAGGCGTCTTTCCTTCCGGCATCTTCCATCCCTTAAATGTAAAACGATCCGACAAACCATTCTTCCAAATTGACTCCCTCTTGGTTCCTCCTTCCAGCGGATTTCGTTTATGCCCTCAAAGCCGTCGAGTAAAGCGGTATTCCCCCGTGGTCATCGTTGACCAAGCCTGATTATCACCGGCGCTCAAAGCATTCGCCCCTTTACAACTCTCCCCCACCGACGGTGCGTTTCGGGAAGTGAATAGCACTGTGTTTGTTCCCCTTTTCATCACATCCAGAGGCTACGATGTCATCTCGTTTTCCTTCGTCCTGGTCCTTGTTTCTACCTTCCGCGCAGAGCCTCCCTTTTCCCGGTGTAGGTGACCTGTTTTTTCTTTCTATTTTCTGACGCCTCCCCGCTATGACTCGACACGAACCATGCATTTCCTCCCGCTCCTCGGATGAGCCACTCAGAGAAATTCCTTCAAGCTCGCGTTCTAACCCCCATTGAAGAATCATTGACCCCCCCGAGGTTTCTGCCCTCCTTTCCGTTCTATTGCCTTCTCTGCCTTGGCTCATCAAAGAGAAAGCCAATTTCTGCGTTTAGGAAGGAATTACTTTTCCTCCCGCCGTTTTCTGGTTTAGGTTCTCTAGGGTAAACTAAGTTGACTCTACCCGACTCCGATTCTGTCCCTCCGGAACCCTTTATCAAAAAACCCGAGAAACCACAGAGCCCCCCGTCCGCTGGACCTTATTAGTCTTTGAACGGAATGGGTTTCCCCTTCGTGGTATAGCAGAACCTCCTTATGTTTTCCTCCCGCGCTTTCCCTCGCTAACACCGACCGGCTTTTTTCTGCTTGTCGAAAGTCACGAGTCTACATGCGTCCTTTCCATCCGACCTCTCCTTGATCCATGACTTCTCAGTTTTTGCGAGTATGGACCAGGCCCCCAGCTTATTTCCTCCGCTTTTCTTTTTTTTAGGTTTGCCGGCGCTAAAGCGGACAACATAGTAGACCTCGATTCTTTGTGTCGCTCGGGTTCTTCCTTCCTGGCACCGTCTGAAATTTTGTCTCCCCAGACCTACATTTCTTTACAGACCTTTACTCCAATGGGCCCTCCCGTTCCGTTAAGAAGCGCCCCTCTTCGCCCATTACTGCGCAAAGTGTATGTTCCGTTCTTTGCATTTTCAAATGGTTCTCCCCTCTTTGGATCCGGATGAACTTTCTCTACGTGTACCGTCAAAAATGCTATTTTCTCCCAGCCGATCAGTGGGAGATTTGTCCCCCGGAGATTCCTCCCCGACTTTCCCGTTTCCCCCTCTTCGTCCCTCCCACCCCCTTAAATCTGATGTATGTATGACTTTCCTTGTAGGATTTCCTTGTCCTACAGCTTCCTTTCCTCCGATTGCCCCTTCCTACGTGCCCCTTGATCTTCTCCATGGCTCATCGAAATATTATGCTGTGGACCTTCGGTGCCGTCCCCCCAGGAGGAATTCTTCAGCGGCCGGTTCTTCGATGACCTTCTAGTTTTTGCTCCAGGGTGATCGCCGACTCCATGGGTTAACACACGCAGTTTGCTCTGTTCGTTCACTCAAAAGACCATCCTATAATGCCGCAGTTCCCCCTCACAACCTTTTAATCCTTATTGACGGACGAGTCCCCCTTGATATTAGACTCCCCCCTGCCGATTTCGCAGGAGAGACAGCTCTGCTTCTCTCGGTGTCTCCCGTTACTTGAAAGCCCCGACATGTTTGTCTTCTTTTTCTCTGCGTTCGCCCGATCTCTGCTTACAATAGACCCCCTCCCCCTTTTTCCCTGTAAGGATAAGAGTCCCGCGGTCCCCCTATCATTTTAGGTTTACAACTCTTTCCTCTTGCGAAAACTTAACAACGTTTTAAGATCCTCCGGTCTTCCCCGGTATGGTTGACCCTATCTTGAACCCCCACCTTCGTAGAAACGTTCAGGCTTATCTGACCTTTGTGAGAGTCTCTTTCCCCTTGGCACGTCTACCTTAGATAAAAGTGCCAATTTTCCGATGACTAAGATTTCCTCTGCCTATCCTGAGCGTTTTTTTTTTCTTTTTTCAGTGATGAAGAAAGCTGTCACTTCTCTTTCCCGCCCAGATGGGTTTCCCTTTATACCCAGATCCGTAAACCACCACGACCTTCGATATATATCCTCCGTTTGGGAGATTCTCCTTGTTGGGATTCCCCGCGAATTACTCATCCTCAGATGGCGTACAGACGTTTCTCGTTAGTCCCCTCAGGATAGCATCTTGCCTTTCCCCTCCTCTGATCCGACTCACATCGGCGCGAGTTCACAGGTAATTCTTTTGCATGGAGATTCAATTTTCCTTCCTACTCCCCTGTCCGGCCCACGTCGACCTTTGAGAGGTAACCATTTGCCTTAGGTCGGTCACTTCCCTGGAAAAAATAGAGCCCTTTTTCCACTTCCTTTGGCGCACCTTCCCCCCACATTATTTTGCACGCCGGTCCCGCCCGATCGAGTAGGCCGATTCCCTCCGATGCTAAGGACACCTTCCCCCCCCAGGCACCCTGGAGGTCTATATTTCCTCAAGCCGCGAACGCCCACATAGTTTGTCTTTCACCCCGTCGACCTGGTCTCCCCTAAAAAAAACCGAGCCTCCGCTATGGGATCCGTTTATGCCCCCTCCGACGCCCTTTCCTATGGCATCCGTTTGAAAAGGTGTTCCGTTCCATCGTCCTGCTTTGTTTCGTCCGTTTGAAAGGAGATCGCAAACCCCCCCGAGGGGTGTTCCCCACATGGGCGTCGTCTATACTGTAGCCCCCGCCTTCTAGAAGACGACTTAGGATTAATCTATCTCCCACCCGATTCACCTTCCTCAGTTCGTTTCACTATGCGTCTGGTTTGTTCCGGTCGCGCCGGTCCAGTCTTCTTGCTCGTAGTAACAGATGGAAGTCCCCGTGATGAGTCTCCCCGCCTCTATTAATAGAGCTGGTTCCCCAACCCAGGTGGTTTCTTTTACTCATGGAGGACTGTCGGTAGGATACTCTCCCCGTTTTTATTTGGCCCCAAATAGCTTTCCACTGCCAGTTTTCTGCCCCGTCTTTTTCACTTCAACCTCTCCTTTTGCCCGTTTCCTTCGACGTATAATCTTCAACCCCTCCCCTGCCTTCTTGTACCCCACACTACAGGAAGAGAATCAACTTTTTCCCGACCCCTCTTTAAAGCGTGAGGAATTTAAAGGTCTTCCCCTACCGGATTCCGTCCAGGTAAGATCACCCCCCCGTTAATGGATAGAGTACTTGTGACACCCCCATCTTCTATTGCCAAGGTGTAGTTTTCATTACCCGCCTGACCACCAGGCATCAGAGTCGTCCGACGCGGTAAGAGTCTATGTTCGACCTTCCAAACCCTTGTCTAAGAAGACCTTTTTCTCTGACTTCGCTGGAGGACTGGTTCCATACGCTCCCCCATTCCAGAAGCTTCCGGAGGATGATGACTTATCAGAATTGCGCCCCCACCGCTCTAACCCGCGGTCTTCCTTAGGCGCGGTACCAGTACTCATACCCCCCCTTGAAATTGACCCCGGACAGAATTGTGCCTCTCGAATTAATAGTTTTTAGTTTTTCTCTGGTCTTGTGCCTTCCATTAGGAAGGCCATTTTCCCCCTCGCTGTTGCTTTTTTAGTATTCCCCCCTTCATCCACCTAAACTTCCCCCCCACGCCGCCGCTACTCTGAATCCCCCTAAGGTCCCACTTTGCGATTAGAGTCATACCGAACAGTAAGTCCCCCTTTTTCCCCCCTTTTACAAAGTAAATGACCCTCTTCAATATACTTCTCTGTCCATCCGATGAGGACCGCGTTTTCCAGCGCGTGTGCTCATCCGACCTCATCTTTTTTTGAAACCGTACTTTTCTTTAGAACCGGCCGGTTGCCATCGAAGAGAACCCACGTCACCTTCCCCCACCCTGGATGTGTGCTCTCTCTTTCTGATAGTCCCCCTTTCCTCCATTTCACGTTCAAAGATCTCACCCTCGGCGATATATTTTGCCTTGTTGTGTTTTTTTTTTTTCGGGACCCACCCCCACCCCCTACCCCAACTTTCGCAACAGTTAAAGTCTCCCATTAGAACAAGTCGTTCTCCGGGTCAGTTTTCCACTCTGGTCTCAGTCTGCTCACCAATGCGTGTCCCTCGCCTTGGTCTACCGCGTCTTTTCAGAGGATATGCTGGTGCCTCCCCCCCCGCCTCAACCTTCTTTCTTTATGATGCCCTGAGACCGTCCATTTAATCAGATGAGCCTCCTTTTTGGGTTTTCGTCCCTCGATTTTCGATCTTGATGTCGACCCCCTCCTCTCGCCTCCCTGTAAGGATTGACAATGTCTCATGGGCCCTTTCCTAACATCTCTTACTCGGCGTTCTCGCCTTTGAAGCTTCACTCCGGTTCTCATAGTGGCCGTTGGATCGGCTGCGAGAATCTGATGATCGGCGCAGTTTCTACTCTGGTGAGGTTAGTTGCCGAAGGACTATCGCTCCTCCCTCGGAGTTCCTTTTCCCAAAGTAGTCCCCGTCTTATGATGTATTCCTCTTTCGCTGTAATCTGCTTGGACTGAAAGGCGGTTCCCCCTTCGTTATAACTCTCCCTTCCCCGAGGCCAGCCACGATACCATGACTTTTCTTACCTCCCCTTCCCTCATCGCCCCCGTAGAATCGCCTCCTAAGAAGCGTTTCTTCTTTCCCCATGCAACCCGTTTTCCCTTTTCTGGCTTACAATTCCTCCCGCACTCTCATCATCAGCGGCCGCTGGTCGATAGGGTTTCCTTTTTAGTCGATTATTTAACGGGACCTTTCCTTCGGGCTCTCTTGCTTCACGCTGGTCACCAGTAGAGGGATCGGAGCAGAGGTGCTTACCCAGTCCAGACCCTTTGCCCCTCAGGCCATCCTATGCCCTTGATAAGGTGATCGGAACCACTGAGCCTCCCCCATGTTGCCCATAGATCTCCCTATAGCCACCTCCATCCCTCACCCCCTCCTGAGTCCTCGCTCTGCACAAGGACGCGTTTTACCTCTTGGTGGGATCGAAATAAAACCTGGACTTCCCACTCACCCCTCTTTTATCATCATGGGTCTTCTGTTTAGAGCGGATTGATTGCCTTAATCTTCCGTTATCTTCTTCCCTCCCACATGAGCGCACTCGCCGGTCATTGTTAAACGCGATGGCTCAGAATGTGTTCTGCTTCGCTTCTTAACTCCCCCGACACTTCCATATAGTGGCGTTTACCTTTTTCCGCTGTACAACAGTCGGGAAAATATCTTTCCTTGCAGGGGCCAGGGGGAAAGCTTCAAGGAAAATCTTTTTCGCCTTCTCGCACTTTTGTCCGTCAATGGATGAGCAAACGTCGCAAAAAGACTCAGTTATTGATCCTTCGAACTCTTTAAGACTCCATTCCATTCGCACTTATGACTGCTTCTTCCTTTCTGTAATCCCCATCAGTACACGGGCAGTTGATCAGACTGAGTTATACCTTGTTCTCTGCGCTCTAGATTGCTGAAGTGTAACCCCTTTTAGTTTGCTCCTTTCTCTGGCTTCCGTCTGAGGATTGACTTCTGACTTGATGCTTCTTTTTCCTGGCGCTAAATAAAGGAGCACTCCGTTGCCCTCCGTTGCAGTTTGAGCTCCTACCCTTTTTTGACCACATACTACCGGAATAGATAGATCCCCCCTCTCTCCTTTTGGCGACCAATATTTCCCTTTTAAGGAGTCGTATCCTTCTCTCTCCGATCGCAAGTCCCCCAGAGAGGTATGGCAGTTTTCCTCAACGCCAGAGGAATGTTTCTTTCCTGTTCCGTGTGGGGTGGGGCCGTTGGTTCCCCCCTTGGAATTCTTTCCGTATGTCAATGTTTCCTCCCGCTACATCGCCTAAAAAAAAATTCCTTTCCCCCTCCCCCCTTATGCCGTCCCCAAGAAGTAACCCCGTCTGCATTTCAGTTTGCCTTAGTCCTATTTGGATATCCTCCTGAGTAACCGCCTTGTTATGAGGGTATCCTCGTACCAGACGTTCTGGCGGAGAAGCCATGACTCGGTCGACTAAACTCACCCCCGCCCTTGGTATGTTCCAGCCCGTCATAGAACTGGGAAGTGGTTTCGTTTCTCCATCACAGCAGAATCGAGATCCCTCTGTCTCGTCATGCTGTCAGTCCCGGGAGTTCCATGTCCCTTTTCATCTTTCCCCCAGAGTCATCAAATCACCGGTTTTCAGGTGACTTTGTGATTCTGCCCGTTCCGCCACAGTCCCCCAATAGATGATCCCCGTAGTCCCTGTCTCTCCCCGCCCCCTTTCCCTCATACGCTTTTAATCTGCCCTCCTAGTATGGAACAACTTGACTTCATTAAGAAGGGTCTTCCGTTACTTAAAATCTGACGGAACTTTCTGCCTTCTTATGGTGACTCTTCCGCATCTAACTTTCCTTTGGCGAATATTCCTTCTGGTCCGGCGTTTGTCTGGTATGGACCTTGTCTTCAATACCCCCCAGGAGGACCCCTGCCGACCGGCCTCCCCCTTGCCTATTTTTCCTTATACCCCGCCGAGACCCACCAAGGAGAGCCTGACCCCTATGATCTCGGCCTCTAGAATGGGGTTTCCGGGTCGTCCCCGTTAAGCCGATGCTACAAGAAGGTTAGCTAACGTCACCACTCTTTTCGCCTGCGACTTCTCCTCTCCCCGCCTTCTCATGCTGGGAACTTTAGGTGTGCGTTTGCCTGCCCATAACATTACCCTCGCTTGTCGTTTTCGGGTGACCCTCGCCGGCTAAAGCAAGAGGTTTTCCTCTTTCCCCTATCCTCTTCTCGGGCTGTGAGTGGAAGAGTTTTCCCTTCTCTTTTGCCGAAAGCGCGATAAACTAACGGCTGTCGCTTTACCGCGTGAAGACGCCTGTCATGTACGTCCTCAGAGCTGGTGCAGGCGCGGCGCTGTCGTTAAGTATTTTTCCCCCGGTGACATCCCTACGAACTTTGCATCTATTTCTCTTTTCCCCACCGCACAGTCTCTTTTCCCCTCGCCCCTCCGAAAGTCACTGATGGATGGAACCAGAAAAATCGTCCGATCGACCACGTAATCCCTGGCTACCCTCACCAAAAATTCGGACCACCTTGTATCTCATGAATCTGTTGTCTCATTTACTTCCGTTCCCTTACTTCCCGGGCTACGCTCAATCGGCGAGGGGCCCCCTTTTTTCGCCGTTCTGCATCTGTGCTTTGTGAATTCGGCAAGCCCCTGGCTGATCTCGGCATCCTAGTTCCCTTTACCCCGTCTCATCCCTGTTACCCGTGATCTCCTGACCCCCTGGGTCCCCCGCCCCTCGGGTGTTTTTCCTGTTCTAGACCAGGTCACTCCCCCCCCACGACCCCCACATTAATATTGCTCCAGCGCGCCCCCCCCAGGGAATACTGTATTCCAGAACTCCAGTATATCCCATTTCCCCGAATTCCTTACGATTTTCCGCAGAGACCGCTCGCTCATTCGATAGGGTGGTCTTTTTTTCTCGAATTCGACCCCTTTAGGTTCTGTGGATGTTTCTGCTTCAGTTCTGATCTATTGCCTGTTCCCTGAAAGCTTAATTGCTTCTCCAATGTGGGTCTTGAGCAAGCCTTTCTCGTGGCATTTAGATCGTTCCTGCATAAAGTGCCGAGGGCCACCGTAAAAAGTTTTTCCAGATAATTGTTCCCTCTGGGTGACGCATGGACAGCATCCACCGTCCCCCCTCCAAGTCGAGTCCTTTTACTTCACTTTTAAAGGTGCGTCCCGTTTTCCCTCCTTCCCGTCTGACGGATATTACTTCCTTGGAATAATGACCACTTCCTAGGTCGATTGTATCGGAGATCGCTTGCGTCTCGTAGATCCTTTGACGCCTGCCCGCTCCTCTGTGATTTCGTACTTTTTCCACGCTCCTTCCCTCAAAAGTAAAGTATCTTCCTCTCTTACTCAATAGAAGTTGTGTTGCCCTTCGTATAAGTTCCCCTTGTTGGCTTATAGATAATGGAAATGCCTCCAGCATTCAGTAATCCGCGTCTTTCTTTCAGCAAGGACTCTCGCTGATAGCTACCATCTATCCCTCTCCTATCTAAAGGCGTCCAATTTAATGTAGAGAAGGTTCCTTTCAGCCCTCCGCACCGTTAGTGCCAGCCTGAACCGTCGAAACAGTTCACGGATGTCCTATAGGCCACTCCTTGCAATACCTCTACCTTAGTCTTAGTTTACTTTGGCTCCCCCTCCCCAAAAGAGTTGATGAAGTGCCCCCGCAGTCCCTCCTTGCCGCGTTCCTGATTTTCATGAAAATACACCCTGTTTGTCAAATTCTCGTGGACACCTTGTCGAACTCCAGCCAGATCCAAACCCTCCTGATTCTATAGACCTGGTTCTCTTCCGAACCGTTCTAGCCTGCAGAGAGAGTTCCCTCAGGCGGAAATGCCCTCCTTATCTTTAGCTTGCTTTGATCAGTTGGCTTCCCCTTTTGGTGCATCTGCATGGCTCTGGATGTTAGTTTAATTGTGAATCAACGCTCCTGCCCCCCCCCCCCCCCATGGTCGTTTTGAAACGCGGGCTCCCCCATGGGCCCGCCGTTTTTTACGACTTGAATCTGTCCCCCGAATGATTTCAACCTGGTCCCCTCTCCCCAACAGAGGCCAGAGGCCTTGCTATCATGGTAGTCCCAGTCGCCTAGTCCCTCTGAATTAACTGAGTCCTCCCCGAAACTCCAAAGAACTCTCCCCTATCTACCACCTGAGTACCAATTCTTTTGTCTTTTGCCGCCATTCCCCGGGATGACGAGTCTTGTATCTGAGATAGTGTTCTGAATCTATCTGCTTTCCCCACGTATAAGGGAGGTTCGACGACAAATCTCCTTGTTGTCGTTCCAGGCGACGTATCCTGCGCACTTTCCCGTATGTTCTTTTCAAACCTGAAACTCGGAAGTCCTGACCCAAAGTCCAATATTGGGTTTTGGACTCTCCGCTTCTCTGCTTACACGTAATTGTTAAAAACACAAACAACCCCCCCCCCCTTCGGCGTAACCGTCACCTGTCCTGTATCTAGCTTCTCCTCCCCCCAGCGTCCTTGACCCCTCCTTCAGACGCCCACCCCTTAGAGTCGTGACGTATTTTCCTACTGTGGTGCCCCCCCTTCCCCCCTGGCTCCAGAAGCCTACTTAAATACGCTTTTGGAAGTCGCGGTTTTCCAGAAGCCATTCCTCCGTGGACCGCGCTCGATGTCATCCAGTTTTCTCTCCCCTCCCCTCACTCTCCGCGCTTGTCCTCACCCTTATCATGTACTTCTTAAGATCCCGTGGACCTTTTCCCCCCATCTCAGGATGAAGCTATTTTCCGGTACGGCTCTGTTTTTTCTCGGCTTTTGGATCATTCCCGGACCGAAGGAGGCACTACTCTCTGCTTCAATTCTTTTTCTTCCCCCCCCCAATAAAAGCCCCCACATCCTCTCCGCCGTCCCTTTTCCTTTTTCAAGAAAGGACGTTGCTCGTCCGTCGGACCCCCATAAAGTTTAGTACCTCCCTCGCGTCCACTCTCTTGCAAGATTCGCAGGGTCAGACGCCCTGGGCCCACGATGCCTCGCGTGGAGATCCGACCCTTTTCTCGATCGAACCAGGACTTTGGATCCATCGTATGTGGACTCCAGTTACTCACACTTCCCTTGAACTTTTTTTGATCTCTTGAAGCTCTCCTCTTTCTGTACCTCCCAGGGAACCCTCTCTTCAGGCAGATAATTATTCTTTCTTCCCCAAATTTCGTGCTGAGCAGGGCTGCCTCCCCACTCTAACAACCTTTTCGCGGGTGCTTAAACCCCTCCACACATTCCTCCTAATTGAGACTTCTCTCCTCTTTGAAGACAACTGCTCTCTTCGCGTAACGGCGGGGCGCCACTCCTTCCTCAGGAAGGTTCCCGTCTTCTCTCCCTTCCCCTAAGAATTCGCTTGCTTCCCGATGTTGATTCCGTTTTTTTCCGAGCTATCTCTCTTCCGTCATTGACTATTTCTCCCTCAAGACTGTCCGGTTGCAAGGAAAAAAATGCCCCTTCCCTTGAACAATTTTGCGTTGATAGACCCACTCTAGCTCGTGTCCCTCTGGCCTCACTCCTGTGCTGAATTTTACTAGTTTCGTCTGAATCGCAGTTCTCCCGGTGTGGGTGGGACGTCTGGACACCGTGTAGGCGCCGGGAGGCCTCTTGCTGCATTCCCCTTTGACGGCTGTATTAACCCCCCCCCCCAACCAAAAAGACCCCCTTCATTCAGTATCAAGACGGACCCTCCACGTTTGATACCTCTCGCGCACCCACCCCCCCTCTGTAGTAGATACCGACCTCACTCCTTCTCTAACCCCTCGGAGGTATCCTGCCCCCCCCCCGTTTACGGGTTTGCTTCCAGCCCCCCGCCTACCGCCTCCTTCCACGTTCTCTTCCCCTCTGGATGATCGGTACGTTGTCCGCCCTCAGTTGAATGTCCCACTCTCGGGTCTCTAGTGGCCCGTAGCCACCTTAGTCTTCCTCGTACGCCTTTGACGTATGCTCCTTCGTTCCCATTGAACGCCATGGCCTTTCCTCGATCCTTTGCCTGTCCGGACTGATTTCTTATATTTTCCGGCTGCGGATGTGCTCCCACTCTCTCCCTCCCCCTTCGCGACCCTCCTGGGCGTGGCAAAGGAAGGGCGTCCTTGGGGTTTTCTCTCCTTGGTCACACCCGGGACTAAATCATCTCTCTCTTTTTCCTCCAAGAAGTTGTTGTCTTCTTTCTTCTAGTATGCCTGTACGTCCCTGTTCTCTCCTCACAGAGTCTCCTCCCTCTTTCCTGTGCAAGACTCGTCTAATGTTAGAATTATGGCTCTTCCTTTGTAACCGCCCAGTCCGGACTAGGAAATTGTCTACCTCTAACAGGACTAAGGCAATCGAGGAACTTGACGCACCCCTGCATGAGAAATTTCCCCCGACTTTTTCATTTGAAGTAACAAGGATAAGCTTCCAGGAGTGCTTCCTATCTTCGTACCCAGGCCACTCCCCTTTTTAAGTAGTTAATTCACCTGATAGACCACTCCCTCAGACACCCCTAACGCCCCCGTGCCGACTCTGATCAGTCTGTTCTCGCGCTCACCAACTTCCCGAGTTGAAAGGATACAGACGACTTGCTACCCCATGGTTTCCCGCCGTCGTCTGGTATATCGCGAGAGTTTTTCCTAGGGGGGGCCTTAGGTACGGCCCTGACCATTTCGCTTTCCGTCCTGGCCTTCGAATCCATTATTCCGAATAAAGTAGGCTTCCTACGCGTTCCTCCACGTTTTCCCTCCTCCCCCACCCCTTAGCATCCAAGGTTCCTCGCTTCCTCCGGGGACCCCTAAGAAACTTTCAACCTGTTTCCTCGTCATCCGGTTTTCTTGCGATCATCCTCACTCGCTAGAGATGCCTTTCCTTTTCTTTCCCCCGCGCTTGGCGGTCGTTTGTATCCATGTGCACTTTATCCCGGGCGGTTCTGCAGGAAGGTTCGCAGCGTGACAAGTTGCATTGGATTCTTCAATTCTCGCGACCCAACCACGGAGTTCCCATCTATGCCTTGACCCCGAGGTGGGCTTGTAGAATAATCAGCCCTTTCCTTCCTTTGTTTTTTTTTCCATCCCGTAGCCCCCTCGTCAACCTCGGCTGACGGGTCCCCTTTACATCTATTTCTCCCTCGCATCCAAGATCCTCCCGTTTTACCGCGAAACGACCTGTCGTGTTTATGACTCCTGCATAGCCCTTGTCGCTGGTCGTTTTTTCACACGACATAACTGATGTAATGCTCTTTTAAGAACGGGCCGCACATTAACTTTAGGCTCCTACATAAACGGGTCCAGGCTCCTTTTATTTCCCCTCTTTTGTGGAGCTTTTACCTTGCCATTAGCTTCTGGCCTGAAGAACAAACGTCCCTCACATATCAGATAGAGGATTCTCCACCCAGACCTCTAGGCGACGAGTCCCCCCAAACTTGACCCTGACAACCTGCCAGATTTTTTTTCTCCTCTTGACGGTCCCCCCTGCGGGAAGGATGAACGATTCTCCCTAAGGGGTGTTCTCCATCCTCACCCGTAGCGGGGTGGTCTTTCCCTAGGGAATAAAAATGACCGACACCAGGCCTCCCTTTTCAAATACCCCCCAAAAAGCCCCCCGCAAAAGATCCCTCATCCCATTGATGATCTCCTCCTCCCCCACGATCCTTTTTTCTTCGGCCTGTTACTCCGCGGTCCTCTAATTACGTCCTACGGTGTCTCTTGAGACCTATCTTTTTGCATGCGTTCGTGACTCTCTCCAGAAGGATCCATTGTGCGTGACGGTTTCGCGTTTCTTCCCTACAGACGAGACTTTCCGCTCTTATCGTTATTCTTGGGAAAGGTTGTGATTCCCCTAGGAAATTTTTCTCCCTTTCCCTTCTGGGGACTTCTTCTTCTTATCAATTTCCTCTTGTGAACGACGCCCGCGTGAACTTTGTTAGAGACTTAGTGACCCTCCTCTTTCAAGAACCTTTTCCTCATCGTGCTGGCTCCTTTTCGATGTAGATTAAGTGTTTTGTTTTCATAAGGACCTACGTTGCGACGTCCTCCGGAACCCACCCCTTTCCGTGCCCCGCCTTTTATCGTGTGCTTTCGGCACAGAAACGGCGCTCCCCTCTGACGCGGGTCCTCCTATTTCGGCACGCCCCCCCCCCCCTTTGTGACTCGCCTTTCGACTATGACTTTCATTCCACCTGAGGAGGGAGATGATCCCTTGAACTTCTTTCGCCCGCTTGCCCATCCGTTCCGGGAAGATGATCTCCGATCCTCGCATTATTCTTTTTTTCTTGCTTTCTCTTTTTTCCCCCCCGTACAAGCTTCCTTAGTTATCCGGCGTTTTCTCCCTGGGATTCTCCGACCCCTTTCACAGTTCCATCGTTCGTTTGGGTCTTCGGTCCTAAGCACCACCTATCTCTCGCCCCCTTTACGAGTCTCCCCCGAAAAAAAGGGCATACGATGAAAGGTTCTGAATCACCGACATCGGTTTTGATTTCGGGAGCTCATCCTTCAAGGATAGGGGTTCCTTTTACATTTTCGAATAGACGTCCTGACTGGTTGTGCCGTTCTCGTCTTTAAGATCATCTGACACCTAGCAATGTCCCGACTTTCCTTAGTCAGAGACGCGCGCCTTTCCGGAGTTTGTGAAGGAACATCTCTCAACTGGCCCCGTCCCAAAGTCTTGCAGATATCGTTTAGGTCGTCTTGACCATTGTTGCCGACCTCACTCTTCCCTTGTTTTCAAAAATAGAGGTCTTTCTCTTTTTCCTGTGAGTAGGCTTTACATGAACGTAACCGGCTCCCACAAGGTTTTTTTTAATCGCCCCGCCCAGAGGCTCTTATCCAGTTTGCTACTTCCGATCAGATCTCTTTCATGCAGGCACGAAGACTTCTGTAGCAATTGCATGCTTTCGGTTCATGTCCATTCCCGATCAGCCCCCCCCACTCACCTCTCTCCTTTCCTGGAAGAATAAGTGGTGTTGTTGATAAGTTCGGGGTGTTACCCCGTCGTTCTGGACTTCAGACCGCATTTCCCTTTTACAGACTCCGGGAGTTCGTCCCCTCATCCTCTCGCATAGCCACCATTCGATCGAGACGATAGTTTAATAGGGAGGTCCTCTCCCATTCATTATCCCCGTATTCCCCTTTTTTTTCTTAAATACGCCGCCTTTCCCTAATCGAAGGCTAGGCCCATGTACGAATCCCCGTCCCTTAATGTCACCCATCCTCGCTCCCAGACACCCCCCCTTTCCACCCACTTCGTACTCCTTTGTTCCGGACCCCATATAGAAGATTCCCCAGCTTTTCTCTCTCTGCTCCTTCCCCAAAAAGGTGTGCCCCCCCACCTTCTTTATGTCGACCCGTAACATCCCCCCCCCCCAGACGGGTCGAGTCGACCTTCTCTCCAACCCCGCGCCCAAGAGAGCGTTCTAACTCCTTCCGATTCTACGCCCTTTTTTGTCGTGCATCCCGGTCCCCCTTTTGTCTGTGAACTCGGAATGGCTCGGATCCCTGGCGTGTTTTTACCCTGATCCAAGCCCCCACCCCCAGTGGAGTGGTTAACCCCCTTCTTCCTGCTCCCCTGGATCCCCCCCTAAGTTACACGGCATAGCTCCGACCCCATGTGAGCGAAGCCCCCCTCAAAAACTACATTGATGCGAGGCGCTCGGCGATCAGGTCGTCCCTTTTTTCGTTTCTTTTTCGTCTCCCAAGAGTTAGTCCGTTATTCTGCTCGCCCTACCTTACCGTTCCTTATAAAGTCCGCAGATCCAAAGTGGTTTTGGTGTCCGCCCTCCCCGCCGTCCTTCCGGAGGATTCTCTTTTTTGGCCCCTTTAGCTTTCCTTTACGGTCCTTGTTTCTCTTCCCCCTATACTGTTTCGTTCCAGGAGACTCATCTAGCCCCCCCCGGTCCCTCTTGCAAAGTAAAATACGCTACTTTAGGAGAAGTACTTACCTCCGCAGCAGGAAAGCACTTTCAGGCCCACTTCCCGTTTTCTCCACCCCCAACCTTATAGCCTCTCGGACATAAAAAGCCTTACGGTGCATCTGGTCCTCCCTCCCCCACAGAGATCCTCTTCTCCGAGGTCCGTCTTTCCTGTTCAGGAAAAAGACTTCATTAACTCGGGAGTACAAGTTTCTCCCTTTCTTCGGGCATCTTCAACACTGAGCCGCCTGGATCGGTCTTCCTTTTAGTTTCGCGAATGTACCCATGCTTACAATCTGGAAGGGAGCACAAGCTAAAGGGGTTCAGACCTCTCCATTCGGTAATACCGTGTCCCCCTCTCAGCGAAACCCCCCCTTCGTGATGCCGGAACTGTCGCGTGTGGTTATCCCTGTTTGTGTGTAGCAGAAGCGCCGATCTTCTTTTTCTGTCGGGAGCCCTCTTCGGGATCCCTCGATCCCTTTACCCGAAACCCGCGATCAACTTTATTCCAAACTTCAATTGCCCTTCGTTCGGTACGAAAGCTATTTAACGTTGAACCCCCCATTCCAACCCGCTCTCACCCCCTTCTGCAAGCTCAGAAGGGCCATTGAGAGGAGGCGACCTGTGCAATTCGCGTGGCTCAGACTCGGAGGATTTGAAACCTTCCTTTTGAGGGCCGGGAATCTATTCTGTTGTTTCGCCTTTACTCAACTTAACCACCCGTTGATGTCTTTTTTTGCCCTTCCCTAATTTCCCGAAGAATTCTGAAGATTAATTTCTTTTCTGTCCCCTTTCCCCTCTCTGCTGCATGAAAGGAAAACTGTCACTGATTCTTAAACCCCTCCAGTTTTTCGTCTTTTTTTAGAACCATGAGCATTGCATACAATCTGAGTGTAACTATGATTCTTTTCTAGACCCCTTTCCGTGACCTGAGGGGCAGAAAACTGCATACTCTATTAAGGCTATTCTCGCTCCAGGCGGCATATCCTTTTGTTTTCGCGAGCTGAGCTCTTTCATGCGTCCCGCCGCGCGGTAGTTTTCTTTCCCTCCTGCAGCAACTTTTCAACCCCAATGCCTCTTTTTTTCTCGCCTCCTCATACTAATGCCCTCGAGTGTGCTCGAGCTAGGCGTCCTCCGTCTTACGCGGAGGTGACGAGGTCGGTCGGTGTTCTTAAGCTCTTCTTCGCCTGCATTTGTCGACTTCTGTCACCACGTTCGACCTACCTGACTGGCAGTCTTTTTCTATGCTTCCTCCTTCCTCGACCCGGCAACCCCCCCCCCCTCGCTCCCCCACCCCCCCCCCCCCCACCCTTGTACCTCGCGTCCCCACGACGACACACCCGACCCCCAGAAGACACCCCTCCTTCCCTCTCTTTCTGGTAAAATTCGTCCTCTCATGGCAGGATGTCTCCCCGCAGGCTCCATGAACAACCCGTTACTTTTTGCATCCAGCACCTTCCCCGAATCATTTCCGTTTGGTGAAGAGTCTTATTTTAGCGTCGTGCATTAGACACTCCGGAAAGTTTCTTTAGGTTCTAATCCCCGCTCCCCCAGAGACTCTTTTCTAGGAGAATGTCCGAGAATGACCGGTATTTACCTTCCCCTCAGTTTGCACCGGTTACCCCTCTCCCCCGGCGTCCTTAGAGGAATCTGCGTATATGGAGCTTCTTCCCCTTTTTTGCTGTGTTTCAAGTAGACCCCATTTCCTGAAAAACTTTTCCAGGCTCCCCCCTCTGCGTGGCACATCGTCGATCCAGCCTATGGGTTTTGTCGTTCGCCTCAACCCCCGAAAAAGTGTACTACCCTCCTATCTATCAATAACCGTGTCTTTGATCGCTTCGAGTTCTTTTTGCCCTCTTGTCTTTCTGAATATTTTGAATCGAACCCATTGTTTCCACCCCTTTCCCTCCCTTTGGTCGCAATGCTGTCTTTTATATGGCGCCCATATCCTACTCGGCCCCGATCTTTTCTTCTATTTCGGCGAAAGTGAGACCGGCATCCCGGCTCCCTTTCTTTTTTGGAGTTCCCCGACGGCTTGTCTACTGCCCCCCCCTGCACATCCCCGCCGTTTCCGATCGCTTATCCCGATCGACGCTCATTTACGTCGCCCTTCTCAGGCATCACGGCATCGCACACTCTACCCCCTAACTCAGTTCCCATTCCAAGTTATTCTCCTTTTCGTTTCTCAGGGCTGGTCAGCAATACGTCCCGGTTGCCATGATCTTTCCCGCCCGTCTTGTCTCCCACGGCGTCAGTTTTTTTTTACCGCGATAGGGCCCCCTGGTTGAGGTGAGTTGTTTCGGGCTGTCCGCTCGGGACTTCTGCCTGTATGAGCGGTTCTTTAGTCGAAATCAGTCTTTCCCCGTAAGAAGATCTCCCTAAGCGGGTTCATACACTTCTTCTTGGTTTTCACTCGTCCCCAGACCTAGGTGATAGATAGTTCTCCCCACTCTTTAAAGACCCCTCATTGTCCAACTCCATAGTCCAAAATCGCGACCCCGTACCGTTAATAATGCTCCTGGCTATCCTATATATAGCACGACTCGGCCATGGATTACCTTCCTACCATAAACCTTCAATCCAGGACTTTTTTCTTCCGTCCGTGTATTGTCTCGTTCTTCCTTGACTCGGGGACTCGTACCCATCTTCTATAAAGTCTCCCCACCCCCTTCCGCGCCAAAAACCGGACACCGGTCCTATTTCTTTGGAAGCCCATTACCTTTCCCCAGCTTACCTGCTTTCTAGATACAGCCGGTCCTTCGTTTCTTCTTTTTTTGTATTCGTTTACGCCCCGCTATCCGATTTCCCCCCCCTTTTCAAGTTAAGTGTAAAAGACGAGGTCTGCAGCCATCTGGGTAGGTCCCCCGTCAGTCTACTTTGTATAAGAGGACCTACAATTGATTTTTTTTTTTTTTTCTGATTGCCAAGTCATAAGACTCCCCTGCCATGTTCTAATAGCGTATTGCCTCGGGAGTTTCTTACTGCTTTCCTCGCATCACACGGTTGCAACTTGTGAAGTGTTTAGTAAGGCCCCCTGCAAAAAGTTAAACGATGGCCTACGAAACTTTCCCTTTTCTCTATACTCCTTAGACCTCCAAGCCTTTCCAGTCGGTCTCCGAGTTATTTGGCCTTACAGTCCATTGAGAGGTGTTAGAGTCCTTCCCTGGTACATTTCCTGGATCATGTTCCGGATTACAGAGACAGTCTTCCCGGCCTGGGAGTGCGGCGAATCATTTCACATTTGAATGCGGTGGTTGTTTTTTTTCTCCTTTTCTTCCATACCCTCCTTCCTGAGAACCGGGAAGTCGTCAATAGGCCCTTCCAACCAAGCCGAGAAGAACATCTCATTACGCTTATTAGTCCTTCCCCGGCGCGTCTGTACCGTTCTTTCCCCTCCAGACCCCGGTACCTCTATATGAGGCTCTTTGACTCGTCTTGCTCTAATCGTTTCGCTCAGAAGTCATTCTCGCTTTCCGCAGGTAAGTGTAGGTTGCGCGCATTGACCCTCCTAACTGACTAGATGCCGTTCTTTGTTTTGCCACGAGGGGTGCCTTCTCAATCCCCCGTTCGGGCAATGTAGTCCATCCCCTTATCTTTTTTGGCGTAGGCTTATCTTCAATTGAACTTCGGTATGCAGGCTGCTTTTTTTTACCCTACCGGTTTGCGAAGCTTTTCCTTCGACCGTGGACAGCCTTTTTCAGTTAGCGCTCGGCAGTCACTGCCGCTGCCCTCCCGAAGTATTTTTCCTGACATTCCCTTGGCCCCAAGCCGTTGGATAAAGTCGAGACGACAAACCAGTATCGTTTCCTCTCCCCCCCGCCCTTGCCACGTTGCGCCTCGATGTCTGGTCCCCCATCAACCTTAGAGTTCGACCGACGCGTTTTCCTCCCCTATTTCTTTCCCTCACCACCCTTTGATCTCATGTCTCTGCTATGGACCTCGTATGTAGTGCATGCGGTTGACATCACGGGCCTTTCCTTTTTGGCATAGAGCCCCCTCCTATTTTATACCTTACTAGCCACTCGGCCGGTTATGCCCGTCTCGCGATCTTTGATTCCCGGGGATATCTCCTGGACTCATTTCCCCCCCATTTTTTATAGTACTTTGTTGCAAGGGGATCGACTAGCCAATTTTCGTTCACCCCTGGCCCTCGTTTGGGTTTTTATATGAACCCGAACACTCCATCAAAATCCTCGCTGATCCCACCGGTTACAGAAAACCCGGTTACCGCTTGAAAAGAACTGCTCGACTAAAGTACTCGTA
>Ga0179591_1344683_pt1 | contig 22559 bp, 26 predicted proteins | sample CZOMad2_1_08_16f_FD_182891 | JGI IMG/M metagenome (GOLD analysis project Ga0179591, IMG submission 182891) | Vadose zone soil fungal communities from Angelo Coast Range Reserve, California, USA - CZOMad2_1_08_16fungal (PacBio error correction) | ecosystem: Environmental > Terrestrial > Soil >... | reverse complement strand
GACAATTGTACAGGTTTCCCCCCACGCCCCCGGTATTCTTTTTTCTTCGATTCCTTCTAATTGGGCGTGCGTTTTCTAAGTATCGTGGACTTTCCCTCCCCTCTCACGTATATCTATGAACCTTGATTTTATCCTGGTTGCTACCCCCTCTTCTCTTGGACAATTCCCCTTAGTTTACTTTTTTGACAACTCTTTCAGATTTCCTTTTTTATAACTGTTTTCGTTCTAGATGGAGGCCTTGGGAGTGCCTTGGGTTTAAGAATACACGCTTCCTCTTGTTTCTTACCTCCCCTTAGCTCCCTTTACCCCCCTTTCAAGGACCCACTGAGCGCACGTTTCCCCGAGTCCCCCTTCTTTTCTTTGACCCCCCCCCCTTTTGCCCCGACTAGATACCGTCCCCCTTTCCCAGAACCTCTTTTTTCCCCCTCGGATCCGCTTTGGGAAATAGTCCTGTTTCTGTCGGGAATGCCTTCCGCGAACAATTAGAGTGTTCGGATCTCTAGAATGTTTCCCCTCTGGGACATTGTTAGATTTCTTCTTTTTCCTTAATCCTTTGTTCGTAGATGTCACATCGTTGTAGCGTTATGGGCATTTGACAGCCCCTTCTCATCTCCAGAGACCCCCCCGCTGAAGTCAGGATCCTGACGTTTCCCTACAGCTGCCACGCGCCGCCCCCGGCGCGCACTTCCCTTCGAACGTCGTCCCCGGCGTCATTTTCTGACCAATCAGCCAGATGGTTCTCTTTTCTCTTAAGGCTGCGACTGTCTAACCCTATGATCGTGTTTGTTATGGAGTAGGGGCTATTTGAGCTCCAATTTCGGTCTGTTAGATTCTTTTTCTGCGGGGTCGCCGCACAGCCCCCCACGGAGAAGCGGATCCTCTCTAGGCCCCCAAGATTTTCCCGTCCGAGAGTCATGGAAAGATCTATGAATTTTAGCGGGCTCATGGCCTCCCCCAGAGAGAGTAGCAAACCAGCCAGATAGGGTTACTGGAGGCGCCTCCCTTTTTCCCATTTTTAGATTCCCGACTTCCGACCCTTCCCCCATAAGACTTTTTCTTCGAGTCTTTTTTTCTTCTACCTAGTGCTTTACTTTTATGTAGAACATTCAATAATTCTGCCCTCTTTAGATGGGATCCCCCTCCCTTCCCCCTTGACTCTGGCTGCTGTTCGGCGACGCCGGAACCCGGAACAGAGCTCTTGGCCCCCTCCCTAATTTTTTTTCTTCACATTCCTTTTTTAACGTTAAGCACAGCGGTTACTCCGCCGTTCAGGGATCCCACCCCGCCCTGCGTCCCTTTGGTCTCCTTCCTTAGGCTCCCCCCACTCAAGTCTCCATAGACATTTTTAGTCTACCTTCAGGGACGAAAGCTCTTTCTGACCTTTTGCTCCTCCCTCGCCTACGAGTGATGGTCCTAATTGTGACCGGACCCTGAAGTTGCGATGGTCTTCGCGTTTGGAGATCGGGAACTCTGGCCAGGGGCAAGTGCGGCCCCGCCAATGCAGCTTGAACTCTTTCCGCCCCATTGTGGCCCTCGCCCTTTCTTTCCCGATGCCCGGGTCTCTGCCTTCGACGTTTTGCTTTTTTCCTTAAACCCTTCCTTCTTCCCCTTTCCGCGAGGAGGATCCTCTCCTTTCCTCGCGCTTTTCGTTCAGCCCTTTTTCCGGTTTCCCCGCTTTTTTCTCTCGCGTAGATTGTCGACCCCCCCGAGAGCCATTGGCCTCCTTCTTCCTCCCCCCCAAGTGCTCACTGATCCTTTCCCTTTTTTAAGATCCCCCCTGCTTTTTTCGATCTAGACCGTGCCCCCTTTTCAGCCCCCTTTTTCTGTCCAGAGTCATTTCACCAGAGTTGCTCGCGGGCCTCGGGATATTTGGTTTTTCCTCCTTTTTTTGTTGCAACCCTTCGTTTCTCTGAATGATGGTCTCTTTTAGTGATACTAGTCTGTCCTTTTCGGTATTTTCTTAAAAGATGAGATTCCCCCTCTCGAGGTAAACAGCTCGAGGACGAATTTCCTCCCAATCAGCTCTCCTTTCTTAGTTTCGCGTCCTTCGAAGTCTTCTCAGAGGTCCTGTGAGGCACCTTAAATATCCTCCCCTCCCCCTACGATTGTTATTTTTTTGTCTTTCGCCCGAGGTGCCCCTTTGAGGTCCCCCCCCGCCGAGAATCTGCGGAGGTCGCGCTAGCCAGCCTTCTCCCTTGGCTTTTTTTTCCCCGGGCCTTTTCCCAACATAGAACACCTCCTGGCCCCGGCGCTTTGATTTTGGAGAAGACCTCCTTCCGTTCGGCACCATGCGAATGACAGGCCCCTTCCTTTTGAGTCCCCTCTTTTAAGGACAGTCTAGCGGATGGTTTTTCGGGGTCCCCTTCCCCCCTCCGATGATTGTTGATGTCACTAGATTCCGCATCTGAAACCTTTTTGGTATTCCGGATGTCTTTCGCATCGTAGATCCCCCCTCTCCAACCTTACCCCCCCTTCCCCTGCATAACGACCTTTCAGCGCCCCCCGCCAGACTTTCCGATCATTTCCCTGCATAAAGCCTCTTGTCCTCTGCGTGTAATCGAGCGTCGTGTCTCCATTTCCCCTCCCCAACCTTTTTTTTCATCCCGGTCAGATTCCTTTTGCTAGTCCCTTATTCTGCCGATATATGTTCGGGGGGCTACGAACTTCCGAGATGACTTTTTAGATTTTCTCTGGCTCCTCGGAGACATTTTTCCTCCGGAGCCTTGGCCGTGGGGCCTCGCCTTCGAGCGTGAATTCGTTTTCCCCCCCTTTTGAATTTTTTTTCGGTTTTCTTCCTATAGTACAACTTCCTCCCCCCTTTCCCCGCAAAAGGTCCGGCTCTGGCCCGGTGACGAAAAAGCTCTGCCCTCCCTTTCCTCCCCGATTTTCCCTTTTTTTTCCTCGAGTCCCCTTTCTACCGCTTCGGCGGACAGTCTTCTACGGGCCGAACCGAAGTGAATTTCGTGCCTCCAAGTTCCGGTGTTTTTTTCTGCGTTTTTCCTTCTAGGCTTTTAGCCCGTCTCGTTGACGATTTCTCGAAGCTTTGCAACCCCTTTATCGATTCTCCCCTTTCCACAATTATACCAGTCAAAACCTTCCTTTTCTTCCCGCCAGTTTTTTTTTTACTTTTTTGTTCTTTCCCTTCCAAGGGGGGCTTTCCTCTTTCCCGACGTGCATTGATCCTGGAAAATTTTCCTCGAGAAATTGGGTTGACAAATCCTCTTTAGATTTTTCCCCTTTTTTACTGTGGCTCTTTCCTTATCCAATGAACTTTCCTCCTTTCGGCTAAGTTTCCCCCCGGTGTTCCCCCTTTTTCCCCTTAAGTCTGCCCCGATTTTTTTTCGCGATATGTCTCCTTCCCTTTACACTCCCATGCTTCTTCTTTTTTCCTCTGAGGTCCTTTCCTTCCCCAGCCTTTTTTATTGAACCTGTTTTTTAGGATTGGGTTCGTGCAGGGAAGGCTTTCCAATGTTTAAGCTGCACCCCGTTCGGGAGTCTTTTCTCCTATTTTTTTTTGAGGTCCCCCTTACTGTCCCCTCTTCAGAGCAGGCGGGATTTGCTGCTTTGCGAATCCCTGAAAGCTTTCCTACTTTTCTTTTATAACGCGACCGGCCTTCTCGAGCTGATTCTCCTAGACCTTCCCTTGCCATAGCCCCCTAGCCTCCGGGGATACTCCCCCCCGGGACTGGGTTTCTGCTGCAAGGGTCCCCCCCCCCCAACGCCCCATCCGTCTTTTCCCAGGTTTTGGACTTTTTTGTTTTGCTCGCCTTCTTTTTTCTTATATTTTTTTTTGGGGGGTTCACCAACACCGAGTTTTTTTGCGGAATTTTTTCTTTTTACTGCGAGGTTCCTGAGATTTCCCTTCGCGGGGCCCTTTCTCCCTGACCTTGTGTCGCTGGAGCTAGGAGGAGTGTTTGTTTTCCCTGGGAGCGTTTTTCTAGACCCCCCCATCCCTTGTCCCTCCTGTGCTCAAGCTGAGTCTTAAATCGCAACAGATTTCTGGGAATGATCCTTCTCCTCGTAGAACTTCTGCGATGCCCCTGAAAGTTTCTTTTTGACGTGCCGGGATCTCAGTAGGGGACGCGATTTCTTTGCAGCAGGCTCCTCCCCCCTCCGACCTCTTGACATATCTTTCCAGAGCTTTAAGTCCTTCCCCGTCCGCGGGAGCTTGTCCCCAGGGACCAAGCCCATTTTTCGGCCCCCCTTTTCCCCCTACGACCATAACTTTCGGATTCTTCCACGGTTCTCTTTTTTTCTATCTTCCAGAGATTTGCCTTGGCCCACACCCCCCCCCCGAACGTCTCGGCATAATCACTCGGACCGCCACAGAGAAATTTGCGGGGGGTTCCCTACTTCACGTCTCGGTTGTCTCGAACCCTCCTTTCCTAAATTTTTCTTGGAGTCAAGAGGGTCCCCTTTTCTTCTGTTCCCGTTCATGAAGGGTTGGAGGCTGAGAGGACGGGTTTTTCCTTGGCTAGCACCCCCCTACTTTTTACGGTTTTTTTCCGCTTTAAGATTGCCTGGCGGTTGGTCTTTTTCCTCGTCTCGGAGATTCACGATGTCGCGCGGGTTTTAAGGGGACTTCTCTTTCTTAACCGAGAGAGGGAAATGGGCTTTTCCTCGAACGTTTTTTCCCCGGGCCTTGCGTCCTTTTAAGTGGACTCTCTTGTAGGTGGATTTTAATAATATGGTGCTAGCCGACTTGTAGAGGTTCGATGGGTCTTCCCTTTTTGACTTCCCCTTTCCTTTAGAGTTCCTCTCTTTGCCAGATAGATTTTACGTCTGGTGGGCGGGATCCCCCCCTTAACAGAACGCCCGTTTCTTGCGTTTTTTCAGGCCCCCGGCCCTTCCGATCCCGGAGGGATGGCAAGTTCCGGGAGATAATCATGAGACTTTTCTTCGCCACGCCCTTTCACTTTTGAATATGTTTTTTCTCCCCCCTCACTTGCTGGCGCGTTTGAGTTCGTCGCTGAGTCTTTTTTTTTCCTCTTCTGAGATTCTTCCAGGATTTTTTTTTACGCTCCTGACGCCTTTTTTGGAGTTGCGTGCCACCCTTATCCTCGGGGAAATTATTAATGTTTCCTCCTTGTATCCTTTTTTTTTTTCCCTAAGACCCTAATCCCTGGACGTGTCTGAGTAATGTTTCCCTCCCTTTCTGCCAAGAGCCAGTATTCCGCTGTCTGCCCGGGAGCCTATAGATGGTTGATCTAGTCTTTTTCTTCCCTCACCCCCCCCCCGGCTCCCTATCCCTATCTTCGATGGTATTCCGATTGTGTCAGAACTTCTTCGGAGGAACTTTTTTTTTTTCACGAATCCCCCCCTATAGTCTTTTTTTCTCCACGCCCCTCTGCCCTATCCCTACCCATAACGGACTTGGTCAAACCGGCTCTCGTTTCCCACTTCTTCGTCTTCCCACGCGTCAGGCGATTTCTTTTTCCGCCGACGAGATACGTGTGTTTATTTTTTTCTCCACGAACTCTTTTCGGTTTTTTTTCGATCTCCCAGATTTCTAGTTCCACAGCGTTTTCGTAGAGTTGGTTGCTCGGCGCGAGCAACCTCCCTCTCCTGCCCTCTGACCTTGTTTTTTCTAAGCCTTCCTCCGGACTTTGTTGAGAGAGCCCTTCCGCCACAGCGGTGTAAGCGGCGCTGGTCCCTCCCTTCGGCATTTTTTTTGAGCCCCCTTTCTATTCTTTTCCCTCTCCCAAACTTTGGTTTCAGCATTGCCGACGTCCTCCCTCCGTTCCTTCGGCCATTTTTTCCTTTTTTTTTTCCCCACGGTTATCTTTTTTTCCAACGGTTTCTCTTGACCCTTCGGTAACCTGAGCGCGGCGGCGCCAACTATGCTTAGTTTAAAGTCCGGGTCTTGCCCTCCTTGGATCGTTTTTCCTCCCCCCTGATCCTGGTCCCCCATACGATCTTTGGCGGGGAGGCGTCGCCAGCAACCTGCCAAACAAAAGAGCGCCTCATCCCCCATTCCGTCGGTTTAGAATTTTATTTTGCTTTTGCTTGAGGGCTTTGAGGTGAATTTCTCATTCGAGATTCCTTTGTTGCTTTTCTTCCGACGTTTTCTCGACCGGCCCAGGGAAGCCCCCCCTAATTTTCCGCAAGCCATTGCTCTCTTCTTTTTTCGTCCTTTTTCCTGTAGTTTCCCTCACAGAATTCCCCCCGTGCATCGGGAGCACCGGAACTTGCCGACTGGCCGAGTATCCTTCCGTTCCACTCTCCTGTCTTGTTGCAGACCTCTTCCTCCCTGCTGTAAGATTCCCCCCCCCCCTTAGCGCTTTGATTCGGGACGTTATAGTGTTTTCCCCCCAGTTGTCGTGCGGTGATCTGCGTTGACTGGAAACAACCTTTTTTCCTTCTACTTTCTTCTTGCCATTGTTCTGTGAAAGCAGCTCCCCCCCCTGCTGCAGCGGTGAAGGACCTTTGGTAATCGCCCCCTTCTTTTATTTGAATCCTCCAGAAGTTTTTCGTCCATGAGAGTTCAGAATTGTCTAGGGACTGCCGTCGCAGACCCCCCCAAACGTGATCCTTCCCTTTGGACTTCCCTCCAATTCGCAAGGCACCCGACAGGCGAGGTGTGATGTAGGAAGTCACCTTCCTTGTTCCCTCAAAGTCTTTTTAGGCCCCGCCCCTGCTCCATCAAGTTCGCGATTTTAGTCCCGAACCCTTTTCCCCTAGGTGTCCAGTTCCCCCTTCTCTCAAGGGCTCTTACCGGTCGTGATTGTACAGAGAGACCCCAGACTCCCTCTTTTCACTTAAAGGACCTTTAGTAAACCTCCTGATTAGGATCCCCCAGTCTGACTCGTTGATCCGTGTCCCCAGAGCCGCTTTTCCTCCCCTCCGCCCCACTTACTTTTTGCACGCTTTTTCTTTTTTTTCTGTATATCATCTGGTTCTAATTTCGTGGAAGATTTATGATCCGTTCATCCGAATCGATCCTTCTTTTATCTATTTTTCCGCTTTTCCCCTGCCTATTTTCGATCTATTTTTTAGGGGGATGAAAAGGCTTTAGGGAAGCTCCTCTCCGACTTTTAACTCTCCTCTTTCTTTGACCGAATCTTTGGGGGTGGCGGCTTCGCGTCGTCCCTCTTTTTTCTAGAGCGTCTCCTTTGGCTTTGCCTTCTTCCCCTCTAAGGCCTTTTTAATGGTTCTGCAGGCCCGGCTCAGTGTTTGGTAGGCACCTCTCGGCTTTCTTTTGATCGCCTTCTTCCGAAGCGCGTCCCCAGATCCGGGTAGGTACGGCCCTTCCCCCCCCCCCCTCCACCGAGGTTTTTCTAACAAAATCCTCAGACTCTCCTCTCCTTTTTTTCGGTTTAGTCGGCCGCATTTTCTCAGTTTCAGGCCACCAGAGGGTCAGGTTTGAAGACCTCCTCAGACTTTTTCTGACTTTCCCAGAAATCTTTTTCTCTCGCACTTCCCTTAGACAGTAATCTCGTTACATAGACACATTAAAGCGCATATCGGACTCCTCGCGCCCTGCCACTCCCCCCCCCCATAGGCTACCCAACACCCTTTCTCCCTCCCCTCAGACGACCCGCTTCCCCGAAGCTCTCTTTCCCCCCCCATGTACATTCATACCGCCCCCTGGGATTCGCGCGTTTATTCTCCTGGGGTGAAGCCTCAAAAACTCTGCTCATTGTGTTTCCTGTGTCAACTGGTTCCTCTTTTGTCTGGGATATGTCTTTTTCTTCGTTATCTCGATTTTTTGATCCCCTTTCCAGTAGTTCTTTCTTTTCAACTCTCCCGGCTCTCGTTTGTCAGGTACGGCGAGCCTGACGGTTTTTGCCTCCCTTTCGCCAATCCTTTTGCATTGTTCCCCTTTTTTCCCTTTTCTGAGTTTTCCCGACTCCCTCTTGATTTCGCAGGCACCTGGTCAACAGGGGAAGTGTTCCTGAACTTCCCCCTTTCGCTCCTGGGGCATTCCCTCTTTGCCCAGTGGATCCGCAAGTTTTCCGCATCAGCGCGCGGCCAACCTGCCTCTTGTGAAGCGCCTTAAGACCTCCTTTTTCGGGAATTCTTTTTAATCGGAAAAGCGAGGTTTCAGACATTTTGGACCATTGATGGTTTCTGCCTTTTCCCTTTTTCCCCTGACGTCCTTTTCCATTTTCTCTCTTGCCCTTCTTCCCTCCAGGCCCTTTTTCTTTCTTCCCCCACGCCCCTGTTTCCCCCCCCCCCTCTTCTTTCATATTTCTTGGGGTTGTTGGGATCTTGTCCCTTGTTTCTTTGGACTCCTTCCCTCCTTTTTTTTTTTGAAGGGTCTTCCGGGACCATTTTCAAATTTTTTCAGGACTAACCTCTGGAGGATCCCTGCCACTGAGATGCAGACTTCCCCCTCGTCTTGAATGACCATTTTTACCCCTTTGGCAGAGTTTTCCCCTTTACTTTTTGATCTTTTCTCTTTTTTTCGCGGGCATTGCATGGTGGCCCAGCGCTATGACGGCGTAAAATTGATTCGGTGCCTCAATGGCACGTTCGGTTCCTCCTTGAGTCTTTTACCTTTTTTTGTGCGCTCCTTTTCCTTGGCATCGCGGTGTTCTCGGTTATAGTACTCAAGCGAGGTTCCAGGTTCACCCCTTCTTTCCCACGATTGAGCCTGTTGTTTTCGCGTGTAACTTTGAGTTTGCTTTCTCCCTCTAGCGCAATTCAATAAGTCTCCTCTTCTTCCCACTTTTTTCTATAGAAGCTTCAATTCTTCCCCTCCGACAATTCCAGGAAGCCCATTTCCCCGGTCCTGATGTTATGCTGCATTTTTGTAAACACACCCCCCCTTTCCTCTTTCCGCCAGCGCGACCTACCGTTTTTTTCCAAATTTCTTGAGCCTTGTGTGGAGGAAGTCGGGAGTGGCGTGGGAGGTCCATAGGAGTAGTTGTCTTTCCTTTTCAGAAGGTTTCTCCTTAGTTCCTCCCCTGCGAGTTTTTCAGATGGACTCTGAGAGGAGGCGTGGGAAGGTGAGAAGGTTAAGGTTCCCCCTTTTTTTTGAAGAATTCTTGGTTATTCCTTACTCGCTTTCCTCCTCTGGCTCGCACCGCTGTTTTTTTTGCAAAGTGAGGTCACCCCTTCTTTTCCCCTCACCCTTACTTCTTTCGCTTTCTTTTCTTTTTTTTTTTGACGTTTTGACTCTTTCCTGGGACCTACCCGTCTGGAAGCTTTTTGTCCTCCTTTCCTGTAATAATCTTTCCGGTTTTATCTTTCTTCCACTCTTCCTCCTTGTCGATGTCTTGCAGGGTCATCCCCGCCAATCTGGAGCAGATTCGATATCGACTCCTTCCATACTTAGTTTCTTTTTGTGTACGGGACATTCGATAGGATCCCCCCCCCTCGGTTTCTTTTCCACTCTTTTCCCGACTTCCCCCTTAGCCGCCCTCCTCGGCGAGTTCGCTTCCGGAGCGGTCTCGAAATTTTCCCCTACAAAATTTCCCCTCTTCCCAGCCCATCTGGTTTTTTTTTTTTTTGACCCCCTCTTTTTCCTTAAAGTTTTACTCCTTGAGTTTTGATCACAGACCTCGAAATAATTTTTTTTAGGAGTTCTCCGAAATTCTTTACTGGATGCCCCTTCTCGTTTCCCCGCCCTCGGCAGATTCGTTTATTCCCCTTTTGGACCCTTCAGCTTTGAAATCCGCGTCCTGTTTCCTAGCCTCGTCCTAGCCGCTGTATTTTCAGTTCGTTCGATCCCTCTTAGTGGCCCTCCAAATTTCCCCCCTGGTGGTTTCCCCAAGCTGTTGTGAGGCGGCCCAAGCTGGGGCTTCTGCCGCTTCCGACGATCAAGACCAAAGTTTTCCTTTCGCTCGCTTCTCCAGATCTCTCCTTTTCTGGAATTTTTTCCGTCCACTGGCTTGGGAGGGAGACCCAAGGTCACTACACTGTCCTTCCCTTGCCCCTCTTTCCCGGAGGACTTGAATTTCATCTCTTTTTACCTTTCTTTTTCACCGCAGACTTCTACAATCGGTGAGAAGTCCCTCGTATTTTTTTGATCCTCCAGGATTCTCCTTTGGTTCCTTCTTTGCACGGTGCGTCCTCCTCGAGGAGTTGCCCCGGATATAGAATTTCCTTTGGACCCACCAGTTTTTTTTCCTGACTCGGATTCCCTTTTGGGCTCCCTTATCCTTCCGGGGGCGAGACAGGTCCTTTATCTTAGATAGTCATTCCCCTTTTTTCTTTGCGTTAGTATGGACGTTGATGGCACCTTCTTTTCGGATCTATTTTTTTTGAGCATTTTTTTCAACTTTTTTACCCTCCCCTCTTTTCTCCATTGACACGGGCTCCACCCCCCAAGTGACGACCCCCACCTCCTCTCCCCTTACCCCTCCCTCATCCAAGACCCCAACCCACCCACCAAACCACCCCCCCCCCCCCCCCAACCCAACCCCCTTCGAGATGAGATGGTTAAGCTTCCCCCACCTCTGTTTTTTTTTTAACAGAGTTTTTTTGTGTTTTTTCCCCCAAGCCCTAGTCTTTTTCTTTTCTCCCCCATTCCGGGTATTCTACCCGACGCCCATACAGACGGTACACCCGAGATAGGTTGACCAGCCCGTGCTTTTCCTTTTCCCTAGTAATCCTCCCCTCTTAAAGTTACTCCTTTCCTTTTTTTCTTTTCCCCCGCCGAAGGGTGCGGGCGCTCGGGTCGAGTAGCTCCCTTGAGGCCCCCATCCCAATGATGATTTTTTCTGATTTATTCCATCGTTTTGCTAGGTCTTCCCAGAGCATTCGCCTTGGTATGTCCTGAAGATGCAACGAGGTTATAATCCTTCTAATATCCCTTTGTTGTTTGAGTTGTAAAAATACTACGTCTTCTTCCAGCAAGTGCGTCCATGCTAGTATCTCCCCACAAAGATAATTTGTCATGACATCCCGTGCAGTCTTCCCCCTTTTTTTTTACCCCCGGCCCCCTCTCCCCCGAATGACCGCACAGAGAGAACCTCTCAACGTGGTGTCAAGACCCTTTTTTCCCCTCTCCCCAGGTCACAGGGGGCTCCTCCCCTCCAAGGAGCCCCGCTTTTTTCTTACGTATCAGGACCTTTTTTGAGAACTTCTGGGGACTTCTTTTCGGTGTTTTTTGACATATGGGCTGGTAGTTCATCCCACACAGACTTCTTTTTTTTTTTCGTTCTTCCCCCCCTCCCTGCATACCTCCCATACCCTTCGGGATAAACCGAAGATTTCGGGCCGGGATCGTGGCCTAATCCATGGAGGAGTTGGTTGATCCCCTTTCCTCAGCCCGGATCATTCCTCCTTAGAAAGATCCGACCTTCCGGAGTCCATGAAGCTCCTCCCGGACAGACAGAAAAGCTGCGACTCGTGATTTGCATTCTCCCGATCGTTAGTCGGTCCCCTCCCTTTCCCTCTGAGAGGGCCGAAGCGGAACTTGCTCCATCCTTAGTCCTTTTGAGTCCTTGCCACCCCCCCCGGCTTCTTGCCCTCTCCCTCGCTGAATATTTCACAACTGCCGGTTTCTCCCCTTCGGTCCCCCGTTTTTGACCCTTCCCTCCGTCCACCAGATTTTTTTTATTTTTGATTGGTCGTACTGCGGCTGTGTGCTTTTCTTTTCTTCCCCGATGTATTTTTTCTTTCGGAAGAGGCTGTCTGCCGACGTGTTTAAGAGTCCTTTTTTCATCCGCCTGCCTCCCCTTTTGCCCCCTCCGATTTCTAAAGACCCCCAACGAGTTTACAGCCTTTCTTCCTTGATCTTTACCCAATGTGGTTTTTTAGCCTTCCCACTCCCCCCCCCATCTGTAAACCGGACCAGCGTGGATTAGTGCCAAATTCCGACTTTTCGGCCCTTAGCTCTACCTTAGGCCGGTCCCCCGAAAATCACTCAAGCTTTGTTAGCCCCGTTTATGTTTTTATTTTCAGGGTCCAGAGACCATAAGGCAGACCGGCTCCGGTGAGTTTCCCCTTCCTCTCACTATTTTTTTTTTTGTCAGAAAGCGCGCTTGGCATCCGTACTTAGACCCAGTGATTCTCCCTTCCAGCTTCTAGTACCTCTTTTTTTTATCCTATTGTGCTAAACGGAAGCCCTCTCCCCCCCCCTCCTTGCCCAAATTCATATCTTCGGGACCTTCCTCCCTGCCTTTGCTAGCCCGTTATATGGTGGAGTGGAGAAGGGCGAGCCGTGTTCAGCTTATCGTAGTCTCGTCTGTTTTGCTGTCGATTTTCGTAATTTTTCCCCGTTCTCCCATGCCCGGATGTCGGGATTCCGAGCTCCCTTTTTACGATGGCCCTATAGACTTTTTTTTCTGTAGGCCTTTTTTCCGGCGACTTCTTCTCCCCTGCTTTGGGGTAGAACCATTGGATAGAATCGACGATCCGGGCCCCCTCCTTTGGCATTTTTCGCCGACGATCCCGTCTTTGTAGGCACCGACGAGCGTATTGATGCCCGGATGATACCTTCCGCAGACCGCCCTCTTTGTACCTAAGGCCCCGGCACCCGAGGATAAACCCCTCTGGCATCCTTTTCTCTGTCTTTCTCCTTTTTTCACCAGGCTTTCTCCGTTGCATTTTTGTAAGAATTTAAGATGCCCCTGGAGGATTGATGGCTTTTTTCCTCCAGGGTCTTTCTGTCTCCCCCTTTCGAGCCTGCCTTCGCCCCGTCAACCTCTCGCGAGCAACTCCCCCCGTGAGCGCCTTTTTCCCCCCCCTTCCCTCTTTCATTTTCTCTTTACCCCCCTATTGCTTTTGCTCCCATGCTCAAGCACCCTCACCCAAGTAAGAAGATGATCCAAAACCCTTTTTCCCTCAAACTTTCTTTGCCCGTCCCATCAGCATCCTGGGTGCGGTTGTGATTCCTTTTTCCTCCTGACCTCTTGACCTTCTCCAATTGTCTTGCTTTGAGACTTATCTTCTATGTCAGGTTCCCCTTAGTCTACCTTCTCCTTTTCTTTGTGGGATATTAGAGACTTCCCTTTTTTTCTAGCCCCCTAAGTGCTCTTGGTAAGGGACCCTTCTCTCCTAAGCGGTGGAGCACTCCCCCTTTTCGCACCGTGGTCTTTTTTTTTTCAGTTTTGTTTGAGCTTCATTACCTCTTCCTTGTTTCATGCAACAGTCCACCCCCTTCACCCGGACCCGCTGTCAGGTAGTTTTTTCAACTCACAATGTCTTTCCCTCCCCTCCCCGTGAAGCCCCTGGCCACAGCGCCTTGGAGTTACAGGCGCATCCTCGCTCCTCCCCCCCCCCTTCGTTTTTTTTCCTTGGCAATTTTTTTTTTGGTGAACGCCCCTCAAACGGGTCTGGCTGGCCTCGCGGTTTGTTTGTCGGATTGCCAGGTATCTCCCTTCCACCTTTCCTCTTTTTCTCAGAGTTCTTGAGCTTTCCCAGGGTGAGACCCTCAAACCGGCACGTCTTGACGGTATTCCCCCCCAGCCCTTGTCACTTAATCGATCTTCCTCCCATTCGTTTTGTTCCCCCCCTTTTTTAAGAATTCCTCTCCTTCTTTTTTTTTGTTCTTTCCGGGAATGGCATGCCCTTTTCCCCATGGTCTCCCTGCGTCTCCTCCGGGACGATTTTTTTTCGGTTTTTTAAGGCAATGTTCTCCCGGTGCCACTCTCCATTTTTTTTCTTTGGAGTCCCCTCCTCCTTTTACGTCTACGATCGTGGCATCTTATGCCTTTTCCCTCAAATTTTTTTTTTTCGAATTTTTTCCCCTCCCCCTCATGTCCCTTTTTTCTGGACCCACCTGTTCCTCGTGAGGGATCGCTTGCAGGATTTTTTTTTCCGGTTAAACCCTTGCAGAGGTGGCAATGTTGCCTTCGGAAAGGTTTTTTTCTTAGGCTCAAAGCTCTCTTCCAGGAAGAAATCCTCCCCCAACCATTTAGCGCGAAGGTAGAGCCCCTCTTTTCAGAGAGCCTGAAATTTTTTTCCCCTCCGGTCTCCTTGATCATCGAGCGATAACGCGCAGTCCTTTTTCTTGGCTTTGAGCCCCCTCAATTCAAGACAAGGACCATCGCCCTCTCTCCCTTTTTTTGGGATTGACTCCAATTTTATCTTCCAAATGCCCCCCCCTCAGACATGGCCGCCGCGCGAAGGGGCGGTAGTCCACCCCATTTTTGGTCGTTTTTATTTTTTTGCCTTTATTTTGTTCTCTTCATTGTGGGGTTTCTGATGGGAGCCCTTTTTTTATCCTTTGACTTTCCTTGGGATTTTCTCGACGTTCTCCGGTAAGGACTTTTCGCGCAGCATGGAGGCCTCGCCCTTTTCCTCCGCTCACGCTCGATGAAGTCTTTTTCCCATCCCCCCTTTTTTTTTCTTAACTTTTTTTGATCCCTCTGGCGCCCCAGCTTCGCGGCCGGATTGTATCCCTCGGGTTCCTTTATGAAGGTCGACCCGCTTTTTTTTTCTTTCGGGTTCTTCCCCGGGCCTCGGGACGCGAGGTGCCTAAAACCCTCCGAGCGCGGCGCATTCCGCAGGCCTCCTTCCTTATGTCTTTGTTTGTAGTTTTCTCCTTCTTGGATCCTCAAGCCCCCTCCCCAGACGACACATCTATTCAACGTTTTTTTCCCCCCGGTAGTTTTTTCAATAGGCTCCGTTACATACTTTCATGGACCTACATTCCCCCCCCCTCAGATGTTCATCTTCCATCTTCGCCCTTCCTGTTGATTGAAAGTCCTTTCTTCTCCACTCACCAATACCTCCCGAATGCCAGGAGAGCCATTGCTCTTTCTCAGGTCCTTTTTCCTATCCTTCTGAATGTGCGCGACGGTGATCACTTTTTTCGACTCACGATCCCCCGTACTCGCGGAATTTTACTGATTCTTTCGGATGCCCTTCCCTTTGGAATTTCCTCTTCTCTTCTCCACGATTTCCTTTCCCGGTACAACGGACCCTTCCGTGGCCTAGCGCCTTCCTGATGCTGACGAATCGCGCGGGAGGCCCTTTTGAGTTTTTTTCTTTCTGTAGAGTCTTTTTAGTGGTTCTCCTATCGGATTGTGTTTTTTTTTTTCCTTAATGTTCTTCTCCCCGGGTTCAAGCTGGGTCTCTGCCGCAGTCAGGATGACAAAAGTTTTCTCCCTTCTTCCTCATCTTTGACATCCCCTTTTTTGAAATTATTTCCCCCCCCCCTCCCGAGGGGCGATTTTCCAAACTGTACGTTCAACTCTGGCTTTCTCCTCTTTTTTCCTTTTTCTTTTTTAATTTTTTTTTTTTTCCTAGGCTACCCTTGATTTTGTGTCATCCTCCCTCCTCCCCTAGGTGTCTTTGTTTCTGGTTTTGCTGGTTTGGTGCCTCGCTTTAAGCCGCCGGTTTCTCTTCAGCTTTCTTAGCTTCACCCCTTGTAGTTTTTCCCTCCGGTTTTTTCTCCAGTTCTTCTTTCCCGGCTTGCTGCGATTCATCGGGTGAATCTTTTCATGGAGACTCTTACGTGCTTTTTTTTAGCCCCATCTACTTTTCATTTTTTTGGTACTGGATTCTTGACAGCAGCGCCTTAGAGATTGGTCCTTTTTTCATCAATTTATTGTGTGGATTCCCTCTTTTATATTACGCCCTAAGGAATTTTATTTTCCCCATAGATCGCTGCATCCGATGGTGTATGAGGCAGAGTTTCACTTTTTTTTTTGGGTGGGGCTAAGCATACCCCCTCTCCCCCCCTTCTTTTTTTTTTCCCAAGCCTCTTTTTTTAAGATATCCCCTTTAAAAGGCGTCTGCAATGTGATTTGTCGATGTGTATTACTTCCTCCACCGGCCATCTGGATTCCTTTTTTCTTAGGTGCCCTCCTCTTTTTCCTTTTGTACCGAAGGTCTGGATTTGTCTTCGAGATTTCGGAACCAGATTTTTTTTTTTTGTTTCCTTTCCCTGAGTTCAATCAATCGTTTTTTTTCTCATCTTCTGAAGGCGGTTTTTTCTACGCTGACAACGATTTGGGCCACCTTTTCCTTTTCATCCTGTTGTTTTTCTCTTCCTATCCGGAACCAATCTTTGGTATAGCGGTTTTTTCTTTTCCTTCCCCCCCGGATTTTTCAGAATCCCCCCGTCCTACGTTTGGCCAAGTCCGGGCAGGTCTCTGATTTCAGTTTTTCCCCGCCCCTCGAGAACCGGCCGTTCCTTCTTCCTTCTTTCCCCTGGGTCCTTTTCCTGCAAGCCCGTCGTCCGGCTTTTCCGACCACGAGCGGGACGGTCCCTCCCCCCAAGAGATCTTTTCCCCCCCCTTATTTGGCGGCCGGGTGGTTTCTCATATTCAGGGGTGTTTAGTCAGCTCTGCTCGGGGTTTTTTTGCGTGCCCGGCACCACCCTCACACAAGAGACTCGTCCCTATATCGTTCCTCTTCTGTTATCTTTCTAATTCCGAGTCTTGGGGCGAGTTTTCTTCACTCGAATTTCTTTCCCCCAGACAGATTTTTATCTTGTGGTTTTCCTTCCTCTCATTCTCTTACATTCTTCCCGAGTCTCCCCTACGCCATGCGCGCAGTTTTTTTCTTCCCTACCATGTAGTTTTTCAGAATTTCTTTTCTTTTTGCAGGCCAACTTGAAGCTTACTAGGATATCAAAGCATAGATACAGACCTTTCTTGGACTTCCCCCCCCTTTCACTTCTTTCCCCAGGCTTCAAGCGGCAACGCGGGATTCCGCCGTTCAGTGCGCGCCACAAATTTCTTCCCCCCGCTGATCATGATTTTTTTGATGTGTGTACCTCTCAAGATATGCGTCCCTTTCGGTGCCATTCTCCGTGCCCCCGATCCCATTTAGTTTGTTTGCGCATCTTCCCTCGTGCTTTTCCCTTCCAGCCCTCCTTAAGGGATAGAGAGGGGAAGGGAATCTCGGGTCGCCCTCCCTGGACTTGGATTTTGAGGATTGTCAAAATCCTTAACCAGGGCAATACCTCCCTTCGAAATTACCCCTCTCAGCGCCGTTTCTTCTGCCCTTTCACGGTTTTTTCTCACTTTTCCTAGCTCCGCGGCTTTTCCCTCCGCAGGTCTCGCGCTTTTTCAGGCCGACCCGATACGGTGTCCCCGGTCCGGGCGTCCTTTTTTGGGATTTTTACGAGTCCTAACGAGAGCTTTTTTCCTCCTTCCAACCCCTCCCCCCTTGCGTACTACCCGATCCCCTTCGGGTTTCCCCTTTTTTCGATGTCGTCGATTCCTCCCTCCAGCTCCTCTTGCCTTTTTAAGAAGACGCTTTGCTCTGTGCCCAATCTTTCTCGTTTTCGGGGATATTTTTTTTTTAGCCAGGGTCCCGTGCCATCCGCGTATTTGAGTTGAGCTGTGGTTTCGTATGCCAGACGTTGGCCGGAGATGGTCTTTCCCCTGCAAGATTTTCGGTCGAGTCCTCCGACTGGCCTCTTGGACTCCTTTCCGTCCCTCGCGAGTGCTTGTTTGTTGTTTTTTGGCGATTCTGTCGGAGATCTTGTTCCTCTTCGTCTTTGTTTTTTTTTTTGGATTTTTAACTGGACTTCCGTCCCGTCCCCTGGCATGCTCTGAATCCTCCGCTTCGGTGGTGGTAGCAAACTTGCCTTATGATTTTTTCTTTTTTTTTGTTTTTTTTTTCACGTTTCCTTTCGGGGACTTTCCCCTCCTTCCCAAGAGGTCCCCCCACACTTTCTCGATGGCTGGCAGATAGCCCGCCTCCCCCGTTTCCCTTGTTTTAAGTTTGAAACCTTCCCGTTTTTTTTTCATTTGCTGATTTTCTCGGGATGAGGGAGGGAATCTTCAGGAGTCTTCTGCCTCTCGCTGCTCCTTCTCTTCTAACCTCCCTCTGACCAAATTTTTGCGCAGGTAGTCCCGCCGGGAGCGCCATACGCAATCCCACTTTAAACATCTGCTCTTCCCCCCAGACAATATAAGCCCCCCACTGAATATAAGCTCCCAAACTTGTCGAGCCTACCTCCGTTTCGATTTTTCGATCCTTTTTTAGCATGCAAGAATACCCCCCCCTCTTTTGGGAAAGGGAGCATTCGTTGCCGTTTTTCTTCTGCGCTTGTTTTATTTCCCCTCTGAGTCCTTCGTGTGGGCCCGATTCAGCAGAGGCCGTGCTTCTTTGATTCTTTCTTTCCGAATTTTTCTTGCGATCTCCAGTTTAACTGCCCGCGCCCGACGAGGTTCCTGACGAAGACTTCGCCATTTGGCCGGACTCTCCCTGCGAGTGTTTTCTAAAATCGTATTTTTTATCAGGAATTACATGGAACCAACTGCCCTTGCACCCTGAACCCTCCCGCTGACGACGTTTCCTACAAGTGGAACCTTCCCTCTCCTCAGAGCGCGGCACCATGAGAAGTTTTGTTAGTTTTTCACATTCTTCTGACTTTTTTGGAAGGGTTTCCCCCCCTTTAAGATTTTTTCACCCCCCCCTGGTGCTTCCTGAGTAAGCCGATTGCTTCTTCCTTGGATTCTCTCCCCGTCTCTCCCTTTCTTGACTTTTCCTTTCCGATTTTCACCGTTCTCCCCTTCCCGCCGTAGGGACTCTTTTTCCCCCAAAGCCGGGAATTAATCTCTCTCTTTCCCTCTCGTTGTGTTTTTCTCTGGACCTTTTCCTCAGGTAGCTTTTTTTCCTGGTAGCCTTTTAAACCTTTTCATCAAGCCCGGGGTTTCCACATGGCGATCTGAGTTTTGCTCTTCTGGCTTTTTTTCTGGAACCCGAGCTTCTTAACCTGCCCCGCCCTTTTTCCCCCCTTGTTGATCTCAAGATGCCTTCAGATTTTTTTCCCTTTTATGAGCCTTTTCCCCTTGCGTAGTTCTGCGCTCTTCTGCGGTTTTTAGTCTTGGGAATGGTGTTTTGGCCCCCTTTTGGTGTTTTTTCAGTGTTTTTGGGTTATTCTGAATTCTTTTTCCCTGCTTTGCCGCGCAGGAGCCCTTCCTGTCGGTCACGAGAAGCCCCCGGATTCCCTCCTTCAAAATTTCCCCCTATTTCTTTAATCTAAAGATTTTCCTGCCGGATTGAACCTATGATTGAGGTTTTTAGAGAAACCTGCACTGCCTCTAGCTGAAGAAAATTAGTCATCTCCTGACTGACGCACGAGACATAGAAACTTCGCCCCCCCCCCCTTCCCCCCCTTTTTCTGTTTTTTCTTTTGCTCTCCTAGATGTCCGCCCCGATCCGGTATGCATTTTAACCATGGGGAGGATCTGTATCTCTTTTTGGTGGCGTAATTTCGGGTCGTGTTTTTTTAAGATTTTCTTTGTCTTGAGGGTTTTTTTTTTTATTTCAGTCTCCCTTCGACGCACTGGGCTATGGCTCTACTGCGGATTTTGGCCGTTGTCCGAACTTAGCTCCCTTTTAGGATCTATGGCATCTCCGTTTTCTTTCACTGCTCGTCTCTTTCAATATCCCTCTTTACATTGTCCGTATTTGACCCGTCGGGGCGAACTTCCTTTATAGCAGACAGATAGTTTGCTGGTTTCCTTAGGGGTTTGATTTCCTACCTCTCCTTTTTAGTCCCCTCCCGGACCAGCTAAGCAGCATCTGAAGATCTACTGTGCCTACAACAACTCCTCTCTGTACTTTTCCCCCTAGCTTCGATTTTTCCCAATGGCCAAGCACCCGTTCTTCGAAGAGAGTTCCGACCGATGGAAGCAATTCTCCAAAGCACCGCTCCCCCCCGATTTCTTCCTGGTCTTTGCGCGCCTGACAGCCTTTTAATGTCCCCCCTCCCTCGAAGGCAAGATTTTGAACTAAAAGTCCCCCCCCCCCTTCCTAGACCGAAAAGAGAGGATGCCGGCTCCTTCTTTCCACGACCAAGAGCCGAATGACCGCCTCTTCAATCTGGTGCCCTCCCCTTTCGGACTTTCGTCGGGTTTCTTTTCGGTCTTTTCAGACATTCTCCCACGATCGAAGACAGGCCTCGCTAGGTCCGGATCCTTTTCTTACGTCCACTTCTTGCTTCCTCTCAGGAGCTTTTCTTTCGGGTTTCCCTAACTTTTCGCCCGGGAAACGTGACCCGAGAAGGTACGGCCTGAACTCGTTTTCTCAGATTCCCTGCTTCTTCTTTCAGAGCCCTTTTGTAGGGCTATGGGATTTCGTTGATGTTTTTAGCGCCGCCTTAAGGTGGGCTCATCACCCTTCCCTAGGTTTTTTTTTTTTTTTTGATAGGACCCCGCTTCGGAGTATGGCCACTTGGGGAGGCTGCCCCTAGATCCCCCCCTTAGGGTACTTACCGAGATTTTCTACAGGAAATTTTTTTTTTTTGGGGTAGTCAAGGGCCATCTTTCCCCCCGCCTTTTATGATAATTTCCGCTCGGCCGACTTCCCGCGGTGCGGGATGGCAAGCTGGTAGACCATATTTTCGCGCCCCCTCGTTCCCCCGCAGAAGACTACTTTTTGATAAGTCTATGGGGGGCGCATTTCGTGGTTTCTTCCCAAGTTTTTTCAGAGAGGTGCTCGCCGGTTTCCTCTTCCCGCTTATGTTCCACCTTTTTGTATTCTCCCTTTCTTGAATCTTAGGCATGCAAGTTCCGTTTGGCGAAAGATATCCGGTCCTTATTATCCGGGTTCCCTCTCAAGGTCTCCACTTTTTCTTGCTTCCCCCTCATCCTTTTAGTTTCTTGATGGTCGCAGGCTTCTCTTTCTCTCTTTAACACTTTGTCTTCCTCTTATCTTTTTCCCAATGCTCCCCTCCTCCCCCTAGCCTATCCTTTCTTCCGATACCCTTTTTCTACTGATGATTCTCCTTTGTTGCTTTTTACGCAATCCCCGCTACAAAGATTTGGATGACTACCGACCATTCCTTTTTTCTTCTTCCACGACGCCCTTAACTTTCCCCGTCTTTTGCCGTGTTCACGGGTATTTTGGCTGTTTGACCCCGGTTGCGCCATCGAATTCCTTGTGTCTTTCCACCCTGTCCTTTTTCGTCTAAGGGAGCTCTTTTCTTCCGGCTTGCGGAAATCCCCCCTTCTTATTTCTTTCCAGTTCCAGTTCCACACCTTTTTTTTTTGTTTTTTTTCCTCCCGAGCTTCCTGGTATCTCAGATGACACAACAGTGGGCCGCATCTCTTCGCCCCTGTTTTTTTTTCTGAATTTGTCATCTCTTTTTTCCCTGGCCGCGATCATGGATAGTCCCTTTTTAGCCAAACGTCTTTTGTCTCTGCCCACTTGACCCCCTTTTTCCTTTAGTAAGAGCCAAGCCGCGCCCGGCGTCGCCTTCCCCCCGGGTCGGCCTTACACTCAGATCGGCGCCACGGGTTTTTCCTGCCAGCTTGCCGCTGGGCGGGAAGAAGCCGCGCGTCTTTTTCCCAATTTTCCTTTTTTAGTTTTTTTCGTTTCGCATCCCGTTAGACGGTAGTTTCAGTCATCACCTTCCTTGGTCTCTTTTTTTTTTTGTCGCATTTTTCAACCGCTTCGCGGCCGGACACTCTCGGCCACTTTTTTACCAGCGCAGACTTTTTCTTTTTTCTTGCCCTCTTTTTTTCTCTTCAGTGTGCCCCACCTAAGAGGTTGGCAAACCCTCTAGTTGCTCCTGGGCGCATACACCCTCTTCCTTTGACGTTTCCCTCGCCAGCACGCTGGGCGCGAGTGTTCCGATTCTTTCACGATTCACGTGCTCCGGTTCGTCGTCCTTTCCAGACTTTCCCCTCTCTTTTGAAGCCTTTGTGACTTCTGGAAGGTACTTTCCCTTTACCGACCTTCGATATCCGTCCCCTGCCCCTCTCCTTCCCCCCGCGTGCGTCCGCACAATTTATAATAAAGGTAGTTGACGCCACCCCCTTTCGATTTCGTCTTGGTTCCCCTCTCAAGTCTCCACAGATGGATTTTTTTTTCCGTAGACTTGACTCCGGGAAAGCGATCCCTTTGTCCTTTTGAAGCTTCCCTCATTTTCCCCTTTCGTCCCCGAGGGGGGACAAGCCCAAGAATTCTCGAGAGGAACGGACGGTAGAGGCTAGTCCCTTGCAGGGTCCTTTTTAATGTTAGAAACCTACCCTATGGCCTGTTAAAAAAGTGGCTAGAAAGTCATGGAAAAGGAAAAAGCCCTATTTGTCCCCTCAGGCGAGAATCAACTATCCCGCCGGAGATGACACTAAAGAGAGGCCCTCTTCCTCCGAAAGCAGGGCTTCGAGGTAATGCCTTTTTTCCCTTTCCCGGCCTTGAGTCCCCGTCTTTTTTTTTTTTGAGAGCCTTCCCTTCTTTCACCTTAAAGCCTCAATGACCTCTCTTTTAGATCGATCGATGTCGTAGAGTTTTATTTAAAACGTCGCGCCCCCCCGTCCCCGCATAAAGACCCCCCTTAATTGCCCTTACTTTTGCTTCCCGTCTTCCTATGCACCATATTGGTTGAATCTTGTCCCTCTTTATCGTGATCGCTCGTTATGGAGGTATAGGCCTAGGTCTCTTTCGTTCTTTTCCTGATTTCTTTTTCTAGATGAGGGGCACTTTTCGGGATCTAGATCTGGTCCAAGCCGCTCTCCCCGGGAAGCCCGCGCTCGTTTTCTTTTCTCTCTCCCCGGCGATCTGGGAGAAGCTCTTCTCCCCTTTGCAGGGGATGACCTCCAGAAGTCCCCCTACCAGATGTACAAGTTTCCGGGGAGCTCCGCCCTTTGAGGCGGTTCTTTTTTTTCCTCGATGTCTTTATGCGCTGCTTGCCCGAAAGCCTTTGTAACGAGGCGGTGGTCGTCCCCCTGCATCCCACCTGGGGCACCCCGTCTTTA
>Ga0179591_1240452_pt1 | contig 22559 bp, 22 predicted proteins | sample CZOMad2_1_08_16f_FD_182891 | JGI IMG/M metagenome (GOLD analysis project Ga0179591, IMG submission 182891) | Vadose zone soil fungal communities from Angelo Coast Range Reserve, California, USA - CZOMad2_1_08_16fungal (PacBio error correction) | ecosystem: Environmental > Terrestrial > Soil >... | reverse complement strand
CTGGCACCATACCACTTTTGGACCCCCCAGCGTCTTCTCGCCACAGCACTTCCATTCCTCACCATTTCTTTTTTTTTGATGACTTTGGACGGGGCTCTCTGTATGCCTCCCTGTGCACCCCCCCCCCACCCCGTGGGGGCACCCGGTTTTTTTTTTTTTGCCCCTTAAGACTTACGTCCTACCCAAACGCCGGCGTCACCCGCTCTGGTACCCTCTGAGTGGTCCCCACTGGGTTTGTTGTCCTGCGGCGTATTGTTAGCTGATCTGTTCTTTGAGGGCTGTCAAACAGTATGGGCTTGTCTCTTCTCCTTTTTCTCATCACTCCCCCTTCGGTTTTTTGTTTTTCTCTCTCTTTCTCTCCCCATCGCCCCAACATGATGCACGGCCAAGTGCATCGGACCGGGGATCCCCCTTTGGCCATCTCGGACCACACATTTTGCTGTTTTCTCCTTTTCTTCTTAGTTCGTCCCGAGTTTGGCTGTCTTCTTGTCCGTGCCTTTTTCAGCGTCGCGTCCAATACCTCATTTTTTTGCACCTCCAAACCCCCTTTGCTGGGACGTTGTCTCAGGTTCTCTCTCTGTTACATCGTTGCCCTGGCAGCCGGGATTTTTTTTCTTATTTCACGAGCCCTCTTTTTCAGAATACTCTGTGATTTTCTTCCTTTCCGATGTCGGTTTTGCGTAGGACCTCGCTGGCCCCCTTCCTCCTTGGATGCCCACGTGCTGATTTTTTGTCGTACGACTACATGGATCCAGCACCTGTTCCATCCGTGGGGTAAAGGGTCCCCCCCCAGGGCCCCCCGCCGTAGCTGTTGTGTCCTCGGGCGTTATCCTCTTGGTTTGTCGGCAATTTTTCTCACCCGGGCCCCCTCTTTACCTCCCTCAAAAGCGCTACCAGGCAGCCTTTTTCCCCCCATACCTTTTTTTCAAGTGCAAAAACGCCGTCCTCCTTCCTTGGAGGTCCTAAAAGTGTTTTTTTAACAACCGTCCCCCTCCCCCCCTCTTTTCCTTTTCCCCCGACGGAGATGTATCAACCCCTTTGACCGGACCCCAACCGACCACCAACCTTCATTTCGCTAGTTCCGAATTTGAAGAGTGGATGGCCCCCTCAACGGGGCCCTGTTCTAAGGGTTTTTTCTTTCTCCCTCCCAGCCGGGAACCGTTTCTCCCCCCCCCTGGAATTATGTAAGAGTTGTCAGGAGTCTTCTCTTCTTGTTCCGCCAGGAGCGTAGGACTCCTCTCTTTCAGCCTCTTGGAGAGGGTACTGTTGAAAAAGACTGAGTGTCGGAGACATGGTGAAACTTTTCTAGGCACCACTAAGTCCCAGTCTTCATTTCATCTTGCCTTTTATTTCACTGGGCAGGAGGTGGGATCCCGCTTTTGACGGCTGGGAGTCTCTAATTTTCCCCACCTTTCCCCCTGACATTGACCTCTCAGCTGTTCCCCCCATGCTTAGTTAATTTTCCCTGTGGCCGTAGGTTAGATATCGTAAATGGAGGGTTCTTTCCCCCCAGATGCTTTCTTTTCAGCCTTGTCGTGTGATTTGTCGTTCTGACTCTTTCAGCTCCTACCGAACTTTAAAGACAACGTCAGTTGGCCGTGTTTTTTTGCCCCCTGGATTCTCTGTTCTCTGCTCATATTGAGTTTTTGATCCCTTTTTCTTCTCGCCCGTAAAAGGAAGGAAGTTCGCCGGCTTTTTTTTTTCTGGGGTTCTTTTCCGCTTTGTTACGCGTCGGTTGTGGTTGTCTGACCAGGTCAGTAGAGGGTCCTCATCTGGTATTAATTTTTTTCTTTCTTTCGCCTCGTCGTCACTTGCTTGTCTTTTTGCTTTTCCTCTACAGTCCTAGTGGTACTTCGTAGTTTTTATCCCATAAAGCAATTTCGGCTCCATTTTTTTTTCGCACATCGCGTCTTTTCGTGTTTTCCCCCCCGAGCAGTATCTCCTTCCCTCAGGTGATCTGCAAGCCAGCTACTCGGGCTACGACAATGGTCTTTTCCTGCTATCGATTTTTTAAGGTGCCTTTGCCCTGTCCTTCTCATTTGCCGCTCCACTGGATAACCCCCTTGCAGGCCGCCGGTCATTTTTTTTTTTTTCAATCTCTTTTCTCTCTTTTTTGTACTTGTATGATGCTGACCGCCGGTTTTTTCGTCCCTTTTTATTTTCCCTTTACCCCCCTTCTTTCACTAGGGGACCGTTGAAATCGTGACCCCAAAGCCCCCTTTTTTGAACGTTTTTCCTGGTAGTTCCTCCCTGGTCTTTTTTTTCCAATTCCTTCAGGACGTTGCCCCTCGATTTCCCCTCTTCCCTTCTTACGTCGTTTGCTTTAATTAGACCTATGATTTTTCCAACCAACCACCCCTTCGTTTTGTAGTTACCAGTCGTCCACTTGCCCCAAACAGGGTTGTAACCCCTAGTAGCCTGGGGATTTGTTCTCTTTTCCGGAAGTGCCCCACTTTCTCTGTTCGGCCCATGTTGTGAAGTATGGCGGACCTAGGTCTTCGTCACTTCACACCATTCTTTCCCCTAGCGGTGCTACCCACCAGAGTCTTTTTTCCCAGTCTCTGTACCGAAACAGTAACCCTTTCCAGTTGTTTAACGTTACCCCCCGGTTTCAGGGTCTATCCCCCAACGAGCACGTTTTTTTTTTTTTGGGTTTTAGAGGATGGCCCTCTCTTCCTACTTTTCTGGCTTGCCCGCACCATCCTCGGGTGTTCCCCAGTGCACACCTTCCCCTTTTGGATCACTTTGACTTTTTTTTTTTTTTTTTTTCAATGACCCGCGTCGGAGTTTTGGCCGGTATTGGTTCAATTGTGTCATAGCCTCCAGAGTAGGGCTTTTTTACTTTGTATTGTCCTGTAAACAGTCTGGTCATGTCTATCCTTCATTACTAGACAAAGGTAGTGCCACACGACCAAAATGCACAACATTCTGGTGCATACAATTTCGGTTGTGTACCACAATAACAATTGGCGACCACAATGGTCTTCTTAATGGTTAAGGATTTTCTTTGTTGGAAAACTCTTTAAGGTATTGCTTATTCTATTTTTCTTTTTTCAATTCCTCCTAGCTTTGTTTTTTTTACAGATGGATCCCATACGTATAGTATTTCACGGGCCTACCCCCAGCTTAGTTCACCCCACCCCCCCTTCTTTGACCATATACCCCCCCCTTTGTGAGTTTAGACAAATTGGTCTTTAGCCCTTTGTCCGTTCTCTTTTTGACTTACCTTTGTCTTGCATTCACGATATAACCTGACACAGGTGTTTCCCCCAATCCAAACTTCGCGACCCAGCCGAGCTGTGGTTTTAAGCTTGTTACCCACAAGGAACCTCTTCATTTTACCCGAGCACTGAGAGGGACATGCTCATTTTCTTACACCCGCAGGACTTGCGCACGCCCACAATTCTTTCCCCCTTGACCCACCAAGCCCACCCACTTTTGCCTGCCTTTTTCTTTTTCTTCCCCCTATGGTTGTGCAACGATAGAAGTCCCCTCCTCGATCCCGGGTTTTTTCCTTTGACCCCCCCACGTCTGGTGACGTCACCTGTTTCCCCTTCAGTTGTGTCCTGTGAGTTGTTTTTATGGCTTTTTTTCTACCCCCAATTTTGCTTGGCGTTTTCGAACCCCGTCCTCTTTGTCGGGCCCTGCTCCGGTTCCTCTTGCCCCAGGTCTAGCCTGCTGGAGCCCCCTGCCCTAACCACAATTGCAATTGCATCCCTCCCGCACCGCTTTTTTTGTTCGTGATGCAAGTCCCCCCCATTCTGGTTCGACGTTGTTGTCCTGTTAAGGTGTGATTTTTCCTTTTACGGAAACTCTTTGGGTGTTTTTTTTTCTTTAACCTCTCCAGAGCGACACCCCCGACTTTCTTCGCCAATCTTTTTCTAGGGACTTCCAGCCTGAATGACTTTTCCCGACCCCCTCTAAACTGTTGCTCCCTTCCACAGGAACAACCCCACGCTTGGCCATGGTTGTTTTGTTGTCGCTTTCAATTCGAGACTTTGTTATTGCACGGTTTAGTCAAGCGTCCTGTACACCTTCTTTTAAAGACCCCCCAGTCCACCGTGGACAGCGCCAGAGAGTACGGATGTCCCCCCCTGTGCTCATCTTCTCTCCCCCCAATTCGCGCTAGGTTGCCGAAAGTTCCATACGTCTTTTATTGCCTTTTCCCCCAAATCCCCCTTTTTTTTCCTGACCCCCCCCTGTTGTGAAGTTGATTTTTTTTCCGGGTCCTCCTGTTCCGATTTGAACTTTTTTTGACCCCTGGACGTGAACCCTCGTGCTTCTCCACTCTACCAGTCACTTTTCCGTTGGGATGGTGCTGGTTTTCTACCACCTCCAGCTTAAAATTCGTGCGAGTCAATTGCCAAAAAGACAATAAAAAATTTTTTCTTTTTTTACCTCTTTCTAATTATTTCTTTTTTAGCTTCGCACCAATTTTGAGGAATCTAAAAGTCCAGAATCCAGAGCCAAAACCCTTTCACACCTTCCGCTCACCGACCCCGATTTGTCTTTTACACATCCTTCCGGTTTTTTTTCGGGGCTTCCCAAGGAATCTTTGTTTTTCTTCCTATTCCCTGGAGTCTTCGATGCGTCTTCTCCGACCGACGGTCCTCACACCCCGAACAGTACGGGCAACTGTGGATGGTTCTGATCTTCGGTCTGTGTCCTTCGAAGGTTTTTCCACCCAATCCCCAGCAAATTGCCTGACCGCCTTTTTTTTTTCCTTTTGACAAGTGGACACGCTCGCCTTTTTTTTGGACGGGCACACTCTCCCCCAACCCAACAAAATTTTCCTACTCACCAACTGGCTGGCCACGTTTCCGGGCTCCTCCTATTTTGTGAATTCAGGAGTTGAAGCCTTTAAAAATGTTTGCAGGAGATAAAACGGCCTGTCCCTGTTTCCTCACCAAACTGCAAAGTATTCCCACCTTTCCGCTTGTGCCGTTTTTCTGTCGTGGCCTAACGATGTTAAAATGTTTGGGCGCCCTTTCTCCGTGGGTCGCAACTCCCTCTACCTTGTTCCGCCACCCTCGCGGTATCCTTTCTACGCCTGTCTAGGTGAGTGAGAAAATTATGATCCTCCTGCGTCCGCGCCCTTCTTTGGTTGGCACCCTTCCAAATGGGACCCTGGTCTTTTTCCTTCCGGGATTTGTTGTCTACAGCTACGTAAAGTTGTACCCCCACGTGGATTCACCTTTGGTCCCCTCCAACATGGCAACAAGATCCACTTTCCTCTCATTACCTAAAACTCTTGTCGTGGTGTGGCCCTGGCTTTTTGTTCATCCCCTAGCGGCCGTTCCACCGCTTCGGTTTGTCGTTTGGACGATTTACTTCTCCCCCAAGTGCCCTTTTGACTGCGCTGTGGTCTTTTTCCTTTTGCCCTGTATTGAGGCAAGCTGCTGTCCTTTTCTTGTAGCTCACTTGGACCCCTTAGTTGGCATTAGGTTTACCCTGTCGTTTTATGGCCCGTTCAAATTTTGGACCACTGTTCCGGGATTACTCCCCATCACGTCACAGGAGACGCTACTTCTTTTCCTGGGTTTTCCCCCCTCAAGATACCCCTTGCACAAGGGGGATGGGCTATTGGCTATCCTTTTTCGTTCGGTTCGTAACCTCCACACCTTACGTCCTGTTCTTTCTCCCTTCCCTTTCTTCGTAGAGGACCACTTCAATAGTGGGCTTCCCCAACCGCACCCCTTCGACCTGCCCCCTCTTTCTTTCCCTCCCATCCTCTTCCTGTTTTGGTTTTCCCGGTCGATGGTGAACCCTGATGTCTACCTGCGCCCCCGTTTCCCTCCGTCCCATTCTTCCACCAGCTTCTTGCTCGCTGCTGAAGGTTTCGATTGCAAGATCTTCCCCTTTTCCCCGACATAACACCCCCACTTTCCTCACCCCTCCTGTGGTTCTCGTCTTTTCTTTCACACTCTTTTTTCCTTTCGCTCAGCTAGAGTGTCTGCTGGGATTATGGTCCCCATCCTGTCAACACCGGACCATGTTTCTCGATATATCTCTTCTTTTCTTACTTTTTTGTTTTTGTGTAGGATCTCGTTTATGTCTCCCTGGGTTGGCCGCTGCACGCCCAGTGCTCGCCCTCGAACTTTCTTCACCCGTTTTTACACATTTTTCTCGACCACCCCCATTGGTGTTTTCCTAAGTTTGTAGTTTAGTAGGTTCTCCTGATTAGTTCTCGGGACCCTTACCAGGGCGTGAGCCGTTTCTTCCACTTTCCCACGTGGTGAAGCCCCAGAAACGTACTTTTGTGTTAAAGGGTTATGCGGATGTCCAGTCTGGTGCATGGCCGTCCTCTTTTTTCCTTTTTTGATTACCTTTTCCCGCAGTATGTTGCCTCGATTAAGTGGGTTTCAGCACGATGTAGTGTTTCATTATGGGACCTTTAGTCCCTCGATTTTTTCCCGATGTCTACCCTGCCGACTTGTCCTTTTATTCTTCAAATATCGCACAGCCCCGTTCACATATCAGTTGTGTAAAAGACCAGTCACCCCGTCCGTTATCTTTTGCTCCTTCTTCTTTTCTCAATGACGGATGGTTAGTCTTGGTGGTTTCTCCCGTTCCCCCCCCATCTGAAGAACACCCCTTACTAATTGGCGAAGAAGATACCCCCAGGACGAGTGTGAATCCCATCCTTCCCCCCCCATCGGTCCCCCCCTCCTTCTTTTTGTTGGAGCCCTGACTCTTGGCCCATTCCGTTTTTCCAGCCGCTGATGCAAAGACGTCTATGGTTTATCACCCCTAACCCCTGTCCACCCCAACCACTTCCCTTCCGAGTTAGCTTATGTTTCCTGCTTTTTCTTGCAGCTTCCCACTTTTTTTCTTTTCGTATTTTGTCTTCAGAAAAAAGGTTCCAAGTGGACAAGAAAATGGTTTCTGGAATTTCCCCATTTTTTTTCGCGGCTTCGCGCTCGTGTTCTCCTTCCCTCTTCTCTGGACTTATTCGCGTATGGAGCACGGGATGCGAACAATGTCTTTTTTTTTGTCCCGCCAGGGGGACCCTTCTTCCTTGCCCACCGGACATTCCCTCCCGGACCGTTTTTGGGCAGCGCTTTCAGTTGTTCTGTTTACCTGACCCTTTATTTCTTTCATAGTCTGTTTGGATTTAGGGGCCCTAGCTTTATACCAATAGGAGTCTCCTCCAATTTTCTTGTGACCCCTTTTGTTCCAGATTAATGTTTGTTCTTCCATATTAGGATCCAGACGAGTTTACCCCTTTATTTTTGTTCACCCAAGATCCCCTCCTCCGTGTGGGTCCCTAGTTGGGAACCCTCTCTCTTTTTTTTCCCGTGAAGCACACCAAAGTCAGTACGTTCTGGGTAGAGACTGATCGGTTCTGCTGATTCTAGACAAATTCTGATATGCTTCTCCTCAACTTTCCGTTCCCCGCGAGATGGACAAGAGTTCAATCCCTGTGTTTCTTTTCGTGAGCGAGGTGTTTCCTTTTTTTTCGGAATTGCCGTGTAGGACGTATATTTCTCCGTTTGAGTACCCCCTGCTATAGTGCCCTTCTTTCTTTGGTCCCTTCTTCCTCGTGCCGGAGCGTTTCGCCCAGTTTTGCCTTTTCAAGGTTGCCTCTTTGTGACAGAAGGTCTTCTTTGTTTCGCGGTGTGAATATTCAGCATCCTCCGCTCTACATGTTCTTTTGTTTACCCCCAGTCCGTCCCTCTTTGTCCTCTCAAATGGGGCTTGCTTTTCCTCATTTATTTCAATTTTGATTTTGGAACTTCGGGTCCGTTCCGCCCCAGTTTCTTTCCCCTCGTCAAGGTATAAAACTTGCCGGGTTAAGCGGGTTTCAACGAGTTGTCAGATGGTCCGGTTCCTTTCCGCTTTTTTCTGACTGTTGGCTCTCTGAGGACCTTTTCCCGTCATAAAATTTCAGTCCCCGGTTTGCACCACCGACCGTAACTTTGTTGGCCAGTTTTCCCTGAGGTCCGCCTTTCAGTTTGAGGGTTTTCTTTTTCCGTCAGTTGTCTCTAGTATTCACCTCGTCACATTTTTTCGGTTCCGTTTTTCGCTAATTTCCTTCTCGAGCAACCCCCACCCTTCTGTTTTCTTCCCCCCCTTTTTGCATAGAAACCAGTGTCCAAATGGCCGTCCGTCTGTCCCTTTGTTTTTTTTATGGAGTGTAACAGTCCCCCCCCGTTTGTACCGTCTGTTGGTTGAAGCTTCTGGTTTCCCCCCTTTTTTTCGAAGGTCCCAAGAAGGATTTTTCCCACGCAGGGAAAGACTACAAAGAGGTCTTCGACAAGTGTTTTTCCATTGATCGCCTTCCCCTTCTCCCGTCCCCTACCGGTTTCCCATATTCCTTTTTTGTCGATCCACCCCCCCCCCAACCCGTTTGGGTTTTTTCACGGGACCCCCGGATCTCTTGACGGCCGTTCCTGACCCTTCTTCCTTTTGACCCCAATATAATTCTGTCTCACCAAGGGCCACACAGAGAATTTCTTGCCTTTTCCCGGGACCTTCTCTTTTGTTTTAACCCCTTTTCCCATACAGGCCTCTTTTGTCGGGGCTTTTAGAGGTTCTTGTTCCCCCCGTATCCCGCGTCGGCTGCGTCCCCTTTTTTAGTAATTGCCCAATTGGTTCATTCTCTGCTTTTTTCTTTTTATTAGACGTGTAAGGGAGTCTTTACACACCTTTTCCCCAACCGGTCTCCAAGGAACTAATTGTGTGCAACGAACCTCTTCTTTGAGCCCCACGGTGTCGTGAACCTTGCCTGGAAGTGTCTTGCGTGAACTAAACATGACGGCAGCTTGAGTTATTTTTGAGACGATTTTAATACCTAAGGTTCAGTTGGGTCTTGGGGTGCAGAGCATTAGGCCACCTTCAGTCTTTCGAGAGTTCGCTTGGAAGGTTTTCACAAACCTCCTCGAGGCACAAGGCCAACTCCAAAGGTCTTCCCTCACCATGTTTTCCCAATTTTTGGGCAGTGCCACAACACCCGGTCTCTGGCGTCCTTGGTGTGTTCTGTGTCCGGTCCCCCCTTTTCCTTCCCCCTCTTCTTCTCTAACTGTACACGGTGCATTACTACCACTTGGTCCCCCCCCCCCGTACGCTGGCTTGGCATACCCTCAACCCTCTCTCCCCCTCGTTCTCTTGCACTTTCATGGTCATCCACACAATCGGTTTGCGTAATCCCAGGCGCTTTTTTTTCCGGTGCTTCCCCCGTTCCGAGTCTCAAGGTCGATTTCCCGATCCCCTTTTCCTACCCCCCAACCTTCTTCGTGATTTCTTGTGTTTTTAACTGTACCCTTTCTTTCCCCCGTCGTTTCTTTTCTGGCAAGTTGGGGCCCGGGCCGTTCTTCTTGAGATAACCCCCCATGGCGTGTTTTTCCAGGCAAACTTTCAACTTTTCTATGGATGGCACTTGCCTTTTTTTTTTAATCGTTCGTTTTTTTTAACCGGGCGTCGACTTTGGTTTTTCAGAGAAAGAATTCACAAAAAATCAGACTGCCCCTAGACCGTGGCTTTTTTCCTCTTTGCCGTAACCCCGCTTTTATTCCCTCCGGTATGGAGTTGTCATTAAATGGCCCCAGCCCCCCCCAACTGAGTGGCGGGGTTCTCGGTACCCCTAGACTGTCCCGAGAACCTTTTCCTTTTTTTAAATGTGGCCAGGCGTTTCTTCTAGCGGCTGTATGACTCCCTTTTTTTCTTTCCCCCCCTCTGACCCTCTTTTCCCCTCCCTTTGTCCCTTCCACTTTCTGTCATCTTTTTCAACCCTCTTTCCGATTGATTTACGTTTCATGTTCAGCGTTTCCCGGAAACTGCTTTTTTTTCAGTGCAGGTCCCCCGAAACCCTCGCTGACGATGTCTTCGGCCCGTTAGGCGCCCAAGGTTGCTCCCGTCTCCCCCCAACCCCTAGACAGTTGGTCATCACGGAAGACCGTTTTACTTCCTCCTTCACTCCCCCATTGGTCGCGCCTCTGTTCCCTCCCCCGCCCTGTGGTTGTCCCCCGCCCCTGTTCGCCCCTTCGTTTTCGCTTTTTGGAATGCTTTGGTCCGCACGCCCGGCGCGTGTCCACCTCCATTTTTTGGGCGTCTTTTTGCTTTTCTGCCAAACCTTCCCTCTTTTCCAAATCCTGGCTCTTGACTCCCAAACTACCCTCAAATTCTGACGGCTTCTGATGGGCCGTCCCCCCCTTTCTTCACAATATCCTTCTCGTACTACTCTCTCCACCCTCGGCTGGTGCTAACCTGTCTTCCTGGCCCATCTTGACCTTCCCTCCTTCTTTTGATCATCAGATTCTTTGGTGGCCTTTGAGTCTATTCGCATCCCCCCCCGTAGCCGGCCCCCAGACGCGTTTTTCTGTTTTCTTCTTCTTTCTTCCTCTAGTCTCACCAATGGCTTCTTATCTGTACCTCATCTGTGACCCAATGTGGACAAATGCCCGTCTTTTTTATACGGGCGAGTTTCCTTGGCCACCCCCCATTCCTTCTCACCTGGGACAAGTTTTCCGTCGGCGCCCTATTCGGGTGACTCCTTATATAGACGTCGAAACTCCCGCCTTATCCTCGCCCCCCCCTGCTGACGCGTCAGAACCCAAAACGCACCTATATTTTCCTTTCCCTCCGGACTTCTTTTTCCCCCGATTGTAAGAGTGTCCCCTTTCGCTCCGGATCTTCTTTGGTCGACATCCGACCAGACCGCCGACTAGCGGCACTTTCATCGTACCCTTCTAATTTTTTCCTTAGTAGTTGAGGGCCTCCCCCCCCGGCCCGCGACCCTGTTCCATAACACCCAACTGGACCCTTGTTCCTGGAAAACTTTTCCTATTTGGGCGTTCGTTTCTATATACACCCACTTTTCTCCACCGGTGCACCTTTGCCAATCTTCTCTGTTTAACCCCACTCTTGAGAACCAAACACACCACGCCAAGCAAAGGTTAAAGGTTTCAAGTTCTTGTTGTGTCATGGTTGGACTTTCTCTTGGTTTTCCTCCAACTTTTTTTTCTTCATTCAAAAGAATCAGTGTTCTGGGTCCACCCTCTCCTAGAGGACTTATCCCCCTGGCAGGAGCTCTGTTCTTGAATTTATTGTCCGGGACCTCCTTCACTGGGGTTTATCTCCCCTTGGTCCCCTTATTGTTTCATGTGATTTGGCCTTTACTTTTTTTCCCCACCCCTGCGGACTCATACTGCTTTCCCTAATTTTCGTCGTGTCACCATGCCCCCCTGTTGGGGAATTTGCTTTCAAACCGACTTCTGAAACAGGGGCTGGCTCCATTTTTCGGGTCCGAAGAAACCATTAGTTCCTGGTTCCCCAGGCCCATTGAAGGTTTTTCGCGAGTGGGTTACTACTCCCCACCGCCCACCTTTTATTACCAACTTCACCTGAATTAGACTCCCCCTCGTTCTTTTTCCCCTGCCAACATCCAATCACGTTTGCAATCTTTTTTTTTTTCCCCCAATGGGAAAACAGCTCGTCGCCCTTGCTCAAACCTGAAAACCCGTCTTTTTCCCCCCATCTTTTGATCATGGAAGGGATTTAGTTTTAATTTTCTTTTTTACCCAAAGAATTCCAAGTCCGGTAACCTACGACACTACACTCCCCGGCCCAAGCCGTGTTTTAGCCTGTTGTAAACCCTTTTGTTGGGAGCGCGAGAGGCCGATGTCCGCTTGCTGTCTTTTGATTCCTGGCTTCCTAAACACCTTTCATTTTTCTAGAATATCTTCTATTTAGTGTTGTTTTGCTATCAGATATAGCCCCTTTGGTTTTTCCTGAGTCTTTTCTTGACCTGCTTTAGGCCCCCTCACCTCTTCGTCCCCCTCCCACCCCTTTTTCATCCTCCACCTGGTTTGAGTTTTCCTCCCCTTCCCTTTTTTTCAGTAGTAGTCGAGATTGCAATAGTCTTTACTTCCGACGAGCCTGAATCCAAAGCCAGTTGTTGACGCCGCCCTTTGATTTCTTTTTTTCAGGTGCCTCCGCTTTGTTTTCCCCAATTTTTCTTTTCTTGTCATGTTTTTATTTCCTGATACCCCTTCCCCGGATGCGTTTTTCTCGTCGGCTTAGTTGCTTTAGACGATTCTTTGGGCTTATTACCGCCGAGTCTCTCCTGGCCCATTTATTTAAACCAGAGTCAATGGGGGTTTCTTTCTGTCCTACCCACCCCCCATCTCGTCACACCCTTCCTGTCCATCGTTGATTACTGACCCTCTAGATGTGATTGTTTTGCTCTTGGAGGTGTATTGGATTTTGTAGCTGTTTTGATAACCTTTTTTGCCCACCCCCCCCCCCCCTCTCCAATCCACCCTTCATTCCCTCCTTTTTCCCCAAGTTGGATAAACCATAATATCATTTCCATACCCAACTCCCCCCTTCACCAACGCTCTTTCTGTGGCGGCCGACAAGCTGAAATCTTCCACCGTAAAAAAGCTGTTAGACACGTCTGGTATTTCCCCAGCTTTTCCCCCCGTACCCCCACACACTTTTTAGAGTCGTGAAAGATTGGCCCGTTTTTTTGGTTTAGATGCCCCCCCTTTTTTAAATTGTCTGAAGGGGTGGTATTGATTGTTACCCATTTGTGGGTCACCCCCTATTTTTTACTTTCCCTCCAAATGTCTTGTCTTTCCCCATTGTTCTTCCGGCGTTAGATGTCTATCACCGTCCCTGGCGTCTCTGTACTCTTTCTTCCTTGTCTTCTGTAGACTTTACTTTTTGCTGACCAAATCGAATGGCGCCAGACACTTTTTTTTTTTGGTCAAATCTTCTTTCTTCCCCCCCCCCCACGGCGCCCAGGCCTTAATGAGGCTTTCTTTTTTTTTTTTTTCCCCCCCCCTGTCCCCACCGTTGTGTTCTTAGTTCTTTGAGGTTTCGATTGGATCCTATTCCCCACAAAGTTTAGTCCTCCCCCGACCCCCATGTTAGTGGGACCTGTTGGCGGGTATTCCCTTTTAAGGTGCTTTTGGACATTTTAACATCCTCCGCCTCTGATCCGATTGTTTAACTGCTTTTCTCCACCGTTTTCCTAGGTATCCGTCTTGGTGGTTCTTTTTTCCAATCATAGGACAGACTCCTATCCAAATAACAGGACGTTTCTTGTTTTCTGAGGCATAGGCAGAGAAAGTTTAGATAACTCCTAGGCTATTTCTCGACAAGCAACTGCTCGACAACGTAGGGCCTTTTCCCCAGCGGATTTGGAGGTCAGGATGGCTTTCTTTTGGAGGCCGGTTTGCGTTTTTCTCATGCCAATTTTTGCTTTTATTAGACGTAGATCGTTCTCGTTGTGATTCCCCCCCCTAGCCCTTAGTTCACATGGTTGTAGTTGTTTTCTTCATTGGAATTGATTTTTTTGAGTTTTAGACCCCAAGCCTCACACTTTTTGTCCAATTAACTAAGTTTCTTTACCCCCTGTCTTCGTGAGGAAAGTTTTGCTGCTTTGTAATAGAATCTTGCCTCCCTTCTTACTGGACTTTTCCGTTTAAAACCTGAAAATTCTGACGCTGCTCCCAAACTTTCTTTGCCGCTCATGCTTTTTTTTACCCCTTTATTAAATTATTGTTGACAGGGACCTTTTTTGGTTCTTCGACCTGGATCCCCGGATCCTCCTCCCCTTTCAAGCTTCTCTATTTCGTTGACTTCGTCTAGTTCCCTGAAGGGTGTTCCCAATCTCCACATTCCCGTCCTTTCAACATTCGGGACAGTTCCATTTGCCTCTGAAATTCGACCCCCAGTACGTTTTTTTTTTTTTTAAAGGGAGGAAGTCCTGAATGGTTCCCCCAGAGTTCTCTTTTCTGAAGTCATCCAGTCTCTTCGATCCACAACCAGCTGTGCCTGGTTTGAGACGGCCGTTTGTAGATCATAAGTCCTTCAGAGAACCCCCCACTCCGTGTAGTAGGAGACGAAAACTAAAAAATTTAATTTTGCGTTGAACGTCTTTTCGCCCCGCTAAACTTTCGTCGGTACCCGGCTGTTGTTTGCTTTGACGTGTTTTTACCCCCCCCCCTAGTGATAGGAGGTACAGTCCCCTTTCTGCTTCCTTGGGCCCTACTTCCAAGCCCTTTACTCCGAAAGCCCAATTCTCCATTGATCCTACCCTTCCCCACCATTCACCTGCCTTTTACCTGTGCCCCCCTCCGTCGTGTTATTTTATTTTTTCACCCCTCCTGGTGGGGTTTCGGGACAGAGATCGATGAGCCTTATCTGCTTACGTTGTCCCCCCCCCCTAACGGACCAAGGCCCACAGAGGTCCCCATTGGCGTGTCTCAACTTCTGGCATTTTGTTATACCTCAATTTTCCCTCCTGTCCCGGTGTGCCTTAGGTAGATTTTTGCATTTTGTTCATCTTATCCGTTTGATTGTGTTCCCGCCCTGTTTTTTTCTGTTTCTGGAAATGCACCCAGTGGTAATTTAAGTCCCCTGCGCTCGCTTGACTCACCCTGCGATTTTCACTCAACGAAAAAGGCCAATTAACTGTTGGTTGCACTTTGCACACCCATTTTGTCTACCAAACAGGCTCCTGGTTCAGGTGTCTAGAGTGTTTGAAGCCCGCAAATAAAAGATTCTTAGTGATTCAGTTCTTTTCTTTCATCATAATTCTTTTCCCGAGCGCAGAGGCACAATAGCTTTCCGATTCTACCACGAAGATTAGATTTTCCATGTCATTTTACAACCAAAGAGTTCTCGTCTTTACAATGACTCCCCCTTGGGTGGGTTCTCCACCTTTTTTAGGTGTCCCACCCCCCCCGGTTTCTGTCTTTTGTTGGGGTGGGGTCGATTTCCAACCACTTCAAGGTGTCCCCCCCCCCCCCCCCCCCCCGGTGCCCCCACCGTGCCTTCTGTTTGCCACCCCTACAACCGTTTGCCCTTCCCTACCACCTGGTCGGTTACCCCCCAACTGCCCTTTCCTACGCACCCAAGTTTGAATCTACCACCCTAGTCACCCCGCGACATTCCCGTTGCCTCAAACCTTACCATAGTGACTTACCCCACATCCAGGGAGCCGCCCATTGGCACTGGTTTGTACTCCAACTCGAGATTGTTTTACCATTTCCACGCTCTCTTTCTAAGTGGTCATAGACCGGTTTCAAATACACCAGCTTCTATAAGGTATAGCTCTCTTCTCATCTTCACCTTTCCTACTTGACGTTGTCTTGGTCACGGTCTGGGGTGCTCCGTTTCTGTTTGTCAGGTGTCGGGATATCACAATTGCCCTAGTTCCTTTCTCTCAACCCGCAATGCTGCTCGGCCCCCACTATTATTTCCCCTCCGATTACCGATAGAGCACATGGGTTCCCCCCCCCTTACAGTTCCCCCCTAACCCACCCCCTTCTACCCTCCCCGACGTGTAGGTTCCGGAAGTCCCCAATCTTGTCTCCCCCAATTCGGTCCCCCCCATTTTCCTTTTCTCTCTAATGGTATTGCAACCCATGATTGGGGTGGTTCTACTGATCTCCCACTTTGCGGAAAAAGTTTTTTGGCCGTCAGGGGTGCCACATTGTGTCCCTCGTTGGTTGCTCGCGCCTTGGTCATTGTTTCCCAAAGGGTTGGACCCTAGCCACAGTGCTGCCCCCCCTTTTGTTTTGGAAATGGGGGGCTGGTGTCTTTCTTGTCGATTTCCAAAGTGGACCTGGTTGGGATTGAAGTCGGTCACAGCGCAGACACCAGTTATGTTAGACTTCCCCCCCCATTAAACAGTCCTCTTCTCGGGGGGAACCTTCTCCAGGCTCCCGGGTCCCTTAGTTCACAAAGGGGTGACTAACCAACAGCAGGAAGCACCTTGGTTCCATAAGTTGGTTTTCCCAAAGTAAGTTGACCTTCTCGATCTCCTCTAATTTAACCCCAGGAGATCACCCATGATATCCTCCTTGGCTCCCCCTGACGGATTTTCCTCCCGGTTCTTCGTCGATTGAGGTTCCAGCCCACGGCCCCGTCTCCTTCGGTCACCGCAATTGAGGCGCCCCGCCATTTTGTTTTTTGTTCAGAGAAACAAACCTCTTTTCCCCAGTCTAGTTTGCGCTCCCCACGACCAGTGAACTTTCATTGATCTGCTGGTCCCGCCCCAAACCCTTCTAACCCCTCTCCTCCAGAACCTAAAAAACCTGACCCCTTATGGGATCACAAGCCCTCCAACCTGGCCAGATTTTCCTTTTTCGACCCTTCGACCCCTTGACCTTTTCGGGTCTTTTCTTTTGCGAGCCCCTTATGACTTCGCTAGCTGCGGCCCCTTTCACCCGCGTGCTCAACCCATTCCCTTCTGTTCTGTCTCTTTGGGATAGTCCTTCGGGTTCCGTGACTGTATACCACCCCCCCCCCGTGAAGGAAGCATATAGGTTTCCCCCCAGCTGCACATGGTTTGCGCTTTTTCCCCTTTTTTTTGCCTTTGCATGGCCCCCCCCACCTTCCTCTTCGCCCCATGACCGCGTTTCACCTTTCGTCGATTTGTTAGAATGGAGCCCTCCCCCGCACAAGCGCTCCTTTCTCATTAAGCCCTTTCCCCTGCAGAACCAACTGCATATTCATTGTGCCGCTGCTGTCTTTGACGGTCTCTTTTTTTTTCCCTTTCCCTTTTGAAAGTCCAGGGAGCCGCCGGCTTCTCTGAGGTGCGCACCCGTTTTTCTTTCATTTCCATTCCCTGACGCAAAACATCCATGTTCGACGGCCGGTGCCGGATTATTTACGTTTGCTCTTTCCGAGGCATGGCCAATTCCACCTGTTACCCTTTTATTGTTTCTTTGGGTAAAAGTCCGATGGGGCTTGCGTGTTACCGGACCCCCACTTCGTCCCAAGGGCCAAGTTGAGAGGTCGCCCAACGGGTCCCCTCTTCTAGGGAGGGACTTTGTTTTTCCTTTGTGCCTTGGGGGTGATACCCCGCAGGGCCTTTTGAACTCCTCTTTTGGTGGTGGACCGATTTCTCCGTTGCCGGCGTGTTTTTTTCTTCATTTGAATGGAGGGAAGGACTCTGCCTGGTTTTTTTTCTTCGGTTTATTGCTGCCTTGGCCAATTAAGTAACCTCCTCGGGATGGCCCCCTTCCCACCCTTGTGACCAGCTCCTGAAAGCCGCAGAGAAACAGTACGGCCCTTGAATGGCGTCCCCACAAAACGACCTTGTGAAACTTGGCGGCACTGTGATGTGGCAGTCTCCCCCCCCCCCATTAATTCGCGTCTGGAAGAGGGAGTTGCATTCGTGTTTCCTTCCGCCCCCCTGGACATTCTTGTCTAACCTGCACCTGATCAACGCCTCCTTGCGTCAATATTTTTCCCCCATGCCTGCACAGGGACAAGTGTTCCAGCGATGCGGACCCCTTGCCCAGCCCCACCGCCCTCAAAGGTTTTCCCTGTGTTCAACCACTGTGATTTATTGGGACTCGCTGAATTTTTGGCCCTCCGTTTTGCTAGATAACCCGTTTGGCGACCGGTTTTTTCGCTCTTGTCCCCCAATTTTTTTTTGTGATGTTTGGGAAGCGTCGGAGTTCTGGATGATGGGGTTCGTGTCTTTTCCTTTCTTTGACCCAAACAACCATGAGTATTCTCTCTTTTATATTTCCTACCCCCCTTTTGTGTTTTTTTTGATCTTCTCTCTCCCCGCCCTTTCCTTTTTTAAAGGATGCTTTTTACCGGAGAGGGCCCTCGACGATTTTTTCCTAGCCAGTGGGTCCAACTTTCTACTCCCCCCCGGCGGACGACGTAATTAGGGGGAGGGCTTATTTCCCCCCCCTCGGTTCCTTTCAAGCGGGATCCGTAACCCATTGCTGGTGACCCTGGAGCGTTTTGTTTTTTCCTGCGTTGCCGCTGTTCTGGTCATGGTGCATGAATTTCTGGAATTTTCGTTCTAAACTTTCCGAGAGGGGTTTGACAGGATGAGCAACCGTGGATGAGTTGGTCGGTTACCCGGCTTGTTCGAATAATTTATATATGGACCATGTGCTGTTCCTCCCTTCCATTTCTCGCCCTGGACCTGTTTCCCCCCCCCATATCGTTGTTTTTGTTTTTTTCCCCCTCCAGTTGCCCCCGTCTCTGTGCTTCTGACTCGTCTGCCAGGGTGTAGCGCAGAACCCCCTATTTCCTTCTTACCTTTTGTGCCAACATTCCTCTCTCCCCCAGGACCTCGTCTTGACTACTATAAGAACGCGAAGTGATACAGGAACTGGACATTCCTTTTTTTCCCCCGCTTTGAAAACGCGGGATATCCCCCCGAGGCCACCTACACCACCCTTTCCCATTCCTCTCTTCTCTTGGCCCTCTTGGAGGGACGATCCTTTTGCACTTGGAAGGTGGATTTTCACCAAATCCCTTTTCTTTTTTACTTTAACGACACAGGGTTTTTTCCTTTTTTTCCCCCTGTTGGCTTGCGGCCGAGTGCCCTCCCGATGGTTCCCCTTTTGAGGCGTCGAGGAAATCTTCGCGCGTTGGTATGGCTTCTTTCCTTCTACCGCGCGTGAGAGCCTTCTTTCTTCAGGTCCCCCCCGGCCTTCAAGAGGCAGTTTTTATGTTGCAGTTATGTTCTCGCGGGGATTCCCGCCTTTGCGTTTTTACTTAATTAACCCTAGATTCTCGTGTAACTTTCCGTGGGTTTCCATGGGTTGTCTGGAAGGCCCCTGCCTTGACGCTTAGTATCTTTGCGCTGACAATTTTGCTTCAATCCTGTCCTCTTCTTGGTGTCTTTCCCCTTTTTCGTTGAAGGCACCAGCCCCCAGTTTGGTCCGAGCGATCGTTCTTAGAGGACGACCTATCAGTCTGATGATCGGCACATTCCCACCCGCAAGGAGCATTGGGCACAGGTCTCCTGCCTCGGGGTTCCTTTTTTTAGGTGAGGGATTGCGTTGAGTTACTTCTCGATTCTTTTAGGTCTTTTTTTGCCAATTCTGCATTTTCTTTGAACTTTCTTAGTGGTTTTCTCCCGAAAGGAGTCTTCCTGAGCGTTTTTTTTTTTTTCACCTTCATGCCCAGTGATTTTTGTCCCATTTTTTTGTCGTTTGCACGGCCTCTCGGGGCTTGTTAATCTCAGTAACTCGACGTCCCTTCCTTTTTGCAACCGCCCGACCCACAGAGGATAGACCCCCCTGGGATCTTTTGAGGATCAACTATTTCACTTTTCTTGACAATTATTCCTTTTCGACAGTGGGGAGACAAGGGCACTCACCTTTTCCAGACAGTCAGAAGTTGACTCCCTTTATCCCTTTATTGGCTCTGCCGAGGAGACACCCTCCGTTCTCAACCCAAAAAACAACCCCAAAAAACACGCCCCCACCCTAAAAACCCACCCACAACACCCCCAATAAGAACTACAAAAAACCAACAACAAACCAAACCCCCCAACACTCAACTCTAAACCTACGTTATTCTCAACTACAAACACACAAACAAAAAACAACCCCCCTACCCCAACCCAACAAAAACCGACACCCAACAACAAACCCAAAAATAAACCCCACAAACAAACTCAAAATCCAAAACTCCAACCCCCCTAATACAAACATACCCACACTACCCAACATCAACCCCAACACACAAAAAACAACCAACCCTTCCCCTACAAAAAAAAACAAAACCCCCTCAACCCCCGAAACACACCAAACCACAAACAAACCCCCCCTCAAAAACCAATCACTCCCCATACACCCACCCCTACCCCACCCAAAAAAGTACAACCAATAAAACCCCACCCACACCCAAACAAAAACGAAACACAAATCAAAACAAACTAACACAACACCCCACCCCCCCCAAAACCAATCCAAACAAACTACCATCCCCCAACCTCAAAATAAAACACAACACAAAAAAACACACACCCCCAAAAAAAACAAAAAAAATCAAATCCACCACCCCCAAAGATCATTGCTCAGACCACCTCAAAAACCAAACCCAAAAACCAAAACATAGGCACAATACCACATCCAAACAATCAAAAACGCAGAAACAACAAAAAAAACCCAAAAACCAAAACAAAAAACAACCCACCTAATCCCCCAAAAAAAACCAGTCAACAAAAAACGTTCACACAAAAAACCATCATATCACCAGATAAAAATAACACAAAACAACCAATAAAAAAAAACCCCAAACCCAAAAAATAACAACACAATAACACTCCACAATAAAAAACCAACCCCCACAAAAAAAAAACTGAAACCACACAACACACAACAAAAACAACCCCCCAACAAACCCAACCCCCTCTCACCACAAACCCAAAACAGGCTTTTAACCAAAAACCACACACCCAATCACAAAAAAAAACTAAACACACAAAAACAACACACTCCTACCCCATCAACAACCCCAAAATACCCCAAAACACAATACAACCACCAAAAAATACCAAACACTAAAACCGAAAAACAAAAAAAAAAAAACAAAACCCAAAAAAACCCCTACCTCACCCCCCAAACCCCCCGCACCCCCCTAAACAACCTCCCCAACAAAATAAAAAAAATCAACACAAACCACCCTAAAACAACCCAACAAAAAACCCATACTCCAATCATGCCATAAAAACTTAAACCGACCACTAAACTGTCCCCCACAAAAAACCACAATAACGCCACAAACTATACACAAAAAACTCCAAACCCATCAACCACTCATACAAACAACGTCCTTCCAAAGCATAACAAAAAACAAAAAACAAACAACCTCCCCACCCGGCGATCACTACAAAACCCCACCACACAAAGTCACCTCCCAAAAATCTACGCCAAAAAACAATCCACACCCACAAAATCCACCAAACTAAATTAAAGAAAACACAAGAAATCACCCTAAATCAAAACTAAAACACAAACCCACCAAAAGAACAATCCACACTCCCCAAACACACCACATAACTCACTCCTACAAAATAAAAAAATCCACAAAACGAAAAACAAAATATTCACCCCCAAAAAAAATGTATAAAACCCTCACAAAAAAAAAACAAAAACAACACAATCCCCAAAAAAAAACCAAAAAATAAAAAAACCCAAAACCCAAAAAATAAAAACAAAACCACTACACAAAAACCCCCCAGCCACCCAACAAAAGACCGAACGAAAAAAAAAAACCCACAAACAAAGAAACCCCCAAACTACAACCCCCCCACCCCAATCCCAAACAACAAACAAAAAAAAAACAACACAAGAAAAAACACACCACAAAACCCACCCAGCCAAAATGCACCCCAAAGAAAAAAACACCCACTCCCAACCCCAAAAAACACGAAAAAATATCGTAAATACAAACCTAACATTCAAAACCTCACCCAACCAAGAACCCACCCTAACCAATATGAAACAAAATAAAACACCACAAAACCAAACCCTAACTCCATGACAAATAACAAAGAAATAAACCTACTCACCAAAAACAAACCTACCCAACCAAACGAGAAAAAAAAACCCAAACCCCCCCCAAACCAAAACCCAAAAAAACCACAAAACCAAGAAAAAAAAACCCCCCCCCCCAAACCCTCAGACCCCCCCCCAAGACCTCAAAAAAAAACCACCCCACCACCCCACAAACACCAAACCAACCAAAACAAAACACAAAAACCAAAACAAAAACCCCCCCCCCCCACCACCCCACCCCCCAAACGAAAATAACACAACCAAAACCACACCCACAACCAAAAAACCACAAACCAACTAACCCCCCCCCCACCACCAAAAAACCCCCAAAACAATCAAAACAAACACCCCCCCAAAAACCCAAAACCAACCCACACCCACCCACCCCCCCAACAACTCAGATTAAATTCCCCTTTCCTCCGGAATTCTTTTTTCCCTTAGGGACCCTGCAACCAAGGCCGGTTTACTTTTACCCTGGCCGTGTAGAGTTTTTTTTGCCCCCCATTCATCACCCCGGTCCGCTGATACCAAAAAGAGTAACCCTTTTGGCGACGTGTTGGTGTTTAGGCCTAATTTCATCACCCCCCCCTCTTTTTCGCCACGTCGTGTCTCAACACTGGACCCCCCCCCAAAGGCCCGGGCGTGACTCTTGGTTCTTGCTTCCAGCCTTCCCACCTTTTCCTCGTGCCGGCGTCCCGCTGTCTTTTTTGAACTATTTCCCTACCCATGGCGGGCTCCTCTGTGTCAAAGCCGTCCCCCCCCTCCGCCCCTCATGGAACGATCCCGCGCTCTTTCTGACACGACCCGCCATTTTGATCCCGCCGGACACCTCCCACCGCCCCCATGACACGGTGAAGTCAGTCGTTCTCACCGAGTCTCGACCCTCTCCTTGTCGGTTCCCCCGTTACCGGATCGGCTTTTTTTTCAGGACTTCGAGCTGCCGCCAACTCTCCGTGGTCAACCTTTTCGAGACTGGCGGCTCCCGTGATTTGTGGGGTATCGACCATGTCACCTTGCGTGCGTGGTGACTCGTGTCTGAGTGTCCTTGTTTGGCATCTCTATACCCTCGTCTTCTTTTTCGGTTGTCGGAATGAACCTGGTGTTGTAATGCGCGCTATCTGCCGCCCCCACACTTTTGGGTCTTTTTGTGAAGCACCCTCCACCACCCCGGGAGCCAGACAATTTGGTTTTGCCCCTAACCATTGTGAGTTTGCCCCCCCCTTGTTTTCCAAAACCCAGGAGTTTTTGTTCTGGTGACGCCAACCTGCCGTATGTCTGTTTTTG